>Ga0335070_10003089_pt1 | contig 19347 bp, 14 predicted proteins | sample Lox_Sample_13_FD_206722 | JGI IMG/M metagenome (GOLD analysis project Ga0335070, IMG submission 206722) | Soil microbial communities from Loxahatchee National Wildlife Refuge, Florida, United States - Lox_Sample_1.3 | ecosystem: Environmental > Terrestrial > Soil > Wetlands | place: USA... | reverse complement strand
TCTGAACATCATCGCCGGTGCGTTTATCGGGGGAATCAGCCTGGCCGGCGGCGAAGGCTCTCCTTTCGGTGCGATCCTGGGCGGCTTCACCGTATACCTCATCGAGAACATCATCGTGATCCTGAACGTGTCCGCGTTCTGGAAGGAAGTCGTCATCGGCCTGTTCCTGATCTTCTTCGTCGTGTTCGAGTTCTACCGCCGGCGAAGGGCGGCAAGCGTGCTCTTGTGAGGAATGGCATGCAGCGATCGGCGAAATGTCTTTCGAAGCTCGCGCGGATGGACGCCGCGCTCCACCACCGGGAGGCGGACCGGGTCCCGGTGAGCGACTTTTTCTGGGGAAGTTTCCTCGAACGATGGCGGAAGGAGCTGGGCCTGCCGGCCGGCACCGACATCTACTCCTACTACGACCTGGACTGGCAGGTCACGATGCCCAACATGGACCCCCACATCCATGCCTTCGAGATCCTCCGGGAGGACGCGGAGGAGGTCGTGGTTCGCACCGGCTACGAGGCCGTCATCCGCAAGAAGTTCTCCACCCCCATGCCGGACTACCTCTCCTTCGAGACGGACACGCTGGAAAAGATGGCTGCCTTCCGCTTCGACGACCCGTGGGACGAGCGCCGCTTCTTCTCCGCGGGAGACAACCAGATCGCCGGCGTCGGCGACGGCTTCGCCCGCAACACCCCCGCCTGGATCGATACGGTGAAATCGATCCATCCGGAGTTCCCCGTGTTCGGCAGCATCACGGAGGGCCACGAGCAGCTCTGGCGGACCATCGGTTCGGAGAACGTGATGCTCTGGATCGGTCTCTATCCGGAGGAGCTGGGGAAGTTCATCGAGAGGACCGGCGCGTTCGTCATCGAGCTCACCAAGGCCCAGATCAAGGCGGCGGACGGGCTCCTGGACGGCATGGTCATCTGGGGAGACGTGGCGTACGTCAACGGGATGCTGTTCTCCCCGGCGTATTGGCGGCGGTGGTTCCGTCCCATTGTGGAAGAGGAGATCAGGATCTGCCATGACGCCGGGCTGCCGGTGATCTACCACGGCTGCGGCAACGCATCCGCCATCTTTGAAGACTTCATCGACATGGGCCTGGACTCGTACAACCCGCTGGAGTCCAAGGCCGGCCTGGACGTGGTGGAGCTCCGCCGCGCGTACGGCCACCGCATGGGCTTCTGCGGGAACATGGACGCCCGCGCGTGGGCCGCCGAGCCGATGGAAGGAGTGCGCGCCCAGGTGCTGAGGAAGCTCAACGCGGCAAAGGGCGGGGGATTCATCTTCCAGTCCGACCACTCCGTGCCCAGCAACATCAGCGCGGAGCGCTACGAGTACGCCGTGAACCTGGTCCGCCGGCACGGAACCTACCCGCTTTCCCTGGAAGAGTTCGACATCCCGGTCCTCTGAGGCGCGCTGGACGCCTCCGCGCGAACGCCGTACCATCCGGCCCATGAAGGCCATCGACCTGCGCGGAGACTGGCAGCTCACGAGAGTGGCCACCGGAGAAACGATGCCGGCGGTCGTTCCGGGAGACACGCACTCCGCGCTCCTCACCGCCGGGAGAATACCTGATCCCTACGGGGGAACCAACGAGCTGGACGTGCAGTGGGTGGGCCGGGAAGACTGGTCCTGGGAGAAGTCGTTCACGGTAGAAAGCGACTTCCTCCGGGAAGCGCAGGTCTTCCTCTCCTGCGACTCCCTCGACACCGTTGCCGAAGTCTTTGTGAACGGCCGGAAGGCGGGCAGCTCGGACAACATGTTCACCCGCTGCCGCTTCGACGTGAAGAAGCTCCTTGTGCCGGGAAAGAACACGGTCCGCATCGCTTTCACCTCCGCGGAGAACACGGCCGTCTCCCGCGCGTCACGCCTCCCCTACCCCGTTCCGCACGTCCTCAATCCCGTGCAGTCGCCGAATCGCAACCTCGTGCGCAAGGCACAGTGCCACGCCGGGTGGGACTGGGGCCCCTGCCTCATGGTAAGCGGGATCACCGGAGAGATAATTCTTGGCGCATTCTCCGACGTGCGCATCGACTACGTCATGACGGAGCAGACGCACGCGGAGGGACGGTGCACCGTCCGGGTCATCGTGGAATACACCGCCGCGGAGGCAGGACGGTTCCCCCTCAACGTCACCGTCGGGGAGCACGCGGCCTCCCGAGTCGTAACGCTGGACCGTGGACCGGGCAGCGCCAGCATCGATGTCGCGATCCACGACCCGAAGCTCTGGTGGCCCAACGGCTGCGGCGGGCAGCCCCTCTATCCGCTCTCGGTGACCCTGGGAGGAGATTCGGTGTCACGGAAGATCGGGCTGCGGACTCTCCAGCTCGTGAATAGGGAGGACAGCCAGGGCCTCTCTATGACCTTCCGCGTGAACGGAGTGGACATCTTCTGCAAAGGCGCGAACTGGATCCCGTTGGACGCCCTTCCCCAGCGCGAAACGAAAGACCGTCTCGAGCACCTCCTGGGCAGCGCCGCGGCAGTCTCCATGAACATGATCCGCGTCTGGGGCGGAGGGAAGTACGAGAGCGACGATTTCTACTGCCTGTGCGACGAGAAGGGGCTCCTCGTCTGGCAGGACATGATGTTCTCCTGCGCCCTGTACCCGGCCAGCCCGGAGTTCCTCTCCAGCGTGGAGGCGGAGATCCGCCACCAGGTGAAGAGGCTCCGCGACCACCCCTGCATCGCGTTGTGGTGCGGAAACAACGAGGACGTCGGCGCGCTCACGTGGTTTCCCGAATCGAAGCAGAACCGGGACCGTTACATCGTCGACTACGATCGGCTCAACGAGGGGACGATCGGCAGGGTCGTGGACGAGTGCGATCCCACGCGCGCCTTCTGGCCCAGCTCACCGTCCGCCGGCCGGGGAGACTACTCCGATAACTGGCACGACGACCGGCGCGGCGACATGCACTTCTGGAGCGTGTGGCATGAAGGCAAGCCGTTCAGCGCCTTCCGGGGCGTTTCTCCCCGGTTCTGCTCGGAGTTCGGGTATCAGTCGTTCCCTTCCCTGGAGGCCATCAGGACGTACGCCGCGGAGGAGGACTTCAACGTCACCTCACCCGTCATGGAGCACCACCAGCGGCACCCGCGGGGCAATTCGATCATTACGGAGATGTTCACGCGGTACTTTCGCTTTCCCCAGGGATTCGAGAACTTTGTCTACCTGAGCCAGGTCCAGCAGGCCCTGGCCATCAGGACCGCCGTGGAGCACTGGAGGCGCGTGAGGCCCGTGTGCATGGGCACGCTGTACTGGCAGCTCAACGACAACTGGCCGGTCTGCTCGTGGTCGTCAATCGACTACACCGGGGCGTGGAAGCTGCTCCACTACGCGGCGCGCAGGTTCTTTGCGCCGCTGCTTCTCTCCGGGGAAGTCGTGGGCGGGCGGTTCGAGGTCTGGATCACAAACGACCTGCTCGAAGACAGGCGGCTGGGTGCGGTCATAACAGTGCTCGACTTCGATGGTTCGGTGATCCGGCAGGAAGCGAAGGACGTGCGGGCGCGAGCGGCAAGCGCCGCGCTCGTCGAGGGATGGCCTCTGGCAGAGCTGGTGCCGGCTCCGCAGAAGGCGTTTATCCACCTGGCCTTGGACGGCGATTCAGGGCCGGGAGGCGAGATTTTCCTCACGGAACCGAAGCGCTGCCGTCTTGCCCGCGCCAACGTGACCCTGGAATGCAGCCAGACAGGCAGCGGATTCGCTATCACCCTGTCCACCGACAAACCTGCATTCTTCGTGTCGCTTTTCGCCGGCGCCATCCCCGGAGAGTTTTCCGACAACTGCTTCACCCTGCTGCCCGGTTCTCCGCTGACCGTTTCGTTCCAGCCGAGGAAGGCAGTGTCTCTTGAAACGCTGCGGCGCTCTCTCTCCGTGAAGCACCTGCGGGACTCGTACTAGGGCGTAGCGGGAGGGGATCCGTGGGACGGGCCGCCAGCGATGCGCTATGCTTCCGGCCCCTGAAAGCCCAGCACGTTGTCGTCGTTCTTGGCGATGATCCGGCCGCCCGGAGGCACGATGACGAAGTCATCGTCCCAGGGACCGAAGAAGAGCTTCCTGAGCAGGGACAGGTTCCCCCTGCGGACCTCGAACTGCCAGGATCGTTCCTCCGCGTCCTTTCGCGCGGCTTCCAGGAAGCGCGTCTCGTCGCAGATGTCCATCCGCAGATAGAGGAACCTGTTGTAGTTCTTCATCCAGTCGCCCAGCATGCCGGAAAGGAAGTCGGCGTTCTCCTTGCCGTACCTGGCCACCATCTCGTCATAGCTCTCCGTCAGGCCCAACTTCGCCATGACGCCCTGCTTGCCGTAGGCAGGGCGGGCATACGCGGCGAGCCCCTCGCCGTCCTTGCCGGAGACGCTGAAGTTCCTCTCCATCCATCCGGTGGTGAGGTAGTACGTCCCGGGATTCTGGTCGAAGTGCTCCTTGTACGCCGAGCGCGAGCCGAAGAAAAACGTGATGCAGTCGTGGGCGCGCGGGATGACGAGCGGGATGTCCCGGGCCGTGATCCCCACGAGGCCGTCGTTGCACCGGGCATACCCGAGGAGGATGGCCTCGTAGCCGTCGCGCGGATTCACGGCGTCGATGGTGGCCTGGACCTTCGCGAGCATTTCCCCCGTCTCCAGGTCGTGGAGCCCCTTGCGGAGAAACTCGAGGTCCACCTGCGCCGGGGCAGAAGCCGCCAGGAAACAGGCCTCGCGATGGATAATCTCACAGCCGATGAACTTCAGCTTGCGCTGCTCAAGGTGGGTGCTCATGGAAAGCGGCGGCCTATTTTCCGCGGCGGGACGATCTGCTGCGGCCTTTCGCGCGGGGTCTCTTACTCGACGAGCTCTGCGTGGAAGGAGCCATTCCCCCCACCGGGTAGCGGGGCGGGAACGGCAGCGGGCCGGCGGCACGCGCGTCAGCGATGAAAGCGGCATTGCAGATCCGCTCGACCCGGTCCATGACCTCACGAACGATCATCAGCTCCACGAAGCTGTCATCCGTTCGGGGCTTGGCGACAACTGCTTCCAGCTTGCGCGCGATTCCGCCCGCGTAGTCCAGCTGCTGGAACGCTCTTCCCAGGGCCCCCTCGGCCTTCCTCACGAGCTGTTCGACCCGCTTCTTCACCTCGTCCCCACGTCCTTCCCGGATCCAGTATCTCCGAACCGGCGCGGGAGCGCAAGGGCCGACCGCGCGGCCGGGCGGAAAACAGCAGGATTTTACAAAAAGGGCGGCTGGCGTACAATACGGCGCCTTCCGCGCCGGTCTATGATCCGCGGTTGACGACATGAACCACGGGTGCGCTCACTCGGGGAAAGGGGAAAACGCATGGCGAGGTACGAGGAATTGTCTGAGGCAATCCAGAAGGGCAACGCCCCCCGGGCGAAGGAGCTGACCTCCGCGCTTCTCGCGGAGAAGAACGGCGCGGGTGACATCCTGAACAAGGGCCTCCTCGACGGCATGGAGAAGATCGGGCGGCGGTTCAAGGCCAACGAGGTCTACATTCCGGAGGTCCTCATTGCCGCGCGCGCCATGAACGCCAGCATGGACATCCTGAAGCCCGAGCTCGTGAAGGCCGGGGTGAAGCCCATCGGCAAAATGCTCCTCGGCACCGTCAAGGGAGACCTCCACGACATCGGCAAGAACCTCGTGAAGATGATGGCCCAGGGGGCCGGCATCGAGGTGGTGGACCTGGGCATCGACGTGTCGGCGGACAAGTTCATCCAGGGCCTGAAGGACAATCCCGACGCAAAGGCCATCGGCATGTCGGCGCTGCTGACCACGACGATGACGGGAATGAAGGACGTGATCGACCGCTTCGAGAAGGAAGGCCTGAGGAAGAAGGTGAAGATCATGGTGGGCGGCGCGCCCCTCACCGATCAGTACGCAAAGGAGATCGGGGCAGACGGATACGCCCCGGACGCGGCCAGCGCCGCGGAGAAAGTGAAGGCGTTCCTGGCTTAGATCCGTTCCGCACTGCCGCGTCGGGCGGGACGCGCCGCGGGCAAGGCTCCGGGTTTGCACCCCGTCCGAAGACTTGCCACACCGGGACTTCTCGGGGGACGATTCGACGAAGAGCGGCCGGACGCGGAGATGAATCCGGAGTTGGAGCGCCTCCGGCCGGCGCGCGGCGGCCCGGCGGCCTACAGGCCGGCCTCCCGCGGATAGCGGTATTCGATTCCCTCCCGCCCGCGCAGGACGTACGCCTCCGGCTCCACGCGGACGAGGGACGACTCCACGGGAACCTTGCCGCCTCCGTCAGGCAGGTCGACGGCGTATGTCGGAAGGCCGATTCCGGAGAGCCGTTCGCGCAGCTCCCTCATGATCTGGATGCCCCGTTCCAGGGAGACCCGGAAATGCGACGTGCCTGCCGCAAGATCTCCCTGGAACAGGTAGTAAGGCTTCACGCCAGCGCGCACGAGGCCGCGCATCAACTCTTCAAGCGTGTCCACACTGTCGTTGATCCCGCGCAGGAGAACGGCCTGGTTCAGGACGGGAACGGCGGCTCCCAGGAGCCTGCGGATTGCCGCGCGAAACTCATCCGTCAGCTCGCGGGGATGGTTGGCGTGGATCACTGCCCAGACCGAGCCAGTTTCCCCGAGCACTCGGGCCAGGGAGTCGGTGACCCGGGACGGGGCGACAACGGGCATCCGGGAGCAGACGCGGATGATGTACTCAGGGTTGACGCGCTTGAGCCTCGACAACAGGCCGGCGAGCTCCTGGTCCGACAGCATGAGAGGATCTCCGCCCGACAGGAGAAGCTCGCGAATGACCGGCGTGCGCTCGAGGTACGAACAGGCCTGCTCGATCTGGTCCGCCGTGATTCTACCGCCCCCATGGCCGGTGAAATGGCGCCGGAAACAGTGCCGGCAGTAGGTGGCGCAGCGGTCGCTCACGAGCAGAAGGGCGCGGTCACGGTAATGGTGGATGAGCCGCTCCGTCACGCGGTAACGGCGGTCTCCGATGGGATCGTCCGACTCGTAGTCCAGCCTGACGAGCTCCTTCTCCCGCGGGATGAACTGCGCCGCAATGGGGTCGGTCTCCGGGTCGTCACTGTGCGCGAGCCGCGCATAGTATCGGCTGACGCCGAAAGGAAGGCGTGTGGCAGGCTCCACCCCGTGGGTGTACTCAGCCTCCCCGTGGATGTACTCAGCCTCCCCGTGGATGTACTCAGCCTCCCCGTGGATGTACTCAGCCGGACCGTGGATGTATTCAGCCGGACCGGAGGATCCGGCCTCCGTGCTCGTGGAGTCCTGGTGGTCAATCATCGCTCAAGAAGATAGAGAATAAGAAAGAGAAGGACAACGAGGCTATTTTCCTCCGAGGTCGACTTTCCTGCCCAGGTAGGTGGCGTAGTCCCGGGTGATCGGCTTGTAGGGCTCGTCCAGCAGCTGTGATGAGATGATGAAATCCGCCGTGGATCTGTTGCAGGCGCACGGGATGTTGTACAGGACGGATATGCGAAGGAGCGCCTTCACGTCCACGTCGTGCGGCTGCGGCTCCATGGGGTCCCAGAAAAAGATGAGGATGTCGATCCTGCCTTCCGCGATCATGGCGCCGAGCTGCTGGTCCCCGCCGAACGGCCCGGACTTCAACTTGACGATGGGATGAACGAGAGGTTCTCCGGTCTCCGCCTTCTTGGCCAGCTCTTCTTCCACGAGCCGTCCCGTGGTCCCCGTGCAGATCAGCTGATGGTCGAGGAGGAGCTTCCAGTTCCAGCTCACCCACTCGACGAGGTCCCTTTTGCAGTTGTCGTGAGCGACAAGCGCCACGTTCTTCGTCACTTCCATTCCTGAGCCTCCATCAGGCGCGGCGCGCAGGACGCCATCGGCTGAAACGATCCTTCAAGGACCGCGCGGTGATCTCTGCCGTGCTCTTCACCGTCCAGTCCGCGCCCTTCAGGCCTGCGCCGACGCCCACGGCAAACATTCCGGCAGCGCGAATGGCCTCAACGCCCGCCTGCGCGTCCTCGATTCCAGCGCAATTCTCGAAGGGAACGCCAAGCGCTTCCGCGGCTGCAAAGAAGACCTCGGGGTCCGGTTTGCCTTTGACGACACCGCGGGAATCCACGAGACAGTCGATCAGCGGGCCGATGGACAGGCGCTGCACGACCTCCGCGGCGTTGTGGCTGACCGAGGCTATGGCGGTCTTCACACCGTCGCTGCGCAGCCGCCGAAGGAGGTCCGGAATCCCGGGCAGGAGATCGCCCGGCGCGATGGCGCCGATCAGCTCCCGGTAATGGTCGTTCTTCCTCTCCGCAGCCGCCGCCTGCCTTCCTTCCGGCATGCTGATCCCAGCGTTCCGCAGTATTATCCGCAGGCTGTCCCGGCGGCTGACCCCCTTCAGACGCTCGTTCACCGTCCGGTCGAAGGGGAGCCCCAGCTCGTCCGCGCACCGCTTCCAGGCCCGGTAGTGCAGCTCCGCCGTGTCGGTGAGAACGCCGTCGAGGTCGAAGATCACGCATTCAAGCTGCGGCTCCAGGCTGAAGGACTGCGCCTCTCCCTGCCGCAGCGTCACGGTCCTGCCGCGGTGGGAAAAGGTGATCTCTCCGCCTTCCCGCAGGCGGTACGATGCGGAGTCATGCGTCACCTCCACGTCCAGAGATCTGCCGCGGTGCAGGAGGCAGAACGAGAGACGCGTCCAGCGGGCCGGAAGCCGCGGAGAAAACGAAAGCCGTCCGTGAGCGTCTCTCATGCCGGCAAACCCGTACACGACTGAGATCCACGTCCCGGCCATGGCGGCGATATGGGCGCCATCCGCGGCGTTTCCGTTCACGTCATCGAGATCCATCCGCGCGGTCCGCGTGAAGTAGCGATACGCCTCCTCCGTGTATCCCAGCTCGGCAGCCGCGACGCTCTGGATGCAGGGGGACAGAGAGGAATCCCCGGTGGTCAACGGATTGTAGTAGTCGTAGTTGCGCTTGCGGTCCGCCGCGGAGAACCGCCACCCCAGGAGGACCTGGGCCAGCACGACGTCGGGCTGCTTGAGCACCTGGTGCCGGTAGATCACAAGCGGATGGTAGTGAAGCAGGAGCGGATAGTTCTCCGCCGGGGTGCCCTCGAAATCCCAGCGGGCCCGGCTCAGAAACCGGTCGTCCTGCGGGTGAATCCCCCGGTCCCGGTCGTACGGTATGCGCATGCGCCGGGCCGCCGCGCGCCAGCGTTCGATCTCGGAGGGCGCCAGGGAGATGGCGCGTGATATCCTCCGCATCTCCTCCACGTCTTCCGCGCCGAGCCGGTCGGCAAGCGCGGCGGCGAACTCGAGGTTCTCCCGGGCCATCATGTTCGTGTACAGGTTGTTGTCGACGAGCGCGCTGTATTCGTCCGGACCGGTGACCTCGTTGATGCAGAACTCGCCGTTCTCATCCGGGATGAAGTCCCCCAGATCGGCCCACAGCCGCGCCGTCTCGAAGACCATCTCCGCGCCGCCCTGGAGGAGCAGGTCCCGGTCGGGGACGGCATCCAGGTACTTCCGCAGAGCGTGGACGATGTCGGCGTCGATATGGTACTGAGCCGTTCCCGCCGGGTAGTACGGCGAGGTCTCCTCCCCGCCGATCGTCCTCCACGGGTAGAGCGCGCCCCGCTGGCTCATCTCCGCGGCCCGGGCCCGGGCCTTGTCCAGCAGGTTCACGCGGTACAGGAGAAGGGACCGGGCGATCTCGGGCTTCGTGTACACGAAAAACGGCAGCGCGTAGATCTCCGTGTCCCAGAAGTAGTGGCCTTCGTAGCCCTGGCCCGTCAGTCCCTTGGCGGCCAGGCTCGTGCGGCCGTCGCGCCCCGCGGACTGCAGGAGGCTCCAGATGTTGAAACGCAGTCCCTGCTGAAGGCCGTCATCCCCTTCGATCCGCACGTCGGCCCGGCGCCAGAAGGAGGCCAGCAGGTTCGCCTGCTCGGCACAGAGCGCATCGAACCCGAGCGCCGCCGCCTCTGCCGCGGCCTCCGCCGCGCGGTCCGCAAGGCCGCGGGCGGCATGCTCGCGTGAGGCGCGGTACCCGATGTACTTCACCAGGCGCAGGGCGGTACCGGGCGCCGCGGCAATCTCGACTCGGAACACCGCCTCCTCGGCGCCGGCGGCTGCACTCTCTTTCACGGTCCCGCCGGCAGGCAGCTGCACGTCATGGGTGACGGCACAGGCAAGAGCAAGCTTCGTGTTTCTCGTTTCCTGTCGGAGGCTTGCGGAGCGGCCTGCCGCCGACACGCCCGCGGTGACCAGGGGCCGCTGGAGCAAATGGGAACCGACACGCGGGTCCGCCCCGGCGGCGGCGTTCGGCACGTCCGCGTTGATGGCCGACTCCAGCCGCAGCCGGACCGGCCGTCCTGAGACGGCTGCCGAGTACTCGATGGCCGCCGCGTGCTGCCGGGTCAGGCTGACGAGGCGGCGGACGCGCACCTCCACGTCGCGCCCCCCCGGCGACCTCCATCGCAGCTTCCTGTCGAGCACGCCCTCACGCAGGTCCAGGGCGCGCTCGTAGGAAAGGAGCGCGCCGGTGGACAGGTCCAGCGGCTCGTCATCGACAAAGAGACGGATGACCTTGGCGTCCGCGACGTTCACCATCACCTGGCGGTTTTTCGCATAGCCGTACGCCGTCTCGCCGTATGCGATCGGGGTCTCCTCGAAGAACCCGTTGATGTAGGTGCCGGGCGTGGCCGTGCAGCGCCCTTCCTCGAAGCTGCCGCGCATGCCGAGCCAGCCGTTGGCCAGCGCGAAGATCGTTTCGCTGCGGGCGATGGACGCCGGATCGAAGGAATCCTCCCGGATTCTCCAGGGATCGACCGGGTACCGGGGATCGGCAGACGGCATCCTGCCCGTCCTTCAGCCTTTCACGGATTCTGATTCCCGTTCCTCGTGAGCCAGGGCTTCCTGCACGCGCTTCATGAGGATCTGGGCATCGAAGGGCTTGCGGATGAGGTCCGCGTGGGGATCGAGGATTCCATGGTTGGCGACGAGGTCGTACGAGTACCCCGACATGTAGAGGATCTTCAGCCGCGGCTGCTTCTCCCTCAGCCGGCGGCCCAGCTCGGGGCCGCTCATCTGCGGCATCACGACGTCCGTCAGGAGAAGATCGATGTCGCCCGGAACAGCCGCGGCGGAAGCGAGCGCCTCCGAGCCGTTCCCCGCCTCCAGCACGGTGTACCCGTTCTGCGAGAGCACCGAACGGGCGAACATGCGGACCGCCGCCTCGTCCTCCACGAGCAGAATGGTCCCGTGGCCGGTCTCCGCCCGCTCCTCGCGGGCCGGCTCCGAATCCGACGCGGCCTCCTCCGCGACCAGCGGGAGGAAGATGGTGAACTCGGTGCCGCGTCCCGGTTCGCTCGCGCACGTGATGGTCCCGCCGCTCTGCGTGATGATCCCGTACACCGTGGCGAGACCCAGGCCGGTCCCCTTGCCGATTTCCTTCGTTGTGAAAAAAGGCTCGAATACACGGGACAGCGTCTCCGGGCTCATGCCGGCGCCCGTGTCCGTGACGGACAACATGACGTAGGATCCCGGCTGGATCTCCGGATGATCCCGCGTCGGAGGGAAGCTCACGTTTCCCGTCCGGAGCGTGAGCGTGCCGCCGCGGGGCATGGCGTCCCGGGCGTTGGCGGCGAGGTTCATGAGCACCTGCTCGATCTGGCCCGGATCCGCCCGGACGTTCCCGGCCTCGGGGTGGAGGAACGTCACCAGCTCGATGTCCTCCCCGATGATGATGGGCAGTATCTTCTCCATGCGGCGCACGATGTCGTTCGGATTGATGACCCGCGGCTCGAGCACCTGCTTGCGGCTGAAGGCGAGGAGCTGCGCGGTAAGGTCCGCCGCCCGGTCGATGGCGCGCTTGATCTCCCGCACGTCGTCCCGCGACGGGTCCGTGCGGGGAAGGCTGTCCTCCACGAGGTCCGCGTACCCGCGCATCACGGTCATGAGGTTGTTGAACCCGTGCGCGATCCCTCCGGCGAGCCTCCCCACGGCCTCCATCTTCTGGGACTGGGCGAGCTGCTCCTCGCTGCGGCGAAGCGCCGCCTCCGTCCTGCGCGTCTCGGTGACGTCTCGCATCGTGCAGAAAGACCCGGTGAACCGCCCGGTCTTGTCCCGCCGCGGAGTGGCAACCATGAGAACGCTGCGGATCTGGCCGTCGGGCCGCACGATGGTAACCTCGGCCGTTCCCGCGCGGCCCCGCGCCCATTGGTCGATGGACTCCCGCTCTGCGGGGTCTGCTTCCGGGCGAAGAAAATTCCGCAGCGTGCGCCCCCGCAGAGCGCTGGTTCCGGCTCCGAGGATCACCTCCCCGGCCGGGTTGGCGAACGTGATCCCCATCTCACGGTCGACCACGACGATCCCCTCGCCCAGTGACTCCACGAGAGTGCGGTAGCGCTCCTCGCTGTCCAGGAGAGCGGCCTCTGCCTTTTTGCGCTGGGACACGTCGAGGACGCTGACGAGCATGTACGGGTAGGGATCGTCCGCCGGGGGAATGTAGACCCGGATCTCGATGTCGAACCGCCGGCCGGACCTGGTCACGGCGCCCGACTCCATTTCCGAATAGCGCCGGTTCTCCCAGATGGCGAGGACGTTCTCCCGCAGGCTCGCCCGGACCACCGGGTCCTGGACGTCGAGGCGCCGGTCCAGCGGGCCGCGGACGGACTCGGGGTCCTCCACCTCGTAGAGGGCGAGGGTCGCGTCGTTCACGTCCACGACGCTGATCATCCGCGCCGCTTCCGCGATGAACCCGGGATGGGCGTCCAGCCAGGACCTGATGTCCTCAACGCCCTCTGCTTTCAGCCGGTCGAGTGCCGCGCGGAGCTCCGCAATGTCCTCTTCCCACAGGGACACGGCGGAGTGCCGGAACACGCTCCGGTAGCGGATCTCCTCCTCGGTGAGACCGCCCGGCTTGTCTGCGTCTTCCGCGGCCCCGCGCCGTGTCCGTGGCATGTCTAGCCAGCATCGCGCGAAGCGCGATTTCCGGTAGTCGAGCCCATCCGTGGGAAATGAACCATCGCTCTCTGGCCTGCGAGGCTCTTAGTTTCCGCCGGGGCCGCCCGCCTGCCCTCCGGGCCCGCCGGGCCGCCCGCCCTGGTCGCCGCCCGGCTTTCTCCGCTTCCTCAGGTCGTCATCCGAACCGCCGCCGGCCGGCTGGCCCCCCGGGGGGCCGCCCTGCTGCTTGATCTCGGGCTGGGGGCCGCCGCGCTCGGGCTGTCCTTCGCGGCCGCGCTGGATCCCCGGCTGCATGGCCGGACCAGGTCTCCCCTGGCCGACTCCCGGTTGCTGCCCCTGAGGCTGACCTTCACGCATGCGCCCGCCCGGCCCCGGCTGCGGGCCCTGGCCCTGTCCCGGGGGTGCCGCGGGCTGCACGCGCTGGACACCCTGGCCGGGCTGGGACCCGGGCCGCGGTCCCTGCGGATTCACGGGCTGTCCCTGGGGACCAGGAGGCTGCGCCGGCTGGAGCCCGGGCTGCCGCCCGGGAGGCTGCCCCGGCTGAGGCCCCGGCTGCATCCTCGGAGTCGCCGTGCCGGGCGCGAACGTCCGGGGCCCCTGCTGACCCTGTTGGGGGGCCGGTTGCTGACGCGGCTGGGGCGCCGGTTGCGGGCCGGGCCCGCGGTCAGGCCGGGGACCGCCGGGTCCCGGGCCCCTGACGGCCGGGTTGACAATCACGAAGGGACCGCGCGGCTGCGGCGCGACCGCGCGAAGATTGTTCAGCGTTCCCGGATCCACGGGCCGGCCCGGCTGCGCCTGGAGCGCCTGCTGCCGCTCCGCGAACGGCACCGCGGCAGGCGGAGGAGCCCGGCGGCCGACCACGGGGCGGGACATGATCATGGCAGGAGGCTGCGCCACCGCGCCGCGCGGCGGAACCGGCTGGGCAATGACGCTTTCCCGCACCGGCGCGAGAGGAGCTGTCCATCCGCGGACCGGCGCCCTTCGAATCTCCTCCTGCGGCACCATGAACGATGAGGTGGCCACGGGCTGCGCCCGGACGAACGCCTGGTTGGGCACGACGGTCACGGCGCCCGGCACGACGCGGTTGACGTACGTGACCTGCGTGACGTTGATGGTCTGGACGTTGACCACGGTGACGTGGCCGTAGTTGACGTTGCGGACGTAGGTCGTACTGGCGGTGTAAGGCGGCACATACGGCTCCCGCGGTCCGAGCGGGAACCAGCCGACGCCGCCCCCGGCCACGACCGTGCTCCCGAAACCGTCGCCGCCGACAAAAACCACGAGGGCGGGCGCGTAGACCGGGCGGCGCGTCACGGCGGTGCCGGGAATCCAGACCCATCCGTCGTCCAGGTACGCCCACCGGCCGTAATGGAAGGGAGCGAAGCCCCACGGTGCATCATCGATCCATGTCCATCCCCACGGCTCGACCCACGCCCAGTGGCCGTAGTGGTACGGGGCCCATCCGGGAACGATCTCCCGCGGGCGCCACACCGGGCCGTAGCCGGCAACGAGGTGCCAGCTCCCGTACTCCGACAGGTCCTCCGCCCCGACCATTTCCCGGGGCACGTAGGAAGCAACGCGGTCCTCCCGCCGGTCCCGGGATTTGCACCAGGCATCCCAGTCGTCGGTCGGCGGCGCGTTGTCCACCTGGTATTCCGGCGAATCGATACCGGTGATATCGGCGGACTGGCGGGCGAAGACGGAGAAGCTTTCGTTGCCCGCCGTGACCTCCGCCTCTCCGAGCCTGATAATGACGCTCGTGTCACCGGTCTCCTGGACGTCGATGCGGTAGGTGCCGGCGCGCGTCAGGGTGGCGGCGGCGTTGGGAGTGTCGATCTCGACGATCTCGTCAGGATCGAGGTGGCGGAGGCGGATGTTGAGAGAACCGGTGGAGAGCCGGATCTGGGTCGTCTGGTCGTCAAGATTGAGGATCTCGAAGTCCGTGCTGGAAGCCAGGCGCATGGCGGTGGACCCGATGTGGATTTCCGCCTGTCCGTCCTGGTCGGTCCAGAGATGGTCCCCGATGGTGAGTGGATAGTTCAGCGTGGCCGGCGTCCACTCCTCCACGCTGGCGGGGTGGAACGACACCGTGCCGCTGATGAGATTCAGCCGGCCGACACGGTCCGGCGGATCGGCCCAGAGGAGCGACCCGCCGGCGAGCAGCGTGATGACGCCCGCCAGCGCAAGGACCCGCATTTTTCTCCGCTTCATATGATTCTCCGATTTCTACGTGACCGCGCGGTCAGACAGACGGCTTTTCGGCTTCGATCCCGGAAAAAAGGTATCCCTGGACCGGCGATCTGTCAATGATTGAAACACCGGCTGCGCGCGTGTCCGGCCTCTTCCATGCATTAAGAAAAATTAACATTATTGTAATGACGCCTGAACCGGCGCCCGTTACTATTCCGCGCTGGAAGCCGCGTGGCTTCGGAGGTTCGTTTTCATGAGATTCCGTTTCGCGCCGTTCATCATTGTGGTCCTCATGGCCGCCGCTCCCGGACTGGCCTCCGCGCAGTCGGCAAACGCTCTCCTGTCGATGCAGTCGTCATTCCGGCAGGTCGCCCAGCGGGTGCTTCCCGTCGTTGTGGAGCTCAACGTCAGCGAGGTCGTGAAGCAGCGTGGACCGACGCGCGACTTCCCCTTCGACTGGTTCTTCGGCCAGCCAAGGGACCAGGACCGCACCCCGCCCCGCTCCTACCGCCAGTCGGGCCTGGGCTCGGGCATCATCGTGAGGAGGACCGGAGACCGCGTCTTCGTGCTCACGAACAATCACGTCGTAGACAACGCGACCGACGTGAGCGTGAGGCTCAGCGATCAGCGGACGTACAAGGGGACGGTGGTCGGCAAGGACCCCCGCAAGGACATTGCGCTCGTGTCATTCGACGCGAAGGATGCCGTATCGATCGCGGAGCTCGGTGACTCGGATTCCCTCCAGGTCGGGGACATCGTGTTCGCCATTGGAAACCCGCTGGGCTTCGAATCCACGTTCACGATGGGAATCGTGAGCGCCCTCGGCCGGCGCGCGCGGGGAGACCAGGCCGTCTACACGGACTATATCCAGACCGACGCCGCCATCAACCAGGGCAACTCCGGCGGCGCGCTCGTCAACATCAGGGGCCAGGTCGTCGGCATGAACACGTGGATCGCCGCCCCCACCGGAGGAAACGTGGGGCTCGGGTTCGCCATCCCCATCGCCAATGCGAAGCAGGCCATCGATGACTTCATCTCGAAAGGCAAGGTGGAGTACGGGTGGCTGGGCGTCCAGATCGGCGACATCCAGGACACCGGTCCGGCGTCGCAGATCGGCCGGGACCTGAAGGTCCAGGGGATGAAGGGAGCATTCATCTGGAACATGTACCGGGGATCTCCGGCGGACCGGGCCGGACTCCTTCCCGGTGACTTCGTCACCCGCGTCAACGGCAGCGACATCCATGACAGCGGTCAGCTCACCCAGATCATCGGCGGCCTGCGCGCCGGGCGCGCGTACCAGTTCTCCATTGTGCGCTACGGACAGGCGCAGACCATGTCGGTGACCATCGGCGTGCGGGATGACCAGGACAAGGTGGCGCAGCCGAAGAACCTGTGGCCCGGCATGTCGGTTCTCCCGATCACGGACGAGCTTCGTCAGGACCAGAACATCCCCGCGGGAGTGCGCGGGGTGATCATCGGCGACCTCGCGGACCAGGACGCTCCCGCCTCCGTCGCGGGCTTCAAGCAGGGAGACATCATCAAGGCGATCAACGGGAAGCCCGTGAAGAGCATGATGGACTACTACCGCTCCCTGAACGAGGGTCGCCGCACCGTCACGTTCGATCTCCTGCGAGACGGAACGGACGTCAGCGTCGGCATGACCCGGTGAGCGGAGAGTCAGGCCCGGTGCCCGCCGCTGCGGGGGTGCCGCCCCTGCGGCTCTCCGCGGGCCCGGCGCACGCCGGGCTGCGCGCTGAGGCCTTCCTGGCCCTCGAGCTGCCGTTTCTCTCCCGCTCCCGTATCCGGCAGAAGATCCAGACCGGCGAGAGCCTCCTCAACGGGCGGCGCTTTGCGACGTCCGCCCGGATCCGCGAAGGGGACGAGATCCTGGTTGCGTGGCGCAGCGCCCCGGACCGGCGGCCCGCGCCCGCGCTCCCCGTGCTCTCCGAGGATGATTTTCTGATTGCGGTGGACAAGCCGGCGGGCGTGGCATCCCACCCCGGCGGCGGGAGGCAGTCGGGCACGGTGGTCCAGTTCCTCTGCCAGCGCTTCGAGGCGGACGTGAGATCGAGCCTGCAGGCCGGCGGAGACTTTTTTCCGCGCCTCGTGAACCGGCTGGACTTCTTCACCAGCGGCATCATCGTGGCGGCAAAGACCGGAAGCGCCCTGCGCGCGCTGCACGCGCTCAGTGCCTCACACCGCGTTGAGAAGGTCTATGCGGCCCTGGTGGAGGGAGTGGTGGAACGTGATGAAGGGACGATCAACCTCCCCCTTGGCCCGGATCCCGACAGCACCACGGCCGTCAAGATGGCCGTCCGGCCGGACGGCGCTCCCTGCGTGACGGAATACCGGGTGGAGCGCCGGCTCGCCGGATGCACGCTCCTGTCCATCCGTCCGCTCACCGGCCGGCAGCACCAGATCCGCGCGCATTGCGCAGCCATCGGGCACCCGGTCTGGGGAGACCTGCTCTACAAGGACGAACGCCTGTTCCTGCGCTGGAGGGCGAACGGCGGCGCGCTCGATTACTCTCTCCCGCCCCGGCACTGCCTCCACGCCGGGCATTGCTCCTTCGATCACCCCGTCACGGGCCGGCGGGTCAGCATCCACTCTCCGATCCCGGCGGACTTCGCGGAGATCGTCAGCCGCTATCCCGGTCTGTGAATCCTGCCTGACAGTTTCTGCAAGGTGCGGGCCAGCGCGCTGCGCTCATCGTCGGTGCCGAGGCTGCGGTTCCCCGCCTGATAGAGCTGTGTGAAGGCTGCAAGGTCCTTTTCCAGCTTGCCGAGGCTGCCGGCCATCAGCGGAACCGCGTCCCGAAGCCATGCCGCGAGCCGGTCCTGACGAAGAACGCTCAGAGCCGACTGCAGCACCGCGCAGAAGTGGCTGAGGCAGAAACCCCGCGACGCGCGGAAGACCGCGGCAAAGTCACGGTCCTTGCGCCAGAGGTACAGGATCGTCCAGGTGTAGCGCTCGAGATCCTGGGACAGGAGGCCGCAGATGAAGCAGTCGTCCCGCATCGTTTCCAGGGACTGGATCGTCGCGCGGATGCGGGCCTCCGCGTCGCGGCGTCCGCCTTCCGCCGCGGTGACCGTCCCGTCCAGCGCGCTCACCAGCGACGGCAGTTTTTCCTGCAGGTGTGTGAGCATGACGAGCGCGAGCCCGAGCTTGTTCTCACCCTGGAACAGCTTCCCCAGGTGGTCGGGACAGAACCCGGTCTTGTTCGTCTGGACCCGGACGTTGGGCTCCATGACGCGGGAGTGCTGGAACGACGCGAGGTAGGCCCGCTCGGCGCCCTCCATCAGGACGCACAGAGGGCACTCCCCGCCGCCGGCGTAGGCGTCATGCACCCGGCTGATTTCGAGCTTCGGCACGCCGGCCCTTTCCCATGTCCTGGATGCGCTTGTCAATCTCCTTCAGCCTCGCGCGCAGGCGCTCGATGGTCCTCTGGATGCGCGCGCGCTCGCTTTCCAGCTCGTCCCGGGGATCCCGCGCCACCGTGCGCGCGGCGTACTTCGCCTTCACCATGTCCGGACTGGCTCCCCCGATGAGCGCCGCGGAAGCGCGGGCGCGCTCCCCGTCGTCGCGGATGGCGGCCAGCCCGCGCATGTTCTCGAAGCCGACGCGCGGATCGAGGTCCAGCGTGTGCGCCTTCATGATGACCTGCGCGCTTGTCCGCGGAAGCCCCAGGATGCGGTCCAGGTAGTCCGGAAAGCTCGCCCCGTGCTTCTCGCACAGGCCGTGCGCCTCGACGAGCAGGCGTCCCAGCTCCTTCATCATGGATCCGCTGGCCGTGACGAACTTCTCCCGGATGCGCCGCGCAAGGTCCGCGAGCTCAGCGATGTCCTCGAAGGGGTTGCGGTAGATCCCCTTCTTCTCCGCCTCGAACAGGAGCGTGTGAAAGAGGTTCCAGAACCCTGTCGTGTGGGTCCGCGCGGAGATCGGCGTGGGAGATTCGGTGAACTGGATGTGGTGGGCGTACTCGTGGATCGCCGTGTACATCATCTCGTTGTCGCTGCGGAAGTTCCTGTTGTGGATGATGATCTCGCGGCTCTCCGGCTTGTACAGCCCGTGGACCTTCCTGCTCTTCTTGCCGGAGAGGATGACGGTGAAGTCCTCATCAGAAGGGCGCAGCCGCAGGAGAGTACTCTTGATCTGGTCGTTATTCACCGGGCCGCTCCTCTCGTGGACATTCGGCGCGGGTCATGATACCAAATTAAGGAAAATTAACAATCGCATTGCCTTTTTCGAACGCGGATTCGATTATCTTAAGAGGGGAC
>Ga0335070_10003088_pt1 | contig 19349 bp, 18 predicted proteins | sample Lox_Sample_13_FD_206722 | JGI IMG/M metagenome (GOLD analysis project Ga0335070, IMG submission 206722) | Soil microbial communities from Loxahatchee National Wildlife Refuge, Florida, United States - Lox_Sample_1.3 | ecosystem: Environmental > Terrestrial > Soil > Wetlands | place: USA... | reverse complement strand
ACTAACTTCGAGCTCGCATTCTAGAGCCACGACAATTAACGGGCACGGGCCACCGATCTCAAGGCGTTCGACCGGGCGCACGGCGCGTTCTTTAAAGCCTGTATAGCGAACGACCTCCCCGCATAGGTTCTGGGCCGGCGCACTCGAATATATCCATGATTGTTGCTGATTCAAGCCTTGAATTTAGCACGCGCAAACGAAGCGCGGGAGTTCTCATCCGACTTAATGAACGATCAACGGCGTAGCGTTCACGCTTGGCTTCCGTGCCGACCCTGGCCGAACCGAAGATCGGACGGGTCTAGCAGCAGAGCGTTCGAGCGATGTCCACGCTGGGCTCCCAGCTTGGACGATGTTGGTTGCTTTGTGCGCAGGCCACTGCGAACACACGAGTTGCACAGGTTCGAGCAGATGGGGACTCATGCCGCCAAAGTTCGAAACGTGTCCAGTGTGGGGAGCCAGATTCCAAAGCTCCAGGTAGGATTCGAACTTCGTCACGGGCGACGGGAGCTCAGCCGACGAATGGATCAACGATTCGGACCTCCGCATTTACGAAATCAGCACGGTTTCGTGTCGCGACCGCCAGTCCGTGAACCATGGCCGTTGCCGCGATGAGGCTATCCTTAACCGGCATGGCTTTCCCGCCTGCCCGAAGACGCGCCAGCAGTTCCGCCCACTTCAGACCCGTGTCGGCGTCCCAAGGCACACAGTGAAGGCGCCCGACCCCTGCGTTGAACCAGCGTTCCAGCGCTGTCCGCTTCCTACCCTTGGGGAGGATCAGAATTCCGAATCGCAGTTCGCCGAGGATAACCGGATCAACGGCCATATCCTGTTCATGTACCCGAAGCCATTCCACGACACGCGGATCGGGAACTGGTTTCGTAGGCTCGCTCAAAACGTTGGCATCGACCAAGTACTTCACAGTGAATCCGTAGATTCGGAGTCGATGGGCACGAAGAAGTCTTTCTGAGGACAGGCCAGCAACCAGTCGACGACGCCCTCATTCGGTGGGGCCTCATGACGGACTAGGCGGTACTCCCCGCGATCGAGGCGCTCCACGTCGAATTCCTGTCCTGGTTCGACACGGTCGATCCGCCGGAACTCAGCCGGCAGAACAATCTGTCCCTTGGACGAAACGGTAGTCCGCATAGAGGTAAGATATCGTCTTACATGCCGCGTGTCAAACGCGTCCTTCAACAGAGGTGCGGTGTACGGATCAGATCTTCCTGAAGATCGAAAGTGCGTCTTCTGGAGCGGTTCTACGGCGAGAACGTTCGAAACGTGTCCAAGGTGGGGTTCTGATTGTTAACCGACCTGTTAATTGCATGCAGTGGGCAGTTCAAGAGTTTAATCCGGGCCGTTAGAGCGAGGTACGCGCAAAACGGGTGAGACCACTCGCCACCAAGGAACTCGGTCCGGGTTATAAAAGACTGTGACGTTAGCCGGGAACCACACTCCTGCGGCAAGAAGGACTGTTCCAGACGAGGGATTTTGCTGGAGGAAAAATAAGGTGCTACGTGACCACAAATTTCGAAAGCAGAAAGTGGAGCGGAGATTGAGAACGGAATTGCTGCGATTCAACGGGGCTGTCGAGCGGGATCCCGCTATCGATGCGTGGATGAAAGAGCATGCCGGTGAATTGGGAGCCATCGCGCTTCAATGGTTTGAGGTGATGCGACAATGCGGCGACGAAGTCCGGGAGCTTTTGCATGACGGCTATCCGGTTGCATGTTTGGGAGATGCACCCTTCGGCTACGTCAATGTATTCACTTCGCACGTAAACGTGGGGTTCTTTCACGGTGCAACGCTGCCGGATCCGGCCCGCTTGTTGCAAGGCAACGGCAAGTTCATGCGCCATGTGAAGCTAAGACCGGGAACGGCCACAAACGCCGTAGCCCTAAGCAGGCTCATCGCTATGGCGTACTCAGAAATAAAGGAGCGCGTCGAAAACGGCTAGCTCAGAGAAACGCCTTTGAGAGACCGACACCGGCGGTATTGAAAAATCAATCAGGACTCGAAATCCCGAACGCGCTAACGGAACAGCCGCGGCCGTCATCGAGCGCACCAGCACGGGAAAGTTGTCCCGTAACCCGCGTTCGCCCTCTTTCCTGATGAACGACCAAAACGTATCGCCCTCAATGTAGGAGAGCGGCGCAGGGAGCAACTGGAGTAACTCCTGCGCTACTGCCGTCTTCCCAGCCCCGATGGGACCCGATAGGAATATCACGCTCATGCGGCCATTATCGGGCCTGCGATCAGTGTCTTGCTGTGTTCACGCCTCGTCCCACAAGCACCGCGCGATTCGCCGGAACGTGCGCCGCATCCTCTACTCCGGAGTGGGCCAACAACACGAAAGCTGGGGTAATCGCTCGGTGAATTCCGGGCAGAAGTTCGAAGGAAGTGACATTTTCAGGGCAGGTCTTCAGCTTGACCTCCCAACATCCACCATGTACAAGGATGGCGTCAGGAAACGGCCCTGTACCGGCCGGTGGGGTTGCTTACTCCAACACGTGGATGTTCTTCCGCGCGCACATCTCTTTCAGGATCTTGGGCCAGACGCTGACGCTCACTTCACCGAGGTGCGCTTTCTTTAGAAGAAGCATCAAGGTGCGGGACTGGCCGATACCTCCTCCGATGCTCAGCGGCAGCTCATTGCGCGTGATCGCTTGATGGTAGGGAAACTTGAGGAAATCCAACTGGTGCGTGAGTTCGAGTTGCTTGCGCAGCGTGTCGGCATTGACGCGAATTCCCATGGAGCTGAGTTCGTGGCGGCGCCGCGTGACAGGGTTCCAGACCAGAATGTCGCCGTTCAGGCCGTGCATCGGCTTCCCGTCCGCGGATCGCGTCTCGGTGACCCAATCGTCATAGTCGGCGGCGCGCATCTCGTGCGGGTAGCCGTCCGCCAGGGTCCACCCGATCCCGATAATGAAAATGGCCGGGTACTTCTGGAGCACCAGAGTCTCCCGTTGCTTGCGCGGCAGATCGGGATACATCTCCAGAATTTCTTCGGCGTGCAGAAAGGTCAGCTTTTCGGGCAAACACGGATATTTGTCGGTTTTCAGTTGCGGAAAAAGCTCCTGCACGTGCTGCTCGGCGCCCACCAGGACGTTCCAGATCCTGCTGACGGTTTCTTTCAGGAACTCGAGATTCCGCTGGGCGGGTGTGATCACCTTCTCCCAGTCCCACTGGTCGACGTACGCGCTGTGATCGTGATCGAGAAAATAATCTTTGCGCACCGCCCGCATGTCCGTGCACAACCCATGACCCGCTTCGATCGCGAATTGGTTCAACGCAACACGCTTCCACTTGGTGGCGGCCTGCACGATCTGTGCGTCGACCGGGTGCTTTTCGCGATCGTTGGAGATGTGGAACTGAATGGGGGTGCGCGAGCCATCCCGATCGAGGAGATCGTTCACGCCGCTCTCCACGTCGACGATGAGAGGGACGCTCACCATCATGAGCTTGAGTTCCCGGCAAAGGTTTTCCTCGATATACCTCTTTGCGGCGAAGATGGCCTTTTGCGTGTCCCTGGCATCCAGCAGAGAGTTGTAGTCTTGCGGGAGTATCTTCTCGATTTCCTCGTAACTGCCGATACCCGGCCCGGCCAAGTCCGCTTTCTTATCAGCTGTGAGAATCATGGCATCACCTCTGGGATTTCTTTGAAGACCCGCAAGCGAATGACCCAAAAGGAAAACACAGGAAGACTCAGGCCGTGTGTGAAGGCGCAGGAGTCAGAAGCCCAGATCTGGGTCAAAAGGCCCAGTCGTCAGTGTGCGAACAACCGATAGCCACGGTCCGGCGGAAACCAGTGGCCCAGCAGTTCCAGGCGCCGGCGCAACTGTGGGGCTGGCAGGTAATCCGGTCCGGTTCGGGCAGTGACATCGTGCCAGAGGCAATGGACGTACTCCGCCGCTGTTCCTGCAAACGAGGCGCGGCCATAGCGGGCCAGTTGCCGGGGGCTGCGGGCGTGAAGCCGGCTTGCTAGTAGACTGCGCTTCTCGTCGAGAGCCTGCTCGTCAATCTCGCCCTGGATTCCCTGACGAATTTCGCCGGCCAGAAGAAGCCAATAGGCCCGTAATTCCGCGTCAGAAAGCCTTTCCCACAACACCTGTCCGAGGCACAACAACAACTCCATGGCGAGGTCGTGGTCCGGACTGTCATGCGTCATGACGAAGACCTCCAGTCCCGTATCGGTTTCGGTCCAACGTGAGGAAACGCTGGGATCTGCTTCTGCCGGCAAGGAGATCCGGCAGACACCCAGCCTGGACGCCATGCAGGAAGGCATGGCACGGATGGCCGGGCGGATGAACTCGCGCACCAGCGGTTCGGAGAGAATCGGACTGCGGAGGAGCGTCCAGCCATGAGCGAGATGCATAGATGCTCCTGAACCTATTATTGAGCGCAATGCGGTTGAATTCGGCAACGATCTTGCAGCAGCAAGGAAAGACAGTTGTTCTGAAGATTAGTGTCTTCCGAGTATCTTCTTGGAGGCATGGGATGCCAGTCTTAGCGAGAAAATTCAATCTCATCGAAAAACAGGGCCTGGAAGCACTCGATGCCAGCGAGCCTGACCGTTTTCAATATCGCGCCGAGGGCGGGGTGCACCTCAATCTCCGGGGCTTGCCGCTGGAGTCGTTGCCTGAGGTCGATGAAGAGAAGATCGCGGCGCTGTGCCGGATCGTGCGCGGCCTGGCATTTGCCGCCGTGGACGGCGCGAAATCCGGACATCCCGGCGGATCGTCGTCAAAGACTGAGCAGGTTTTGACGCTGCTGTTGAGCGGCGTAGTCGCCCACGACGCGCGGATCCCAAAGCACCCGGGCCGCGATCGCATCGTCTGGTCGGCTGGGCATTGCACGCCTCTGTTTCACGGGGTTGTGTCTTTGATTTACGAAGCACTGCGGAGAAAGGGAATTCGTCTCCAGGGCGAAGCGGCGCGAGCCGCAGTTTATCCGGAGCAACTGGCTCGCTTCCGCAGGTTCGACGGGCCCAGCGGCCACGTGGAATCCCACTACGCGTTTGCCGACACGTCCACCGGCTCTTCGGGCCACGGATTCTCCGCGGCATTGGGATTTGCCGTTCTGCACCGCTCGTGCGGTCTTCCGACCAAGGTATTCGTAATTGCGGGTGACGCAGAGACCGAAGAAGGGATGAGCTACGAAGCGAGAAACGTGGCGTCGAATCTCGGAATGCGGAACCTGCTCGTGACCCTGGATTACAACCACTTCGGCATCGATGGGCCGATCTCCGAAGTGCTGCCGGCTCCTTATCTTAACCACTGGCTTGCTCCGGGATGGAACGTCATCGAGGTGGATGGGCACAACATTCTGGAACTGGCGTATGCCTACCGGCTGGCAGATCGGGGCTTCGGCGGTTCCAGGCCCACCGTGGTTGCCTGCCACACCATTAAGGGCCGTCATTACGGCAAACTGGAGGGCACCGCGGACTCGCACGGCACGCCGCTTTCTCACCAGGAGTATGTCGAGGCCATGCGGCATCTTGGTTTCGATATCCCGGGTCACGAGGGCAAAGTGGCCGAAGATATTCGGGTGATCACGGATGCTCTGGGCGATGCCGAGGTGGACTATCTGGTCGAACGTCTCGACGCCGCCGCCCAGAGAGTCGCACCGGAAGAGCAGCTCGTCGCGCAAATGCAGCTTGCCCTGGGCGACCGGCCCATGGCGGATTACACGTCCCTGCAACGTCCCGACGTGCTGCCTGCGGAGCTTGTATTTCGTGAAGGCGACGCGGTTCCAACACGCAAAGCCACGGAAGCCTGGTTTGCCTGGGCCATGAAGCGCACGGCGTTTTTCTACACCGGCGCCGGCGATCTGACGAAATCCATCCTCATGGCGAAGGCGGAGAATGTTTACGGAATTATCACGCCGGACAATCCCTTGGGGCGGGGAATCCGGTTCGGCATCGCGGAACAAAACATGGCGATGATGTCCACAGCCATGGCTCAAGACGTCCTGCCCGGCGGCTTCCGGCCGATGACCGCGTTCGCCACCTACGGCGTCTTCACGCCCATGATGGCGAATGCCGTTCGTATGACATTGATTAACTCCGCAGTCAATCCGCATGCGTACAGCTTCTTTATCATGCTCGCGGCGCACGATGGACCGGAAACCGGAGAAGACGGCCCCACGCATCAAGGCCTTTTCTGGATGTCACTGTTTACCGCATATCCCGGCATCAAGGTATTCAAGCCGCTGGATGCCAATGAAGCCGTCGAGATGCTGTTCCATGCGGCGCATCGAGGCGAGCCGGTGGTCTTCTCCGTGGTGCGGCCACCCACGCCGGTGCTGAAACGGGGCAACGGCGTTCCGCCAGCCATTGAAGCGATCAACGGCGCGTACGTGTTCAAGCCCTTTCGCGGCACGGGCAGGAGGAAACTGGTCCTGGTGATCAGCGGCGGGCAGGTGATGGCCAACGCTCTCGCGATTCTGCCTGAAATCGAAGAGATGGCGGACGTCAAAATCGTTGCGGTCACCTCGCCCCAACTCTATGAGGAACTCAGGCAACACGATCCCAAAAAGGCAAACGAGATCCTCTCTGACGAGGAACGGCAGTATGTAGTCACGATGCACAACGGGTGGCGCGGGTTTCTGTATCCGTTTCTGCTTCCTGGGGACTATCCGAGCCGCGTCTTTGGAATCGACGATTTCTCAAGATCAGGAAAGCCGGACGAGATTTACCGAAACGCCGGCTTCGATGCCGCCGGGATCAGAGACAAGATCGTCCGATATCTGAGATGAGTGTCAGCCGAGAGCTTGCCCCTTGGTTTCGCGCGCGAAGGGCAGCACCAGCATTCCCAGCACGTAGATCAGCGCGATCGCGCTCGCAGCGCGCGCGAAGCTGCCCAACTGCATCACCAGATAGCCGGTCATGAACGGGCCTGAGGCCGCCAGCACGCGGCCGGCGTTGAAACAGAAGCCGGCGCCGGTGGCGCGGATGCGAGTGGGAAACAGTTCGGGCAGGTAGACCGGGAATCCGCTGAAGATTCCGTTGGTGAAGAATCCGAGCGCCGGCAGGATCGCAAGCACTGTGACATACGATTTTGGAACCAGGAACGCGGCGGGCAAAGTAACCGCCGCGCCCGCCATCATCACTGCAAAGGCCCCCCGCCGGCCGACGCGCTCCGCCATCGGCGGAAATGCAAAATATCCGACAATCGCACCGGCGTTCAGGATCATCACCGCATAACTCACCTTCCTGGTGATTTCGACCGCGTTGAGCCGCCCCGGTTCGATCAGTTCGCGGACTAACGAGGGCGTCCAATTCGTGGCGCCCCAGAGCCCAAACACGGCGACGAATGCCAGCGCCGAGCCGACAATCGTGTCGCGGCGCCGTTCGGGAACGAACAACTCCCAAAGCGTGAGGCGGCCCTTCGCAGGCCTGGCTTGATTCCACCGCTCCGGCTCATGCACTTTCAGCAACACGAACAGCCCCACGAAGGCAGGCAGGATGCCGACGAAAAACATCACGCGCCAGGATTGTCCCGAGAGCAGCAAGTTGACGCCGGCGGCAAGAAAGTACCCCGCGCCCCAGGCCGATTGCAGGACACCTGCGCCTTTGACGCGCCACGATTCGGGAAGGACTTCCGCCACGAGCGTCGCACCCGAAGCCCATTCGCCGCCGACGCCGAGGGCCGTGAGGAACCGATAGATCGCGAGCTCCCACCACGAGTGCGACAGGCCGGCGAGGCCGGTAAACACAGCGTAGATCAGAATCGTAATGACCAGCGTGCGAGCGCGCCCGAGATAATCCGCCAGAACTCCGAGGACAATGCCGCCCAGCGCCCATCCCACCAGAAAGATCGCCAGGATGATGCCGCCGTACCAGCCAATGTTTTCCGGGCTGTTGCGGTTGCCCAGCAACTCTCGCAGCGCGGGCGTCAGCACAAGGTTGTAAATGGTGGCGTCCATGGAGTCGAAGACCCACCCCAGCCAGGCCACCAGCAGCACCAGTAGTTGATAACGGGAAAGGCCGCCCCCTAAGTGCGCACGGCCTGCAGTAGAGTGGACAGGCTCCATCGCCGGACGGCCATCATACCGTACGTCGCGAGACGATTCCCTTATTCATTCAGCGGGCAGGCCCGGCACCGTTCGGGACGGAGGATCTGCTCCTCGGAAAGATCCAGGTGGCGTACAACATACGTGCCTGTTTGCAGCATGTCCGGCTGGCCGGCATCTGCCAGGTAGTCTCCCACCAGTTCCAGCGCGCGGTACTTTGTGGGCGCCAGCAAGTACATGCTGTCTCTGCCGTGCAGGGTGATTTCGTAGAGGTTCATCGTCTTCCTCGGTGTGCGTGCGGCATGAATTACCGAACTTCCAGGGCCGCCACGAAGTAATAGAGAGCGATAAACACCAGCACGGCAGCGGCCAGAACTCCAGCCACCCGGAGCGAATGCCCGACAGAGAGTTGTCGCGACTCTTGGTCCGATTTGAAGCGCTTCGTGAGGGTATTCGACATAATCCCTCCCCCGCCGCGGACTGCGGCACTTCACACAGATTAGGTTTGGGCTGAGTATAGATCTCGGGTTTTGTTTCCTCAATAATGAATATTCACTAGAAAAAGTTGCAGTATTCTGGAACGGCAACGTGGCAGAAATGAGGGGATTGAAAACATGAGGAAGAGCGCATTATTCGCTGGGATGATTCTCGCTCTGGCGCCGGGCTGGGCGAAGTCCGAGGTGGCCGACGCATCCGCCAACGGGTTCACGGTGAAGATCTCGCTCCGCATCCAGGCGGCTCCCGGCGACGTTTACGCCCGGCTGATTCAGCATGTCGGCGACTGGTGGAGCCCCGAGCACACATACTCCGGCAACGCTCATAATCTCAGTATTGAAGCCAAAGCGATGGGATGCTTCTGCGAAAAGCTTCCTAATGACGGCATGGTTCGGCACATGGAGGTGGTGATCGTCATGCCTGGCAAAGCGCTGAGTTTGACGGGCGCTCTGGGGCCGCTACAGTCGATCGCCGCCACCGGCAATATGAGGGTCCAGCTTACTCCTGCCGATGGCGGCACTAAGCTGGATGTCACTTACGCTGTCCTGGGCTATCTTCCCGCCGGCATGAACACCTGGGCTGAACCGGTCAACTCCGTTCTCACCGAACAATTCACGCGGCTCAAGAACTACGTGGAGCACGGAGACCCGGCACCGAAGTAGCCGCGTATCAATTCGCTCTCAAGGCTGCTCGCAGGCTCCGGTCAGCGGTGTTGAGACACTTATGGATTTCTTCGATGTCGGGAATCTTGCATTCGTTGACTTGTTCTAGTGAAGCCTGAATGGATTCAATCTTCAGCACGCTATCATTAATCGCTTCGCGTTCGAGTCTTGTCAATTGCATGAATGTTCGAGCAGCCATGGGACTCCACATGACGCAAATACGCATACTTGGCTTGCTGTTTTCTCCCGTTAGCCATGTGGATCAATAAATCGAATCGGTCGCAATCGCTGTCACCCTGGACGATTGCGCGGAATTGTTCATTGTGCAAGTGCAGCAATTCCCTCACAGCCTCGCCCATGTCGTCCAACAGGCGACGGTGTTCCTCACAACCCGCATTCGACGAACACTCACTCCGTGGAAATTCACTGGCTGTGTTCGATTCCTCACGCTTCACCGCCTGGCTCCTCGCCTCCCACCCCGGTACGGCAACTGGCTCGCCATCGCCGGTATTGGTGCCGGTCAGAACGTTAGATTGCGAACCAAGGGACCCGCCGGTTTCGCCGGAGGGCAAGATGGCCCAGTCCATCCAGAAGGCCTGGATGTCTCGCATGAGTTGCTCGGTTTCGTTGAGGTTTGTGGGTTTTTGCACGAAAGAGTTGGCGTGGGCCTGGTAACTCTTTCGCACCTGGGCCGGCAGACTGGCTGTCGACAGCATGATCACCGGGATCACGGCTAGCCCGGGATCGCTCTTGATCGCACTCAAAGCTTGCAACCCGTCGACTCGCGGCATGTTTATGTCCATGAGGATCAGATCGGGCATCGCAGCATTCGATTTGCCTTTTCGCCGGCACAGGAGATCGAGAGCCTCCGCACCATCTTTTGCCCATTCTACGCGGCACTGTGAGCTAAGACGACTGAGAATCCTATCGAAGAGGTAAAAGTCGGCGGGGTTGTCGTCCACAACCAGAATTCGAAACATATCTCTCAGAGACACTATCGGGCGCGAGTTGCTGACACCTGGGGTGATATTCTCACCCAGAAGATTATACGCTTCTTGCTGCTGATTGAACCCCCATTATACAGACGGCTTCAGGGCACGATTGTTGGCGAAAAGTATCTTCGTATGATGACGCACGCAAAGGTGTACAACTTAGTGCAGTGGACTACCTTTCGAGCAGCCCCGGTGAGCAGTCTTGCACCGTAGCCGCAATCGCGAATTCCGTATCGAGCGCGGAGAACCCTGCGCCGAAATAAGTTTTGATTACATGGGAGCAACGGGGGACGTCGTCGCGATCGCGCACGCCGTTGTGTTCCTGATGTGTACGTTTCTATTGGCCGCCTTGACTCTGATCGGGCGCAAACGGCAAATCCGGTTGTAACCGCCTGGCGGCCTCTCCGCGACGCAGCCAAAAGCTCCCTAGCGAGGGCATCGTGCGGCATATGGGGGTGCGCTGGGCGCGGACAGATTCCAGGTCCCACACCTTCAAGGACCCGGCAGAAAAGCCCCCGTTATTGCAAGGAAATCACAGGGCCCGACGGTGTCCGTTTGCCACCTACGATAACCTGCAGCGGAACATCGCCGGAGCCCAGACCTGCTGGAACTGTGAAGTTGAGCTGATACAGACCTGCGCTGGACAAGCCCGCAAAAGCCAGAGGCACGTTTACGTTTTTCACGAGAAGTGTCACCGGGTTGGTGGTATGTGCGGCGCCGGAAAATGACTGGCCAGCCGGAACCGCCGGATGGGTCGGTCCAAGGCCCACGGCGAAAAGCGTAACCGAGTCGTGTGCTTTCGCGGCGACCGTTGGATACCCCAGCGATGTTCCGGTCGGACCCACGATGTCGTATGTGCCACCGCCCTAAGCGCCGGTGCCGTTGGACCTGAGAATGATGGCCGCGACGTGTTTGCTATCCAGCAACGGGAGCGACGGACCAAACGGAGCTAGAATGACCGTGGATTTGGCGGTTCCACTGGTAGTCGTGACCACCACGGGAACCGGGCCAGTGGCAGCGTCATCGGGGACTTGCAGGTTAATCTGCGTGGGGCTTACGTAGGACAGATACGCCGCTTTGCCATCAACCGTCACGCTGGTGCCGCCGAGTGAGGTCGGAAAGTCTCCGTTCCAGGTTACAGAACCTCTCGCCAGATTGGTCCCGAAGATCGAGGTCCATTCGCCGGGCTGAACAGTGTTTGACGAACTGTCAAGGGCCACGACCCCGCCGGCGGCGATGGCCGGCGAGAGGATGGAAGCCGGGCCCACAAAAGAGCCGCTAAGGATATAAACCGCGCTCCCCTGCGTCCCGGTGACGTCGTTTGCTGTAGTGAATGCCAGGCCATTCGATCCCCAGCGAATGAAATGCCTCGGGACTCCGACCACGTTCGGGATCGTGGCTGTAGCAATTGGTGTGAACCGCTGCATGTCAAAAGAAGTCACCATGTATGCTCCGCTTCCGGAACCCGAGAGATCTTGCCCGAGGACGAAAGCCGTTCCGAGAGAGCCATCCGGCACCATCAGTCCAGAAGCATTGAATGTTCCGACCCTCGCCCCGGCGATGGGGTCAATGATCGATCCATTATCGTCGTAGACATACTTGGTGACGCGGTCGAAGTGGATTGCTGCACCGAAACCGCCCGCGAGTGCGCCGTAGTCCGTGCCTCCTTCGAATCCAGAAACCGTTACAGGTAGTGTGTAGAAGTCGAAGCCAGTATCTTCGTTATTGGCCGCGAACATCATGCTCGCGTCGGCATTCCACTGTATTGAGTTGAATAGCCCTCTAAGAGTATTGCCTGTGCATGCGCCTTCCGCGAATCCGCACAGGGCGTTCGGGCGAGCGCTGGCATCGTCATAAATCACGACGCCGCCTTCCTCGGCGGGACTGGTGTTCTGCACACTTCTGACGACTGCCACGGTTGCATCCGATGCTGGCGATGCCTGGAGGTCGGACGCAAAAAACGGGCCAAAAAAGGAGTCGTTCCCCAACACGATCTTGACGTCTGTTTCAAGAGTCGGCAGCGTCAATCTTTGTACAGTCGAGGAACCGTTCAGGCCGACATAGAGATACTTACTGGTCGAAGAGACAGCCAGCAGGTTCGGCTCGCTCCCGGCAAAAACATTGGCGCCCAGCCCACCGGTCACAGGATCCAGCACTTGGACGGCGTTGCCATTCGAGCCGGCCGCGCTGGGAAGTGACAGATAGATCTTCTGAAACCTGGGATCCCACGCAAGGCTGTTAGCCGTGATGCTGACTGTTGTCACCGAGAGATTTGCCGATCCAGTGGCGAGCGCGGAATCGGTGTCGATCACCGTGACTGTCGCGGAGGAGGTGTTAGTCTGGCCTGTCGCCGCCGAGCTGCACAAGACTGAGGAAGCGAATACGGCAAACAAGGATCGCATCACCATCTGAACTATTCGGAATTATACAGCAAGGTCGCTGCGTGGCTCGCGCGCTGGAATTGCAGGCCATTGGCGGTGCATAGATGCTGACGCCGTATGTTTACTATCTGCCACTCGGTCCCGAAGTCGTCGACCCGTGGATGTGGCAGCCCGTCGAGGGGGGCTGATGCGTATCCGGAAGCTGAGAGTTGGCGAAATCGTCTGATGGGCCGTGCGTGATCCGGCAGCATTGTGTGTAAGGTCGAGTCTGGGCCGCTACAACAAAAAAACCGCGACGCCATCTCGTCCGATACAATCTGCTGATGTCAAATCTATTCTTCAGCCATGAAGGACTCCTATGAAGCGTCTTGACCTCCTTTCCCCGCGAACCTTGTTCACGCCGCTCCTCGCCGCTTTCTTGTTCGTCCAACTGTCGGCGGCCCAGAGCGCTCCTCCACCCGTCAAATATCCTGACCTCCCAAGCGAGACTCCCGCCAAATTCGAACCGTCAACCGACACCTTCGACTTTACCCGGCGTGACGTCATGATCCCCATGCGCGACGGCGTCAAGCTGCATACCGTCATCCTGGTACCGAAGGGCGCGAAGGGCGCACCGATCCTGCTGACGCGCACACCTTACAACGCGTCCAACCTTACGAGCCACGCCGAGAGTTCCCACCTTGGTCCCGTACTCAATGGATACGATAATGCCACCGATGTGATCGTCGAAGGCGGCTACATCCGCGCCGTTCAGGACGTGCGCGGCAAGCACGGCTCCGAGGGCGACTACATCATGAACCGGCCCCTGCACGGTCCGCAGAATCCGACGCCCATCGATCATGCCACCGACACCTACGACACCATCGACTGGCTCGTAAAGAACGTCCCGGAAACCAACGGCAAAGTCGGCATCCTCGGCATTTCTTACGACGGCTTTCTGCCGTTGATGGCGCTGGTCAATCCGCATCCGGCGCTGAAAGTGTCGGTGCCGATGAACCCCATGGTCGACGGCTGGATGGGTGACGACTGGTTCCACAATGGCGCCTTTCGCCAGCCGAGCCTGGCTTACATCTACGATCAGGAAGCCACGCGGAAATCGGAAGTCAAGTGGTGGACCAGCCACCATGACGAATACGACACCTACATACAGGCGGGTTCGGCGGGCGCGCTCGGGCAGCGCCGCGGACTCGAACCGCTTGGCTTCTGGCGCAAGATTCTTGCGCATCCAAGCTACGACGCCTTCTGGCGCGACCAGGCGATGGACCGCGTTCTTGCGGAGCAGCCCCTCAAAGTTCCGGTCATGCTGGTGCACAGCCTGTGGGACCAGGAGGACATCTACGGCGCGCCCGCCGTTTACCGCGCCATCAAGCCGAAGGACATAAATAACGACAAGGTGTTCCTGGTCATGGGCCCGTGGTATCACGGCGGGGAGATCGGTGACGGGAGCGCGATTGGCGCGATCAAATTCCACAGCGATACCGCGCTCTATTTCCGCCGCGAAATTCTGCGCCCTTTCCTCGACCAGTATCTGAAGGACGGCGCACCCAGCGCCGGCCTGCCGCCGGTTATCGCCTTTGAAACCGGGACAAACAGGTGGCGGCGGCTGCCCTCGTGGCCTGCCGGTTGCGACAGCGGCTGCACGGTGCGGCCGGCGCCGCTCTATCTCAACGCAGGCCTGAAGCTGAGTTTCGACGCGCCGAAATCCGGCGACACAGCGTTCGAAGAATACGTCTCCGATCCCGCTAAGCCCGTGCCCTATCGTGCGCGGCCCATCGACAACAGCTCCTGGTCCCGATGGCTGGTGGATGATCAGCGCGAGGCATCCGGCCGTCCCGATGTCTTGGCGTTCGACTCCGGCGTTTTAAACGCGCCGGTAAAAATCAGCGGGCAGCCAGTCGTAAACCTGGTCGCCTCCACCAGCGGGACGGACTCCGACTGGGTGGTCAAGTTAATTGACCTCTATCCCGATGAAGTGGCCGGCGAGCCGGCGCTGGGCGGCTATCAGTTGATGATTTCGGCCGACATCTTTCGCGGCCGTTATCGCGAGAGCCTGGAGACGGCGAAAGCCATCGAGTCCGGCAAGCCGCTCTTGTATCGCTTCTCGCTGCCCAATGCGAACCATGTGTTCCTCGCTGGCCATCGCATCATGGTGCAGATCCAGTCAAGCTGGTTCCCGCTCTACGACCGCAATCCGCAGACGTTCGTACCGAGTATCTTCTGGGCCAAGCCGGAGGATTTCCGCAAGGCCGTGCAGCGGATTTACCACGAGCCCGGCCACGCGAGCTTTATCGAATTGCCGGTGGTGTCAACGCATTAAAGCGGCCGGGCGACACATCCAAATGGCTTCGGACTATTTCTTGCCGCGCACGCTTTGCAGGATTTGAGCCGCTTCGGCGTCCTCGACCACCGGAGTGACTGTGAAAGATACAACATCGGCCCATTGGGCCATCCATAGATAGATGCCCTTGGGATCCGAGGCCTCAGCCAGAATAAATCCCTTCGAGCTGCCTTCCAGGGAATGCCAGCGGCCGACGAGTTTCACTCCAGCGGGAGCCGGAGCGCCGGTTTCCAGGAATCGTGAAATGGCGGATGGATATCCAGCGGTCTCTACCGACCACGTGATGATGAACTTCATGAAATTTCTCCTTAGGTATTTTATGCGTGGCATCAGGTGGCGCTTGTGCCCGCACTCTAGAATACGGTGGAGTGAAGAGTTTGGATGAGTCCTCTGGCGCATTGAGAACGGCGCGCAGCTTTAAACCTGCATCACGGGTCGGTAGCCCCGAGCCAATCCCGGAGCTACCGGCTCGTTCGTCAGCCTGGCTATCGCCAGGAGCCTTGAACCCAGATGTATCCGCCCGTCGTGGGCTGCCAGTGCGCCGGTACCCAAACCGCGCTCGACCGCGGCATTCTCACCCACGATCCAGGCACCCATTCATAATGGCTGCCATCCCAGTTGTAGTAGCCTTGCACCCAGGTGTAATCAGCACCCGGACTTACGCCGACCACGCCGGCCTCCGTAGTTGGAGGCGGAGGAGTGTCTGGCACGGTAACTACAACTGCCGACCGCGGAGCTAGAGCGGAAGCGGTCGGAGCGGGCGTTGCAGCGGGAGGCACAACCACAACTTTGCCGCCCCCACAAGCCGCGAGCGATGCGGCCACCGCACCGAGAATAACGAACCCCCCGATTTTTTTTAGTTTCATTCCATTTCACCTCCTACTCTCGTTGAGCCGTCGATCGGCGGAACGGTTTCAGGGTTAATCCGGTAATGGTAGAAAAACGAATGATTGCAACAATCTTAGGAGGGCAGTTTCATACGGTTGCCGCGCATAAAGGCTTAGTGTGTGTCTTACGTCACCGTCGAATTAGCAGCTCACTTCGCCGCGGGCACGATGACAGGCTCGGCAGTCTTGCTCCAGCCCTTCACGATGATCTTGCCATCCGCGCGGACCGTGCCGGTCATCATTCCGGTGGTGTTGAAGGTGGTGGCGACGTTGCCCTGCCGGTCGAGCGCGATGACGCCGCCTTCGGCGCGCTGCTCCACGAGTTCTTTCAGCACCACGTCATCCGCCGCCTTCTCCAGCGGAACGTGCAGGTACCTCACACGCTCGCAGATATCCGCCGCCACGATGTTGCGCATGAAAAACTCGCCGACCCCGGTTCCTGATACCGCGCAGCTCTCATTGTTTGCGTACGTTCCAGCGCCGATGATGGGAGAATCTCCTACCCGACCTGGCATTTTCAACGTGGTGCCGCCCGTCGAGGTGCCGGCCGCGAGATTTCCTGCCTGGTCGAGCGCCACCACGCCCACCGTGCCGTGCTCGTCTTCGCGAAGGAGCGTCGATGTCTTTTTCTTCTCTTCAGCCGCCTTCTTGTAGTGGTCCCATTCGCGTTCGTTGTAGAAATAATACGGCGAGACCAGCTCGATGCCTTGCGATTTCGCGAACTCCTCGGCGCCCGGACCCACCAGCAGCACATGCGGCGTCTTTTCCATTACCAGCCGCGCCAGATGAATGGGATTGGCGATGTGCTTGACCGAGGCGACCGATCCGGCGGCGAGCGCGCGCCCGTCCATGATCGCCGCATCCAGTTCGGGCACGCCTTCCCGCGTGTAATAAGCGCCGCGCCCGGCGTCAAACAGCCCGGAGTCTTCCATCACGCGGATCGCCGCCTCGACGGCGTCGAGGCTTCGGCCGCCGCGCGAGAGAATCTCGTAGCCGGCCCGTACCGCTTGAATGATCACCGCACGGCGCGCTTCGATCTGCTCGGGCGTCATGGCGCCGTAATTCCCCGCGCCTCCGTGTGCCACGAGCACGAAGTTCGGCGGCGGTGCCGCCGTCGCAGACATAAGTATGAGCGCCAGGATGGCGACAACCGTCTTCATGCGAGTCATGTGCAAGATTGTATTCTGGTTCGCGCGCGGCTGCACGCGCAGGCTGAAGCGGCTCAGGCGGCCGGCACAAACTCGAACTGTTTGGCAAGTTCCGGGATGGCGGCGGTTAAAACGTCCTTGACTCGCTCCACAAACACGAATTCCATTTGCGAGCGAACTTCATCCGGGATCTCGCGCAAGTCCTTCGCGTTCTCTTTGGGCAGGATGATGCGGCGCAAGCCGGCACGCCGGGCCGCGAGCACCTTCTCTTTAACGCCGCCGATGGGCAGCACCAGGCCGGTCAGCGTAATTTCGCCGGTCATGGCGGTATCGCGGCGCACTGCGTGTGCCGTATACAGCGAAGCCAGCGCCGACGCCATGGTGACGCCGGCGGAAGGACCGTCCTTGGGAATCGCGCCCGCCGGCACATGAATGTGAACCCCGAATTTGCGAAATTGCGCCCGGCTGATCCCGAGTTCGTCACAATGCGACCAGATGTAGCTGTGGGCAGCCCGAGCCGATTCCTGCATCACTTCGCCCAGATGCCCGGTCAGGGTTAGGCCCCGGCTTTCAGGTAACAGCGCGGCCTCAACATACAAAACGTCGCCGCCTGTCTCGGTCCAGGCGAGACCCGTCGCGACCCCAGGCGTCATCTCGTTCCGCGCCTGCTCCAGGAAGAACCGTTCCGGCCCGAGCAGATCGGCGAGATCGTCTGCGCCTACCGCAACCGGGTCGGTCTTGCTTTCTGCAAAATGCAGCGCGGCTTTGTGCGCGAGGCGGCCGATAGCCCGCTCCAACTGCCGCAACCCCGCTTCGCGCGTATAGCGCTCGATGACCCGCCTTAGTGCGTCCGGCGCGATCGCAAATTGGGCAGACGTCAGTCCGGATTCGCTCATCTGCCGCGGAATGAGATAGCGCCGCGCGATTTCGGTCTTCTCTTCTTCGCTGTAGCCGGACAATGTCAGCACTTCCATTCGATCCAGCAATGGCCGCGGGATCGTATCGAAATTGTTGGCCGTCGTGATGAAGAAAACCTTCGACAGGTCGAATGGCAGATCCAGGTAGTTGTCGTGAAAGTTCTTGTTCTGCTCCGGGTCCAGAACCTCCAGCAAAGCCGAAGCCGGATCGCCGCGGAAATCCTGTCCTAGTTTATCCACTTCGTCAAGCATCAATAGCGGATTGTTGACTCCGGACTTGCGAATCGCCTCGATGATGCGGCCCGGCATGGCGCCGATGTAAGTGCGGCGGTGACCGCGCAGTTCGGCTTCGTCGTGCAGGCCTCCCAGGCTCATGCGCTCGAACTTGCGCCCCATGGCGCGCGCGATCGACTGTCCCAGCGAGGTCTTACCCGTTCCCGGCGGACCGACGAAGCACAGGATCGGAGCCTTGGCCTGTGGGTTCATTTTCAGAACGCCCAGTTGCTCGAGGATTCGCTCCTTGACCTCCTTCAGGTCGTAGTGATCGTCATCCAGCACCTGCCGCGCGCGGGCAATCTCGATGCTTTCTTCCGAACGCTTCCGCCACGGCAGGTCCAGCACCAGCTCCAGGTACGAGCGGATGACGTGGTAGTCCGGCGCCGCCGGCGGCAATTTTTGCAGCCGTTTCAGTTCGCGGTCAGCTTCCTTACGCACTTCATCGGGGAGGTCGGCTTGCGCCAGCCGGTCCCGCAAGAGCGCGGATTCCGCCTGTTCGGGGCCCTCCTCGCCCAGTTCCTGCTGAATGGCCCTCATCTGCTGCCGCAAAAGATATTCACGCTGCTCTTTGCTGATTTCGGTTTCGGCTTCGCTGGCGATCTTGTTGCGTAGCGCGAGCACCTGCACCTCGTGCGACAGATAAGTGTGCATCAACCGCAGCGCATCCAGACGCGTGGAAGCTTCCAGAAGGGCCTGCTCTTTCTCCACCTCCAGGTTGAGCACCGAACCGAGCAGGTAGACGAGCTTGAGGGGATCGTCATGACCCAGCATCAATCGAGCCATTTCCGCCGTCGCCTGCGGCTGGGCCAGGGTGATCGCCTGCTGGGCGAGATCGAGCACCGCGCGCAGCAGGGCTTCCACTTCGGCGCTGCCGTCATCCGCGAGGGGCACCTTCCGCACTTTCGCCTGAAGGGCGCCGCTCCTTTCTTCGACCTTGACAATGGCCACGCGCTCGATCCCGTGCACCACCATCTCGATGACTGCGTCCGGACGGCGCCCCATCTTCTTGATCACGGCAATGGTACCAACCGGGAAGAGGTCTTTCTGGCCAGGCTCATCCACTGACGCGTCGCGCTGCGCCACAATCACAATCTGTTTTTCTTCTCCCGCCATGGCCTGCGCCACCGCAGCCGCGGAGCCGGGCCGGCCGATCGAGAGCGGCAATAATAGATGCGGGAAAAGCACCGTGTTTTTGATGGGCAGCAGCGGAATCGTCCGGATTTCGTCTTGGTCACTCATCGGT
>Ga0335070_10003086_pt1 | contig 19351 bp, 15 predicted proteins | sample Lox_Sample_13_FD_206722 | JGI IMG/M metagenome (GOLD analysis project Ga0335070, IMG submission 206722) | Soil microbial communities from Loxahatchee National Wildlife Refuge, Florida, United States - Lox_Sample_1.3 | ecosystem: Environmental > Terrestrial > Soil > Wetlands | place: USA... | reverse complement strand
CACGACGTCGCGCGGCTGCCGTTCTCGCTGAAGATCCTGCTCGAGAACCTGCTGCGCACCGAGGGCAACGGCGCGGTCGAGGCCGACGACGTGCTCGCGCTGGCGAGCTGGGACGCCAAAGCCGAGCCCAGCCGCGAGATCGCCTTCACGCCCGCACGCGTCGTGATGCAGGACTTCACCGGGGTGCCGGCGGTCGTCGACCTGGCGGCGATGCGCGACGCGATGGCGCAGCTCGGCGGCGACCCGGCGCGGATCGAGCCGCTCGTCCCCGCCGAGCTCGTGATCGACCACTCCGTGCAGGTCGACGAGTTCGGCACCGCGACCGCCTTCGCCCACAACGCCCAGCGCGAGTTCGAGCGCAACCGCGAGCGCTACCAGTTCCTGCGCTGGGGCCAGGACGCGTTCGAGACGTTCAAGGTCGTGCCGCCGGACACCGGCATCGTCCATCAGGTGAACCTCGAGTACCTCTCGCGCGTGGTGTTCGTCAACGACGCGACCGCGCAGGCCTACCCCGACACGCTCGTCGGCACCGACTCGCACACGACGATGGTCAACGGGCTGGGGCTGCTCGGCTGGGGCGTCGGCGGGATCGAGGCCGAGGCGGCGATGCTCGGCCAGCCGATGCCGATGCTGATCCCGCAGGTCGTCGGTGTGCGCCTCGACGGCGCGCTGCCGGAGGGGGCGACGGCGACCGATCTCGTCCTGACCGTCACCGAGCTGCTGCGCGCGCGCGGCGTCGTCGGGCGCTTCGTCGAGTTCTACGGGCCCGGCGTCTCGCGCCTGCCGCTCGCCGACCGCGCGACGCTCGGCAACATGAGCCCGGAGTTCGGTTCCACGTGCGCGATCTTCCCGATCGACGCCGAGACGCTGCGCTACCTGGAGTTCACCGGCCGCCCGCGCGAGCAGGTCGCGCTCGTCGAGGCCTACGCCAAGGAGCAGGGCCTCTGGCACGAGGAGCACAGCGAGGAGCCGACCTTCAGCGACACGCTCGCGCTCGACCTGGGGAGCGTCGAGCCGTCGATCGCCGGCCCGCGCCGCCCGCAGGATCGCGTGCCGCTCGCCGCCGCGCAGGAGCGCTACCGCGAGGAGCTGAGGGGCTACGTCCAGGACGTCGACGGGCAGGACGAGGCGGACGCTGAATCGTTCCCGGCGAGCGACCCGCCGAGCAGCGAGGCGCCCGGCGGCGCGGTGCCCAGCGCGATCTCCGAGGCCGACCGGGCGCACCTGGCGACGGCGCTGGCGGGCAACGGCCGCGTGCCGCTGACGCTCGCCGACGGGACGGCGACCGAGCTCGCCCACGGCCACGTCGTGATCGCCGCGATCACGAGCTGCACGAACACCTCGAACCCGTCGGTGATGCTCGGCGCCGGCCTGCTGGCGCGCAACGCGCGCGCCCGCGGCCTGACCCGCCGGCCCTGGGTGAAGACCTCGCTTGCGCCCGGCTCGAAGGTCGTCACCGACTACCTGGAGCGCGCGGGCCTGCAGGACGACCTCGACGCGCTCGGCTTCAACCTCGTCGGCTACGGCTGTACGACATGCATCGGGAACTCGGGACCGCTGCCGGAGGAGATCTCGGCCGCGGTCAACGAGCACGACCTCACGGTCTGCTCGGTGCTCTCGGGCAACCGCAACTTCGAGGGCCGCATCAACCCCGACGTGAAGATGAACTACCTCGCCTCGCCGCCGCTCGTCGTCGCCTACGCGCTCGCGGGGACGATGGACATCGACCTCGTCAGCGACCCGCTGGGGCAGGACCCCGACGGGCGCGACGTGTACCTGCGCGACATCTGGCCGAGCGAGCACGAGATCGCGCGCACGGTCGAGGAGGCGGTGCAGTCGGACATGTTCCGCAAGAGCTACGCCCAGGTCTTCGAGGGCGACGTGAACTGGAACGGGCTCGAGGTCCCGGGCGGCGACCGCTACGCCTGGAGCGAGACCTCGACGTACGTGCGCCGGCCCCCGTACTTCGACGGGATGCCCGTCGACCCCGAGCCGGTCCGCGACATCCTCGGCGCGCGCGTGCTCGCCAAGCTCGGGGACAGCGTGACGACCGACCACATCTCGCCGGCCGGGGCGATCAAGAAGGACTCGCCGGCGGGGCACTACCTCATGGACGATCACGGCGTCGACCCGAGGGACTTCAACTCCTACGGCTCGCGGCGCGGCAACCACGAGGTGATGGTGCGCGGGACGTTCGCCAACATCCGCCTGCGCAATCTGCTGGCCCCGGGAACCGAGGGCGGCGTCACCCGCCACCTGCCGCGCGGCGAGGAGCTGTCGATCTACGACGCGGCCGTGCGCTACCAGGACGCGGGCACGCCGCTGATCGTCCTGGGCGGCAAGGAGTACGGCTCGGGCTCCTCGCGGGACTGGGCCGCCAAGGGCACGCGGCTGCTCGGCGTGCGCGCGGTGATCGCCGAGAGCTTCGAGCGCATCCACCGATCGAACCTCGTCGGGATGGGCGTGCTGCCGCTGCAGTTCCCCGAGGGCCAGAGCGCCAGGTCGCTCGGCCTCTCCGGCCAGGAGCTCTTCTCGATCACCGGCCTGGCCGGCCCGCTGAACGCCGGCGAGCTGCCGCGCCAGGTCACCGTCAACGCCGGCGGCGTCGAGTTCACCGCCGTGGTGCGCATCGACACGCCCAAGGAGGCGGACTACTTCCGCCACGGCGGGATCCTGCCCTACGTGCTGCGCCAGCTGCTCGCCGCCTGAGCCGACACATCCACCGCGAACGTCCCGCGCTGCGCCCCATAGGCGGCAGCGCGGGACGCTCGGTGGGCTCAGGCGGTGCGGCGGCGGAGCGTGAGCGCCCCGAGCGCCAGCGCGAGGGCGCAGAAGCCGAGCGTCACCGCGGCCGCGGCGGCGGCCCCGGACCCGTCGCCGGCGGCGACGTCGGCGAGCCCCTCGTAGGCGTAGGTCATGGGCAGGATCTTCGACAGTGCCTCGAGGCCAGGGGCCATCTGGTCGCGCGGGACGATCAGGCCGCACAGCAGCAGCTGGGGCAGGATGAACGCGGGCATGAACTGGACGGCCTGGAACTCCGTCGTCGCCAGCGAGCTGAGCCCCAGGCCGCAGGCCATCCCGAGCTCGGCGTTCAGCACGGCCAGGGCGACGAGGGCCAGCGTCGAGCCCTGCACGTCAAGGCCCAGAACGACGATCGCGAAGCCCGACGCGACGGTGCCCTGCACGGCGGCGACGAGCGCGAAGGCGAGCGCGTAGCCGGCGACCAGGTCGCCGCGGCTCATCGGCATCGTCATCAGCCGCTCCAGCGTGCCGCTCGTGCGCTCGCGCAGCATCGTGACCGAGGTCACCAGGAACATGACCGTCAGCGGGAAGATGCCCAGCAGCGGCGGCGCGATCTGCTGGAACTCGTGCTCGCGGCCCTGGAAGACGAGCTTCAGCAGGCCCAGCAGGACGAGCGGCACCCCGATGATGAGCGCCAGCGTGCGCGGGTCGCGGCGCAGCTGCTCGAGCAGGCGCCGCGCCGTCGCCAGCGTCGCGCGCCGGCTCATTCGCGCTCCGCGTCCGCGCGCTCGATGAGGCGCACGAACGCCTCATCGAGGTCGTCCGTGCCGGTCCGCCGGCGCAGGCCCGCGGCAGTCGTCGTCGCCAGCACGCAACCCTCGCGCAGCAGGACGACCTCGTCGCAGCGGCCGGCCTCGTCGAGCACGTGGGTGGAGACGAGCAGCGTCATGCCGGCGTCGCGCAGGCGGTCGAAGAGCTCCCACAGCTCGCGCCGCAGCAGCGGGTCCAGACCCACGGTCGGCTCGTCGAGCACGAGCAGCTCGAACTCGCCGAGCAGCGCGCCTGCGAGCGACACGCGGTGGCGCTGGCCGTCCGAGAGCCGCCCGACAGGGCGGTCGGCCTCGGCGCTCAGGCCGACGAGGTCAAGCGCGCGTCGCGCCTCCTCGGTGCTCTGTCCGAGGATGCGCGCGAGGTAGCCGACGTTCTCGGCGGCGCTGAGGTCCTCGTACAGCGAGCCCGACTGCGTGACGTACGCGACCCGCCGGCGCAGGGGCGCCGCGCCGGCCGGCTCGCCCAAGACCTGCACGCTGCCGCCGGCGACGATCTGCACGCCGACGATCGCGCGCATCAGCGTCGACTTGCCGCTCCCGCTCGGGCCGATCAGGCCTGTCACGCTGCCGGCTGCGACGTCGAGGTCGATGTCGGGCAGGACGCTGCGCCCGCCGCGGTCGACGCGCAGGCCGCGGATGCTGATGGCGGGCGGCGCGTCCACGGCGCCAGACTACGCGGCTGCGATACCGTCGCGCCCCATGCAGATCCGCGCCGCGGTGCTCGAGGAGTTCGGCAAGCCGCTCGTCGTGCAGGACGTCGAGCTCGACGGGCCGAAGGCCGGTGAGGTGCTCGTGCGCGTGCAGGCGTGTGGCGTCTGCCACACCGACATGTACACGGCAAGCGGGGTCGACCCGTCCGGCTACGCGCCGACCGTGCTCGGGCACGAGGGCGCCGGCGTGGTGGAGGCGGTCGGCGAGGGCGTCACCTCGCTGGCGCCGGGCGACCACGTGCTGACGCTCTTCTCGCCGCAGTGCCGCGAGTGCGTGCACTGCACCTCGGGCAAGACGAACATCTGCCTGGCGATTCGCGAGCAGCAGGGCCTCGGGTACCTGCCCGACGGCACGACGCGCCTGCACCGCTCAGGCGAGCGCATCCGCCACTTCATGGGGACCAGCACGTTCGCCGAGGCGACCGTGATGCCGGAGATCGCGCTCGCGCAGGTGCCCGCCGAGGCGCCGCTCGACATCCTCTGCACGCTGGCCTGCGGCGCGACGACCGGCATCGGCGCGGCGCTCTACATCGCCAAGGTCGAGCCCGGCTCGACGGTCGTCGTGTTCGGCGCGGGACTCGTCGGCCTCGGCGCCGTCGCGGGCGCCACGCTCGCCGGCGCCGAGCGGATCATCATCGTCGACCCCAGCGCCGACCGCCGTCGCCAGGCGCTCCGGCTGGGCGCGACCGACGAGCTGGAGGGCGGCGAGGGCGTCGTGGGCGAGATCCTCGAGATGACCGGCGGCTTCGGCTCGGACTACACGTTCGAGGCGACCGGGCTGGTCGCCGTCATGCGCCAGGCCGTCGAGGCCGCGCGCATGGGGTGGGGCCAGTGCGTGATCGCCGGCGTCGCAGGCAAGGGCGAGACGCTCGACATCATCCCGCGCTACCTCATCACCGGCCGGCGCGTCGCCGGCGCGTCGTTCGGCGGCGCCCGCGGGCGCGACGACGTGCCGGCGCTGGCCCAGCTCTACCTCGACGGCAAGCTGCCGCTCGAGGCGTTCATCTCCCACCACCTGCCGCTCGACCAGGTCAACGAAGCCTTCGACCTCATGCACAGCCAGGACGGCATCCGCACGGTGCTGACCTTCTGACACGCCGAGCGTCCCTCGCTGCCCCGTAGAGGCGGCACCCAGGGACGCTCGCGGGTGGGGCGGGCTTCAGGCGAGGAACTCCGCGACCGCCGCGTGGTACTCCGGCACGTCGAGCAGGAACGAGTCGTGGCCCCATGGCGAGCGGATCTCGCGGTGCTCGCTGTCCAAGGCGCCGGCCGCGAGGTGCTGCTGGATATACGCCGAATGCTCGCTGCCGAAGCGCCAGTCGGTGTCGAAGGAGAGCAGCAGGAAGCGCGTGCCCGCCGCGGCGACGCGTCCCAGGTCGACGCCCGGCTCGGCGAACGGCTCGAAGTAGTCCATCGGGCGCGTGAGGTACAGGTAGCTCAGCGCGTCGAAGCGCTCGAGGAAGGCGCGGCCCTGGTGGTCGAGGTAGCTCTCGACCTGGAAGTCGATGTCGAACGTCTGGCGGGCCTGCTGGCCGCGGCGGCGCTCGCGGTCGAACTTCAGCGCCAGGGCCTCGACGGAGACGTAGGTCAGGTGGGCCATCATCCGCGCGACCGCCATGCCGTGGTCGGGCCCGCGGCCGCTGCCCACGTAGTCGCCGTCCTGGAAGCCCGGGTCGCGCATGATCGCGGTGCGCGCGACCGCCGTGAAGCCGATGTTCTGCGCGTTGAGCCGCGCGCTCGCGCAGACGAGCACGGCACGCTCCACCTGCTCTGGTGCGTCGAGTGCCCACTGGAGGACCTGCATGCCGCCCAGCGACCCGCCGATCGCCCCGTGCAGGCGCTCGATACCCAGGTGGGCGAGCAGCCCGCGGTGGACCGTCACGAGGTCGCGGATCGTGAAGTGCGGGAAGCGCAGCCCGTACGCGCGGCCGTCCGGGCTGTCGGGGTCCGGCGACGACGGGCCCGTCGTCCCGCGGCAGCCGCCCAGGAGGTTCGGGCAGATGACGAACAGGCGGTCGGTGTCCAGCGGGCGGCCCGGGCCGATGAGGTTGTCCCACCAGCCACGGCGCTCGGGGTCGCCGTGGTGGCCGGCGGCGTGCGCGTCGCCGGTCAGCGCGTGGCAGATGAAGACGGCGTTGCCGCCGTCGGGCGCGAGCTCGCCGTAGGTCTCGTAGGCGACCTCGACCGGCCCGATCGTCCCGCCGGACTCGAGCACGAGCGGGTCGTCCCGCGTGAACAGGACGACCCGCTGCGTCTCGACGCGGCCCAGCAGCGGGCCGCTCAGGGTCATGCCGTCGTCGCCGCCTGCTCGGTCGCGGCGAGCGCCTGGTCGAGGTCGGCGAGGATGTCGTCGATGTGCTCGATGCCCACGGAGAGGCGCACCGTCTCCGGCGTGACGCCCGCGGCCGCGAGCTCCTCCTCGTTGAGCTGCGAGTGCGTCGTCGAGGCGTTGTGGATCGCGAGCGACTTCGCATCGCCGATGTTCGCCAGGTGGCTGAAGAGCTTCAGCGACTCGATGAACGTCTTCCCCGCCTCGGCGCCGCCCTTGACGCCGAAGGTCACGAGCGCGCCGTACCCGTTCGTCAGGACGCGGTCGGCGACCTCCTTGTACGGGCTGGAGTCCAGGCCCGGGTAGTAGACCCACTCGACGTCCTCATGGTGCTCGAGGTGCCGCGCGACCGCAAGCGCGTTCGCGTTGTGGCGCTCCATCCGCAGCGGCAGGGTCTCGATGCCCTGCAGGAACAGGAACGCGTTGAACGGCGACAGTGCGGCGCCGGTGTTGCGCAGCAGCACCGTGCGCACGCGGCCGATGTACGCCGCCGGCCCGAGCGCATCGGCCCAGACGACCCCGTGGTAGCTCGGGTCGGGCTGCGTGAGGCCGGGAAAACGCTCGGCGTTGGCGACCCAGTCGAAGTTGCCTGAGTCGACGACCGCGCCGCCGATCGAGGTGCCGTGGCCGCCGATGAACTTCGTCAGCGAGTGCACGACGACATCGGCCCCGAGCTCGAACGCGCGCGTGCCGATCGGCGTGGGGACCGTGTTGTCGAGGATCAGCGGCAGGCCCTTGGCGTGCGCGGCCTGCGCCCAGGCCGGGATGTCCATCACGTTCAGGCGCGGGTTGCCGATCGTCTCGCCGAACACCAGGCGTGTCTTGTCGTCGGCCAGGCGCTCGACGGCCGTCGGGTCGTCGGCATCGGCCCAGCGCACCTCGATGCCGTACTGGGGCAGCGTGTGGGCGAAAAGGTTGTAGGTCCCGCCGTACAGCTGGCTGACGGAGATGATGTTGTCGCCGGCGCGCGCGACGTTCAGGACCGAGTAGGTGACCGCGGCCTGGCCGGAGGCGGTGACGACCGAGCCGATGCCGCCCTCCAGGTCGGCGAGGCGCTGCTCGAGCACGCCCCACGTCGGGTTCATGATGCGCGTGTAGATGTTGCCGGGCACCTTCAGCGCGAAGAGGTCGGCGGCATGCTGGGTGTCGTCGAAGACGTATGAGGTCGTCTGGTAGATCGGGACGGCGCGCGCGTTCGTGGCCGGGTCGGGGTCCTGGCCCCCGTGCAGCGCGATGGTCTCGGGGCGGAACTGGGGCTCGTCACTCATGGTCGGGGCTCCTGGAAGGTCGGTGGTCCCCGCCCAAAATAGCTGAATCCCGATTGGGAAAGGCTAAATCCTGCGACCGGCGCATCCTGGCGCGCGTGCGCCACAACCGGTCCTGCGCCGTACCGCGTATGGATGGACCAGATGCACACCCACGCCATCGCGCCGCCGCTGCCGGCCCCGGTTCCCGACCGGGCCGCCCCGGCGTTCGCGCTCGCGCCCCCGCGTGAGCCCGACCGCCGCCAGCGCCGCCTGGCCGAGGGGCTTCGAGCGCGCGACCCGCGCGCGCTCGAGGAGATCTACGCCCTGCACGGCGCTACGGCCTTCGGCTACCTCGTGCGCACGCTGCGCGACCGCGACGCCGCCGAGGACGTCCAGCAGCAGGTCTTCACCGAGGTCTGGCATCGCGGGCCGCAGTACGACCCCGCGCGGGCCGGACTGCTGACGTGGGTCATGACGATCGCGCGCAGCCGCGCCATCGACCACCTGCGTCGCCGCGTCCCCGAGCCGCGCGATCCGCATGACGCGACCGAGCGCGCCGGGGAGGCCGCTCCCGGCGCCGACGCGCTGCTCGACGGTTGGCGGATGTCGCACTACCTCGCGCTCCTGCCCGACGACGAGCGACGCCTGCTGCAGCTGCGCTTCTATGAGGAGCTGAGCCAGACCGAGATCGCCGAGCGCACGGGGATCGCGCTCGGGACGATCAAGGCGCGCATGGTCCGTGGTCTGCGCCGGCTGCGCGAGCTCATCGAGGCCGAGGAGGGGGTGCCGGCATGAGCCGCCACGTCGATGCGGCCGAGTACGTGCTCGGCATGCTGCCCCCCGACCAGCTCGAGCGCGGCCTGCGCCTCGAGCACGAGGACCCGGCCTTCGCTCGCGAGGTGCGCGAGCTGCGAACGGTGATGGGCCGCATGCAGGCGCTCGAGCCCGACCAGTGGGAGCCGCCCGCGCCGCCGCCGCTGCGCCTCGACCAGATCACCGGCGCCGGCGATCCGGCGCCTGCCCCCGCGCGGCGCTCGTGGCTGAGCCGCCTGGCGCCGGCATCGGGTCGCCCGGTGCTGCGCGTGCGTCCTGTCCTGGCGGCCGGCGCCGCGGGTGTGCTGCTCGCGGCCGGTGTCGCCGTTGGCCTGCTGATCGCCGGCTCGCCGCGCACCGGCTCCCCGGGGCGCGCGGTGGCCTCGGCGCGCATCGCGCTCGCGCCGATCGGCCCGGCGCCGTCCGGGGCGCACGCTGTCGCCGTGCTCGGCACGCAGCGCGGGGTTCACGAGGTGACCCTCGACGTGCGCGACCTGCCGCCCAGCGCGAAGGGCACGTACTACGAGGTCTGGATGGCCCGCGACGCGCGCCACATGGTGAGCCTGGGGACCTTCGACGTCGGCGCGGACCGGCGCGCACACGTGACGCTGCCCGTCGCGGTGAGCCCCGCCGCCTACCCGATCATGGACGTCTCGCTCGAGCCCGACGACGGCTCGCCGGCGCACAGCAGCGTCTCGGTCCTGCGGACGGCCGGCGCGCGGCTGTCGTGACGGCGCCGGTGCAGTGCACCGGTCGTTAGGGTCATGCGCCATATGTCGATCCCGCCCGCCCTCCGCTCCCTCCTGACCGCGCACGGGCCCTCCGGCTACGAGCGCGCCGCCGCCGCCGCATTCCGCGAGGCTGCCCACACCTTCACCGACGACGTCCGCGGCGACGTCATGGGCAGCACCGTCGCACGCGTGCCCGGGGCCGACGAGGGACCGTCGCTCGCGGTGATCGGCCACATCGACGAGATCGGGCTGATCGTCACGCACATCGAGGACTCGGGCTTTCTGCGCTTCACCGGGGTCGGCGGATGGGACCCGCAGATCCTCGTCGGCCAGCGCGTGGAGCTCGCGACGAAGCAGGGGCCGCTGCCGGGCGTGATCGGCAAGAAGCCCATCCACCTACTCAAGCCCGACGACCGCAAGAAGGCGCCCGAGCTCAAGGAGCTGCACATCGACATCGGCGCGCACGACGGCGACGAGGCGCGCGGGCTCGTGCGGATCGGCGACGTCGCGGTGATCGCCGGCGAGCCGCTGGAGCTGCTCGACGACCGCGTCGCCTCGCGCTCCATGGACAACCGGCTCGGCTGCTTCGTCGCGCTCGAGGCGGCACGCCTGGTCGCCGAGGCCGGCGGTGCCGCCGGCGATGTGATCGCGGTCGCCGCGGTGCAGGAGGAGACGTCCTTCGGGGGCTCGCGCACGACCGCGCACTCGCTGCGCCCCGCGCTCGCGATCGTCGTCGACGTCACGCACGCGACCGACGCGCCAGGGGTGGACGAGTCCGAGCTCGGCCGCCACCACCTGGGCTCGGGCCCGGTGATCGAGCGCGGCTCGAACCTGCACCCGGTCGTCACCGAGCTGCTGCTCGAGACCGCCGAGGCCGAGGGCATCCCGTACACGGCCTCCGCCTCGGCCCGCAGCACGGGGACCGACGCCGACGCCGTGCACATCTCGCGCGGGGGCATCCCGACCGGCCTGGTCTCGATCCCGCTGCGCTACATGCACTCGCCGGTCGAGCTCGTACAGCTCGACGACGTGCACAACGCCGCGAGGCTGATCGCGGCGTTCGCCCGGCGCCTGCCGGCGGACATCGCATTCGACCGCTGAGGCGCCATCCTCGTCCTCTTCGACATCGACGGGACCCTCCTGCTGCGCGCCGCCGACGCGCACCGCGACGCGCTGCACGGCGCGATCGAGGAGGTCTGGGGCGTCGACCTGACGGCCGTGCGCGTGGAGACCGGCGGGCGCACCGATCCCGACATCGCGCGCGACATCCTCGTGCGCGGCGGCGTGGACCGCAGGCGGATCGACGAGCGCTTCGACGACTTCCGGGCGGCCACGGCGCGCCGCTACGCCGGCCTCGCCCCCGATGACCTCTCCGCGCACGTCGCGCCGGGCGCCCGCGAGGCGCTCGACGAGCTGGCGGCCGGTGCGATGCGGCTCTCGCTCGTGACGGGCAACCTCGAGCCCGTCGCCCGGCTGAAGCTCGCGCGCGCGGGGATCGGCGAGCGCTTCGCGCCGGGGCAGGGCGCCTTCGGCTCCGACAGCGAGGACCGCGCCGACCTGCCCGAGATCGCGCGCCGGCGCGCCGGGCGGGCATGGAACGGCGGCGCGCCCTGGCCGCGCGAGCGGACGGTCGTCGTCGGCGACACGCCGCGCGACATCGCGTGCGCGCGCGCCGACGGGGTCGCGGTGATCGCCGTCGCGACCGGCCCCTTCGCCGCCGATGCGCTCGGCGCCGCCGACGCCGTGCTCGAGGACTTGCGCGGGCTCGCGGAGGCGCTCGCGCTGGTCGCCTGAGCGGCTCAGCGCAGGGTCCAGAAGCCGTCGAACCCCACGTGCTGCTCGACGGCGACGCGCCCCAGGCGCTCGCGCGCCTCCTCATGGGTGATGTCGCAAACGACCGCGACCTCGCGGGTGGCGAGCGGCGTGCCGGTCCACTCGAGCACCTGCTCGACCGACTCCGGCGGATCGTGGCGGCGCAGGCCCGGGACGAGGTTGGCGAGGATCACGTCGTAGACCGCGAACGGCTGGAAGCCCGGGACCGCGATGCGCACGCCGTCGGACTGGCGCACGATCTCGTAGGACGGGCAGGTGTAGCGCCGGCCACCCGACCAGTTGGCGAGCTTCGCGTCCAGCACGCGGGCGGCGAGGATCGGCTCACGGGCGCGCGCCATGTCGTCGGCGAGCGCGGCGGCGACGTCCTCGCCCTGCGCCCAGCGCGCCAGGTCCCCCGGGTCCACGCCGGCGTCGGTGGCCGCCGCGGCGATCGTCTCCGGCGCGTCGAGCAACCCGCCCGAGAAGTGACGCACGCGCAGCCGGCGCAGCACGTGGCGCTCGCGGTCGGGGGCGTGCAGGCGGGCCGCGATCACGGCGCGGCAGGCGGGGACGGTCGGCGCGACGTACGGCTTCGGGCGCGAGTCGATCGGCATGCCGTGGCGCTCGGCGATCGCGCGCCCGCTGGAGGCCATGCGCTCAGCGGTCATGCCCCTCGCCGCGTACTCCTCGGATGTCCTCGCGAGGCCGACCATCGCGGTGCGCCAGCCCAGGTGCTCGCCGTAGAGCCAGTTCAGGCGCCGGCGGAACGGCTCAGCCGAGTAGGCCCACGGGCACCCCGGGTCCGTGAACTCGGTGATGCACACGTCGGGCACGGCGCTCAGCTGCGGGTCAGGCGCTTGTAGGTGATGCGGTGCGGTCGGTCGGCCTCCGCGCCGAGCAACGCGCGACGATGCTCCTCGTAGGCCTCGAAGTTGCCCTCGAACCACGTCACCTGCGAGTCGCCCTCGAAGGCGAGCACGTGGGTGGCGATGCGGTCCAGGAACCACCGGTCGTGGGAGATCACCACCGCGCAGCCGGCGAAGCTCAGCAACGCCTCCTCGAGCGCGCGCAGCGTGTCGACATCGAGGTCGTTGGTGGGCTCGTCGAGCAGCAGCACGTTGCCGCCGCTCTTGAGGAGCTTGGCGAGGTGCAGCCGGTTGCGCTCGCCCCCGGAGAGCTTTCCGACCCGCTTCTGCTGGTCGGAGCCCTTGAAGTTGAAGCCCGCCGTGTACTGGCGGCTGTTCATCCACTGCTCGCCGACCTTCACCTGGTCCTTGCCGTCCGAGATCTCCTCCCAGACCGTCTTGTCGGGGTCGAGCGCGTCGCGGCTCTGGTCGACGTAGGCGAGCTGCACCGTGTCGCCGATGCGCAGGGTGCCGCCGTCCGGCTCCTCCTGGCCGGTGATCATGCGAAAGAGCGTCGTCTTGCCCGCGCCGTTGGCGCCGATCACGCCGACGATGCCGCCGCGCGGCAGCGAGAAGCTGAGGTCGTCGATCAGCAGGCGGTCGCCGAAGCCCTTGCGCAGGTTCTCGGCCTCGACGACGACGCCGCCCAGGCGCGGCCCGGCCGGGATGTGGATCTGGACCTGGTCGAGCTTGACGTTGCGCTCCTGCGCGAGCAGCGACTCGTAGTTGTTCAGGCGCGCCTTCTGCTTGGTTTGGCGGCCCTTCGGGTTCTGGCGCACCCACTCCAGCTCGGCCGCGATCGTCCGCTGGCGCGCTTTCTCGGACTTCTCCTCCTGCGCCAGGCGCGCCTGCTTCTGCTCGAGCCAGCTCGAGTAGTTGCCCTCGTAGGGCAGTCCGCGCCCGCGGTCGAGCTCGAGGATCCAGCCGGCGACGTTGTCGAGGAAGTAGCGGTCGTGGGTGACGGCCACGACCGCGCCGCGGTACTCGGCCAGGTGGCGCTCGAGCCACGCGACCGACTCGGCGTCCAGGTGGTTCGTCGGCTCGTCGAGCAGCAGCAGGTCGGGCGCACGCAGCAGCAGCCGGCACAGCGCGACGCGCCGGCGCTCGCCGCCTGAGAGCCTCGTCACGTCGGCGTCGCCCGGTGGCAGGCGCAGCGCGTCCATCGCGTACTCGAGCTGGGTGTCGAGGTTCCAGGCGTCCGCGGCGTCGATCTTCGCCTGCAGCGCGGCGAACTCGTCGGCGGTCTCGTCGGAGTAGTTGGCCGCCAGCTCGTTGAAGCGGTCGAGCAGCGCCTTCGTCTCGGCGACGCCGTCCTCGACGTTGCCGCGCACGTCCTTGGACTCGTCGAGCACCGGCTCCTGCTCGAGCAGCCCGACGGTGGCGCCCTCGGCGAGCGCCGCATCGCCGCGGAAGTCGTGGTCCTGCCCGGCCATGATCCGCAGCACGCTCGACTTGCCCGCGCCGTTGTAGCCGAGCACGCCGATCTTCGCGCCGGGGTAGAAGGCGAGCGTCACGTCCTTGAGGACGGTCTTGTCCGGCGGGTAGACCTTCGTCAGCCGGTGCATGGTGAAGATGAACTGGGGAGCCATTGCAGGGGACGATAGAGCGGGCTTGCCTACGGCCAGCGCGCGAGCGATGGCGACGGTTCGATCACCCGATCGAGTACCAGGTGCTGCGTGAGTCGGCCGCCGTACACCGGTGAACTGCGGACGAACCGGTAGATCCCGACCGGAGCCGGCGTGGGGTCGCCGGATGAGGAGAATGCGAGCGGACCGACCGCGGTGGCCGCGAGACGCGTCCCGAGCAGCGCGCGCGAGACGGAGCCGCGCGTGCCGTCGGACCTGGAGATCGCCGCGATGAGGGCCTCGGTCGCGGCCGCCGTGGAGAGCACGGCGGGATCGACAGATCGTGGCGGGCGGCCCGGGGCGAAGCGCGCGAGAAACCGCCGCCCGGCGGCATCCGGGCTCTCTGTTGGGCGGCCTGCGAGGCTGATCTCGATTCCGTCGAGTGCCGCGGCGACGCGCGGCCGGAGGATGTGCCGAGCGCTCGTCATGTTGTCCGACGCGAGGAAGCGGGTGGCCGGGGGGAGCGCGCTCTTCAGCGCTGCCAGCACCGACGCGCCGCTCGTGCACAGACACCCCGTGAGGATGACGACGCCGGGACGGGCGGCTCGGACGCGTGCCCCGAGCGCCTGCAGGCCGCGGCCGCGCGGGTCCCATGACGCTCGTCCGACCACGTCGATACCCAGGCGTCGCGCGGTGGCCCCGATGACGCGCCCCATCGCGTAGCCGGTCCCGTTGCCGTCGTCGAGGACGAACAGGCGGCGGGCGCCCGACTGGCGCGCGAAGATGGCAAGCGCCGCGCCCTGTTCGAGGTCATCGCCCACCACGCGCGCGTAGCCGCGCGTGCCGGTTGGCGAGTACCGCTCGGGCTCATCCGCGCCGGTCGCCGGGCCCGCGCGGGTGAGCCCGGTGTAGGTGTTCGTCGGGCTGACCGTCGCGATCGGCCCGCCCGGCGCGGCGTTCAGCGTGGCGAGCTGCACCGCCGCGCAGAACGAGTGAAACGGGCCGACGACACCGACGACAGACCGGTTCGCGGCATATGCACGCGCGTTCGCGGCGCAGCGAACCGGATCGGACTGTCCCGCCGCCGCCGTCGCGTCGTCGCACGCCTGGTACCCGAGTCGGAAGCGCCCCGCGCGGTATCCGTGCTCGGCGAGGACGAAGCGCACGGTGCCGACGAGGGCGCGCGTCAGCGGCGCCAGCGCCGGATCGCCGTTGAGGATGCTCGGGAGATCCGAGACGACGAGCAGCTGCGGCGTACCGTCGGCGGCCTGGATCGGCGAGCACTGTGCCGCCGCGACCGGGGTGAGCGCCCGCGCGCGCGGTGTCGCTCCAACGGTGGGCGCTTCTCCGCCGACGCTTACCCAGAGCTTGCCGGCCCCGACCGCGAGGCCAGTGGCCTCGGGGATGCGGGCAACCCGCTCCACATGCTCGGTGCGCGGGTCGATCCGGCTGACGATCCCCGTGCCCGGGTCGAGCGACCACACGTCGCCCTCGCCGAAGGCCAGGCGCGTCGGGCGACCGCCGACGGTGATCGTCGACGTCACGGCGTCGAGGCGCGGGTTCACCCGCGAGACCGCCCCGGCGAGCGCGTCCCCGACCCAGACGGACCCCGCCCCGGCGACGACCACGTACGGGCTCGCGACACGTGCGCCGGGCCGCGCAGCGATCGGGATCGTGGCGGTGACACGTCCGCTGCGCGGGTCGAGCCTCAGCAGGCGATCGTCGGCGCTGCTCGCGATCCAGAGCGAGCCGGCGGCCGAGGCGAGGCCGTCGGCGGAATGGTCCGGGCCGAGGTCGACGAGGCGGGTCCGGCGCCCGGCCCGCAGCGACAGCACCTGCGAGCGCAGGTGGTTCGCCCAGAGGGTGCCGGCGCTCACGGCGAGCGCGCTGGGTGTGGAGGGGGCGAAGTTGTCGCCCCCGTCGCCGACCCGCACGGTGGTCGTCGCCAGCGCCTCGCCGGTCGGCGCCGCGATCCGGGTGATTGTGCCGCGCCCGACGGCGCTTGCGACCCACACCGATCCGCCGCTGGCTGCGATGGCGCTCGGGATGCGCGCGATCCCGGTGCGCGAGACGACGCGCCGGCGCGAGGGGTCCACACGCACGATCGTCTGCTCCCCCGCATCGCCCACCCAGACCGAGCCGTCGGTCACCGCGACCGTCGTCGCCGAGCCTCCGATCGGCACGTCGGTGAGGATGGCGCCGGAGTGTGGATCGATCACGGCGAGCGAGCCCGGTCGGATCGCGACCGGCTTCGAACCGGCCGACGCGACGAGGACCGCCGCCGCGCCGGCTGCGAACAGCGCGAGCACGGCCGCAGCCGCCAGCCGCCACGGGCGCCGCCCATTGGGCCGACGGAACGGCTCTGCCCGGCGCCGAGGAGCCCCGAGCCCGGGATCGTGGGCGAGGATCGCCGCCTCCAACTCCCGCAGCCCGGGACCGGGCGCGAGCCCGAGCTCGTCGTCGAGCGTCGTGCGGGCGTCGCGGTAGACCGCGAGCGCCTCGGACTGCCGGCCCGCGCGATACAGGGCGAGCATCAGCTGCTCGCGCAGGCGTTCGCGCAACGGGTGCGCACGCACGAGCACCTGCAGTTCCGCGACCAGCTCGTCGTCCTTCCCGAGGGCCATGTCGGCGTCGACGCGGTCCTCTGTCGCCGCCAGGTGGAGCTCCTCCAGCCGCGCGATCTCACCCTGGGCGAACTGCTCGTGTGCAAGATCCCCGAGCGGTGTTCCCCGCCAGAGGGCCAGCCCCTCGCGCAGGCTCCGCGATGCGGCTCCGGGGTCGCCGTCACGAAGGTGGCGGCGGCCATCGCGCAGCAGGGCCTCGAAGCGCGCCCGGTCCAGCGATCGCTCGTCGAGCACGAGCCGGTACCCGTCGGGCTCGCGGACGAGCACGTCGTCGCCGAGCGCCTTGCGCAGGCGCGAGATGAACACCTGCACCGTCTTGGCGGCGGTTGGCGGCGGCCGTTCGCCCCAGAGCTCGTCGACCAGCCGTGCGCGCGACACCGCGTCGGGGTGATGGATCAGAAGCACCGCGAGCACCGATCGTGCCCGCGGGCCACCGAGTGCTACTGGACCGCGCCCGTTCTCCGCCTCAAGCGCGCCGAGCATGCGTACGTGCACGAGCTAGGACTACACCCTCGACCCGACCATGGCAAGCCGCGCGTTCGGCGTTTCTGCGCCGTTTGCCGGCGTTTCCCCGGAAGTTCCCAGGCTCGGGCACGCTGGCGGCCATGACAACACATCGCAGGTTCATCATCGGCTGGACCACCATCGCGCTGCTGGGGGTCTCGCTCGCGGGCGCGGGCTGTGGCGGCAGCGGATCGGGCGGGTCAGCATCGGTCCAGGCGAGCACGGCCGCCGCCTCCGCGGGCGGGCAGTACGTCGCTTCCGTCGAGCACCTCCATAACCGGCTCAAGGCGGCGCTCGGCGGCTACTACCACAGCAATGCCAAGGGGTCGGCGATCCAGCCGCAAGTCCGGCATGTGCTCGCCGCCTATCGTGCCGCAGCGGCCGGGCTCGCGGCCATCAAGCCGCCACCTGCCGCGGCGGCGTTCCACGGAACGCTGCTCGCGACCTACCGCACGCGCGCAACGGAGCTCGCGGCGCTGCTCCGGCATAAGCCGTTCGACGACAAGCGCGTGAGTGACGTCCTCGTCGGGCAGGTCGACCGCGATGAGGGCGACTACGAGCAGATCTACACGCTCCCGCAGTAGCCGTCCCGTCAGGACCGCCCCAGCCTGCCCGTGCCGGTCGGCTCGGGCGGGCCGCGCGGCCGTGGTGCGATGCTGTGGGCGTGACGATCGCCGGCCCTGCGATCCGCCTGCGCGGCGTGGTCAAGCGCTACGGCCCGATCACGGCCGTCGCCGGCTTGGACCTTGACGTTCCCGACGGGAGCTGCGTCGGCCTGCTTGGGCCCAACGGCGCCGGCAAGTCGACGACGATGCGCATGCTGACCGCGCAGGCGATCGCCGACGAGGGCGAGATCGTCGTGCGCGGGTACCCGCTTCCGCAGCGCTCGAAGCGGGCGCGCGCGGAGATGGGCGTCGTCCCCCAGCTCGACAACCTCGACACGACGCTGACCGTCGAGCAGAACCTGGTCGTCTTCGCGCACCTCTACCGCGTGCCCGCGGGCAGCCGCCGCGCGGCGATCGAACGGGTGCTGGAGATCGCGAACCTGCGCGACCGCCGCGACGCGAAGGTCGACGAGCTCTCCGGCGGGATGCGCCGCCGCCTGCTGATCGGCCGTGCGCTGATCCATGAGCCGCGCCTCGTGCTGCTGGACGAGCCGACGGTCGGGCTGGACCCGCAGGTGCGCCAGGAGCTCTGGGCATTGATCGACCGGCTGCGCAGCGAGGGGGTCTCGCTGCTGATGTCGACCCACTACATCGAGGAGGCCGAGCGCCTCTGCGACAGCGTCACGATCGTGTCGCACGGCCGCGCCGTGGCGGTCGGCCCGCCGCAGGAGCTCGTCGCGCGCCACGCGGGGCGCGAGGCCGTCGAGATCTACGGCTCACCCGCCCGCCTCGCGGAGGCCGAGGCGGAGATGGCCGCGCAAGGCTTCCCGACGCGGCGCACTGGCACGTCGATCGCGGTGCTCGCGCTCGACGACGCCGACGGGCGCGCGCCGGCAGGCGAGCGGCGCCCGGCCAACCTCGAGGACGTGTTCGTGCTGCTCACCGGAGAGGAGATCTCCTGATGGCGACCGAGGCCCTGACCACCACCGCTCCGGCGCGCGCGCCGCGCCGGCTCGACCGCGCCGCGATCGGCGGCGTGCTCGTGCGCGAGATCATCAACTTCTCGTCCTACTGGCGCTCGACGACCTTCTCCTCGACGGTCGAGCCGACGATCTACCTGCTGGCGTTCGGCTTCGGCTTCGGCTCGCTGCTCTCGACGGTCAACGGCTACCGCTACGTCGAATACGTCGGCACCGGGACCGTCGCCACGGCGGTCCTGTTCTCGAGCGTCTTCCCGGCGATGTTCGGGACGTTCGTCAAGTACAAGTTCCAGCGCACCTACGACGCGATCCTCGCGGCGCCGGTCGACACCGAGGAGCTCGTCACCGGCGAGGCGCTGTGGCTCGCGATGCGCGCCGCGGTCTACGGGTGCGCGCCGATGCTCGTCGCGATGGTCTTCGGGCTGAAGGCCAGCTGGGGCATGCTGCTCGTCCCCCCGATCAACTTCATCGCCGGCTTCGGCTGGGCGTGCGCGGGAATCTCGATCGCCGGGCGGCTGAAGGGGATCGAGAACTTCAACTACGTCACGAGCGCGGTGATCACGCCGCTCTTCCTCTTGGCCGGCACGTTCTTCCCGATCGCGGGCCTGCCGCGCTGGATGCAGGTGATCGCCGAGATCAACCCGCTGTTCCACTGCGTCCAGCTCGTGCGCCACGCGGTCTTCGACCTGCTGGGCCCGGTCGACCTGTGGAACCTTGGCTACCTGCTCGCCTTCGGCGTGCTGATGTGGCGGCTGGGGATCGTGTTCATGCAGCGCAAGCTCATCGACTGAGCGTGCTCGCCGCGTGCTCGCGGGACTCGTGGCGCCTGAGGCCACCCGCTCCGCGTGCGCCCTCATGCATCCACGATCCCTCGCTCGGGTTGGTGGTTGACGGCTTCTCGGTTGGTGTGTGTCGGGCTGACGTCCGCTGTTCCCATGACGTCCGCCGTCCCCG
>Ga0335070_10003085_pt1 | contig 19351 bp, 12 predicted proteins | sample Lox_Sample_13_FD_206722 | JGI IMG/M metagenome (GOLD analysis project Ga0335070, IMG submission 206722) | Soil microbial communities from Loxahatchee National Wildlife Refuge, Florida, United States - Lox_Sample_1.3 | ecosystem: Environmental > Terrestrial > Soil > Wetlands | place: USA... | reverse complement strand
AAAAGAAGTGGTGGATTCCGTCCAGGACACGCGTACGGAAGTCACCCTGAGTGAAGCGCGCCGCTATGCGCCCGATGCCGAGATCGGCAGCATGGTGGTCGTCGAAAGCACCCCCCACGATTTTGGGCGGGTTGCAGCCCAGACCGCCCGCCAGGTGATCCAGCAGCGCATTCGCGACGCCGAGCGATCGGCCCAAAAGGCCTTTTACGAGAAACAACTGGGTGAGATTGTCAGCGGCATTGTCCAGGCCATCAACTCGCAAGGCCTGAGCATCGGCATGGAAATGCGGGCTGAGGGCAACATGGCCCGCAAGGACATGATCCCGGGCGAGCGCTTCCGCTTGCACGACCGCGTGCGCGCCCTGGTTGCCGAAGTAAAGGATAGCCCGCGCGGACCGCAAATTGTGCTTTCCCGCACCCATCGCGATTTCCTGCGCCGCCTGCTGGAAAATGAAGTGCCGGAGATCTATCATGGCGTCGTTGAAATTCGTTCCATCGCCCGTGAGCCGGGCGAGCGCGCCAAGGTTGCAGTTTCCGCTACCCAGGCTGGCATCGACCCGGTCGGCGCCTGCGTGGGCATTCGCGGCGTGCGCATCCAGGCCATCGTGCGCGAGCTGCACGACGAGAAAATCGACGTCATCGAATGGAATCCCGACCCGGCTGTCTTTATTGCCAAGGCCATCAGCCCTGCCAAAGCCAGCGGCGTTTATTTGAACGAACGCTCTGCCAGCGGCAAGACGGCCACCGTGGTCGTTCCTGAAGACCATCTCAGCCTGGCGATCGGTCGCGACGGCCAGAATGCCCGCCTGGCAGCCAAGCTGACCAATTGGCGCATCGACATCAAGAGCCTGAATGAAGCTGCGGCGGATGAGCTTTATAAAGTCCAGCACGACCCGCTCCTGGAATCGTTTGCTCAGGACCAGGAATTGATCAGCCAGATCGAGGGCCTGTTGGCCAAAAAGGCCGAGGGTCGCGCTCTTTCTTCGGATGAAAATGACCACCTGATGCACTTTGTAGACCGGGTGGAACGCCGTACGGCGGCCCACCTCGCTCCCGAAAAGAAACAGGTCGAGGAATTATTTGAAGCCGAGCTGCGCAAATCGATCCCAGAAGACGCCTTCGAAAAGAATATTCTCGATAGCGGCTTACCCGATCATGTTGCCAACCTGCTGCAAGAAGCCGGCTATTTCACCGTTGGCGAGCTGGCCCTGCGTATGAAGACCCATCCCGACGATATTCTCAAGCTCCAGGGGATCGGTCCTAAGGCTATGCTGGAGATCAACCGCTTGATGGATACCCTCGCCATTACGGCAGTCGGGCTGCCAGCCGAAGAAGCCGCTCCGGTCCTGCCGGTCGAAACGGTCAGCCCTGTCGAGACAGCTCCAGTCGCTGTTGAAGAAATCCCGGCTCCGACTCCTGAGGCTGAAGTAACCGCCCCGGTAGAAGTGGCCGTGCCGTCCGAGACGGTGGAGGTCGAGCCGGTTGAGGTAGCTGTCAGCGAGCCTGAGGTTGAAGAAGAAGTTTCCTTTGACGAGCTTTTTGCCCTCAAACCCGATATGCTTGAGGCAGAGGTAGCAGAGGAAGAAGAAGTTGAAGGCGAAGGCGCTAAAGTAGACGATACGACCAAGAAAAAGAAGAAAAAGAAGCGCAAGAGCGTTGAAATTGAATACGATCCTGAACGCGACGTTGTATTAAGCAAGAAGAAGCACAAACGCGGCGACGGTTGGGAGTGGGAAAGTTAGTATTTATTGAGAATAGGACTTGGTTAAAAAGACGGGAAGACGAGTTAAGCATGTACCGCAGCGCACCTGTGTCGGCTGCCGCCTGGTACTGCCCAAAAGGACCTTGATCCGCATTGTTCGAAAGGCCGAGGGCGTATCGGTCGACTCGACCGGCAAAGCAGCGGGCCGAGGGGCCTACCTTCACAATAAACGCTCCTGCTGGGAGCAAGGATTGAAGGGGTCACTGGCACATGCACTGAAGACAGAAATAACCGACCAGGACCGCCAGCGCTTGCTGGACTTCATGGCAGGTTTGCCTGATGAACCCCTCCTTGAAGAGGGAATCTTACCAGAGAAAAACTCGTTCGACGGATTAACTGAAATGAACAAATAAGAGTACCCATTGACTGGCTCAGCGCAAGCTTTGCGGCCCCGCAGGCAAATAGCAAAGGATGCAATTATTCTGGGATGTTGGTGGGTGTACGTTGGGGTGAATCTTAGCAAGGAGGTGCGGTATGAGCGAGAATGGGCACAAAAAAATAGAGCTGCCTGCCAGCATCACGGTACGCGAACTGGCTACCATGATCCAGGCCAGCCCCATCCAGGTAATTAAGATTTTGATGTCAAATGGGGTGATGGCGAACATCAACCAGCAGGTAGACTTTGATACAGCGGCTATCGTTGCCTCCGAAATGGGTTTCGAAGCTAACCTGGAAACCCCCGAAGTTGAAGAGGTTAAAGAGACCGGAGAAATTCCTCTCTGGCGGCAGTTGATCGCATCAGAAGACCCAAAGTCGCTGATCGCTCGGCCGCCAGTGGTTACGATTCTGGGCCATGTTGACCATGGCAAGACCACTCTCCTGGATGCTATCCGGAATACCAACGTTGCTGGAGGCGAGGCTGGCGGCATCACCCAACACGTCGGCGCATACCAGGTCGAGCACAAAGGGCGTCTGATAACCTTTCTGGATACCCCCGGCCATGCCGCTTTCACTGCCATGCGCGCCCGCGGCGCCCAGGGCGCGGATGTAGTCGTCCTGGTAGTGGCCGCCAACGATGGAGTCATGCCCCAGACCCGTGAAGCCATCGCACATGCCCGCGCAGCCCGTGTTCCGATCGTGGTTGCCCTGAACAAGATCGACCGGCCGGACGCTAATCCGGATTTCGTCAAGCATCAGCTTGCCGACGCCGGCCTGGTGCCGGATGAATGGGATGGCAGCACCATCGTAGTGCCAGTTTCGGCCAAGCAGAAAATAGGCCTGGACGATCTCCTCGAGGCGATCTTACTGGTGGCCGACAGCATTGAAATCCGCGCCAATCCCAATGGAAAAGTATTCGGCACCGTCATCGAAGCCGAATTGGATCGCGCCCGGGGCACTATTGCCACCCTGCTGGTGCAAAACGGCAGCCTTCAAATGGGCGACGTCGTCCTGGCGGGTAAAGCATACGGCCGCATCCGCGCCATGGTCGATTTCCGCGGCAAGAAGATCGTAAAAGCCAAACCCTCGACGCCCGTCCTGGTAATGGGCCTGAATGACGTTCCGGAAGCCGGCGAGCTGTTTCTGGTCTATCCCACCGAACGGGATGCCAAAGCTGTGGTGGAGGAGCGCAAGGCCAAAGCCCAGGAAAAACTGGCTGCTGCGCCTAAAGCTACCCTGGAAGAGTTGTTCGCCCGCTATAAAGCCGGCGAAGTGCAGGAGCTGCGCCTGATCATAAAAGCCGACGTCCAGGGTTCCCTGGAGCCGATTACCACGTCCCTCCACGACATGGATTCGGGCGACATCAAGATCAACATCCTCTACGCCGAAACCGGAAACATCACCGAGAATGACGTAATGCTGGCTGCCGCCTCGCACGCCATCGTGGTCGGGTTCAACGTCCAGGCCGACACCACCGCTCGCCGCCTGGCGGAGGCCGAGGGTGTTTCGATCCGCCAGTACGAGATCATCTACCGCTTGATTGAGGATGTTGAAAAAGCGCTCAAAGGCATGCTGGCGCCCGAGTTCAAGGAAGTCATCTATGGCAAAGCCGAAGTGATAACCGTCTTTCGCATCTCAAAAGTGGGCAACATTGCCGGCTGCCGGGTGCGTGAAGGCGAAATTCGTCGCAATGGGCGCGCCCGCCTGCGCCGCGGAGACCAGATCCTGTTTGACGGTGAAATTTCCTCCTTGAAACACGAGAAAGACGACGTGCGTGAAGTCCGTACCGGCTGGGATTGCGGAATCGGGCTGAAGAGCTTTAATGACTTTATTGCTGGCGACATCATTGAATGTTATTCGCTTGAAAAAGTATAATAATTGGGCGTTGGATTGGCAATTGCCCATTGTCTTGAGGATATGAAATGCCTTCGCAATTAAGACTTCAAAGAATAGCAGACCGAATCCGCGAAGAGCTGTCTGAAATGGTCGTGATGGAGATCAGCGATCCACGCCTATTGGGCATTTCGATTACGGATGTAAAGGTGGACCGTGAATTTACGTTTGCAGATATATTTGTTTCCGCAGTTGAGGGACACGAGCGTGCCGAAGAGGTCCTGGCAGGGTTAAACCATGCAAGTGGTTTTATCCGTAAGAATCTGGCTACCAGGGTCGATTTGAGGATTTTTCCACGCTTGCGTTTCCACTGGGATCCAACCCCGGAAAAGGCCGACCACATCGAACAGCTTCTGGCTAGCCTGCGTAAAGAAAACGAAGTTAAACCAGCGTCTGAAAATGCTTCAGAGGGTGCAGAACGGGATGGAGAGTGATATCCACGAAAAAATCCGCCAATTAATCCAGGAGGCGGGAGAAATATTGGTCCTGTCGCACATCCGCCCGGATGGCGATGCTGTGGGATCCGTGTTGGGCCTGGGATTGGCCTTGCAGGAGGCTGAAAAACAGGTTCAGATGGTCCTGGTGGACGGTGTACCGTCCAGTTTCAGGAAGCTGCCAGGCGCAAACCAAATCACGCGCAAGGTGCAGGATCCATTCGACCTCTCAATCGTCCTCGATATCTCGGATTTAAGCCGTACCGGTAATGTGCTTGACGGGCAGGTGCCAGATCTCAACATAGACCACCACATCACCAACCTCAACTTTGCCAGGATCAATTTTGTCGATCCGGAAGCGCCGGCCACCGCTGCCATCCTGGCGGAATACTTGCCCCGGTGGGGCCTCAAAATCTCAGAACCCGTGGCACAAGCGCTGCTGAACGGCATCGTCAGCGACACGCTCGGGTTTCGTACCTCGAACGTCAGGCCGAACACGCTCCGGCTGGCAGCAGATCTTATGGAGAAAGGGGCAGATTTATCGGAGCTTTATAACCGGGCCTTGATCCGGCGTTCTTTTGAAGCAGCCCGTTTGTGGGGGTTGGGGCTGGATAAATTGCAGCGCGACGACCGCCTGGTTTGGACGACGCTCACCTTGAGTGATCGCGCCCAATCCGCTTATCCAGGCAACGACGACGCTGACCTTATAAATATAATAGCCTCGATCGATGAGAGCGATATCGGTATCATCTTTGTTGAACAAAAGGATAATCATATTAAAGTCAGTTGGCGAGCGCAGCCCGATTGGGACATTTCACAGCTTGCCACCCAATTCGGCGGCGGCGGTCATCCCGCTGCAGCAGGCGCTGACATTCCTGGCATGCTCGATGAAGTACAGGAAAAAGTAATATCTGCTACTCGCCAATTGCTAAAAAATGGGGCGAATGGGAATAAATCAAGCCATTATCTGAAACCCAATTGAAACAAGAAAGGTCCTGGTTCAAAATTCGTTTTTGCGAATTCTGGGTCAATCTGCCCCCGGTTTTTGAGAAGTTACGTATAATGGCTCTTGATGGGGAGAAAAAATGAACGATAATGATGCTAACCTAAAGAATGCAATCTCCGGTGTATTAGTAGTTGATAAACCGGTCGGCTTAACCTCGCACGACGTTGTTCAGATCGTCCGCAAGGGCACCAATATCCGTCGTGCCGGTCATACTGGTACTTTAGATCCCCGCGCCTCCGGCGTGCTGGTGATCCTGCTCGGCCCGGCTGTCCGCCTGAGTGAATATGTCTCGGCGTCTGATAAGCGCTACCAGGCTGTTGTCCGCCTGGGGACCCGCACGGACACCTATGACGCCGACGGGCGCATTTTGAGCACCTCCCCCGTCAACGTGACGGAGGAACAGTTTGAAGCTGCTCTGAAAAAATTTATCGGGACCATCGAGCAGGTACCGCCGCCTTATTCAGCGGTAAAAATCAAGGGTCGCAAGGCCTACGAAATGGCGCGCGAAGGCGAGGAGGTGGATTTATCTCCCCGCACCATCCAGGTATACAACCTGGAGCTGCTGGAATGGGCTCCCCCGGAAGCGGTGATCGACGTATACTGCTCCTCCGGAACCTACGTCCGCTCGCTGGCCCACGACCTGGGCGAAGTCCTGGGCTGCGGCGCCCATCTGGTCGGCCTCCGGCGCACCAAGAGCGGCCGGTTCACCTTGCGCGACGCAGTGCCCTTGCGCAAGCTGCGCGAGCAGTTCGATAACGGCACCTGGTACCAGCTGGTTATTCCGGCAGCCGAAGCGTTATCAGATTGGCCGGCAATCGACTTAACTGGCGATGAGGTTGAATCCATCCGCCACGGCCATCGCGTCCAGGGTGATGCCAGCCGTGGCAAACTGGCTCGTGGCATCAGCCAGCAGGGAGAATTAGTTGCGCTGCTCGAATTCGATGACGCAACCGGTGAATGGCAGCCGAAGAAAGTCTTTTTCTCCTGATCTGTGCTTATGCAACATCTTCGCGGCCTCGAAGCAGTGAAACTGGATGGGTCCTGGGTCACCATCGGCTCGTTTGATGGCGTTCACCTCGGCCACCAATCGATCATTAGACGGCTGGTCGCAGGCGCCCACGCCGACAATCTGCCGGCCATCGTGATTACCTTTTTCCCACATCCTTCCAAAGTGCTGCGCGGCAACGGCGCCCCGTTTTACCTGACAACCCCCGAGGAAAGAGCAGCCATCCTATCTGACCTGGATGTGGACTTCGCCATCACGCTGACATTCGATAAAGAGCTGGCCTCGCACACCGCGGATGAATTCATTGGCGACCTATGGCGTCATCTTAGCTTGAAACACCTGTTGGTAGGCCATGATTTTGCCCTTGGCCGCGGGCGTGAGGGTAACTTTGATGTCCTTGGTAAATTAAGCCAGAAGTACGGTTATTCGATCGAAGAATTCGTTCCCTTTATGATCGAAGGCGAAGTTGTTTCTTCCAGCCGGATTCGTGAAATGATTAATGAAGGAAATGTAAGAAGGGCTTCGCAATATCTCGGCCGGTTTTACGACGTCGAGGGAAAAGTGGTTCCTGGGGATGGACGCGGCCGCACTATAGGCATACCAACGGCCAACCTGGAGATTTGGAAGGAGCGCCTGCTGCCCGGGCGTGGCGTGTACGCCACCCTGGCGGATTATGCCGGCAAAACCTACCCTTCCGTGACGAATATCGGGCTCAGGCCGACCTTTGAGAACCAGTCTTCGCTGCTGACGATTGAAACCCACCTGTTAGGCTTGAGCCAGGATCTCTACGGCAGTTTCCTTAAGTTGGAATTCGTGGAATTTCTACGCTCCGAACAACGATTTCCTTCCGTCCAGGCGCTCGTCGACCAGATCCATTCAGACATAGACCGTGCAAAAGGAGTGCTTTCCCATGTCTCCTGAACGCCAGGTTTACCTGCTCGATTCGCAATGTCTCAAGCCCGAGGTGATCGCGGTTGCCTTTGCAAAAACGTCGCGCTCCCCCCAATCCTTTCGCGAAATCGCGGCTGAGCTGACGGATAAAAAGAGCGCCGAATTCCACGAAAAATGGGTCGTCGGATACGGCCATTCATCGGTTGCCGAGCACGCTGTGCTGCACGTTGCGATCGAAAACATTTCGCGCCTGGCAGTTGAAACCCTCGAATCGAACCGCCTGGCTTCTTACACTGAAAAATCAACCCGTTACCAGAAATGGTCGCCTGAGGATTTTTACATCCCTACCGAGCTGAAGGAGCACCTGATGCTCCCGCTCTATATACAGACCTGCCAGAAACTGCTGGATACCTATCACCAGGCCCTTCCCGTCGTGCGCGCGGTGATTGCCTCTCAGAATCCACGCCGCGAAAATGAGAGCGACCGGGCTTACGAAAACCGGATCCACTCGGATTACATCGATGTGTGCCGCTTCCTATTGCCGGCAGCGGCGCTGGCAAACGTGGGCATGACCATCAACGCTCGCGCCCTCGAGCATGCCCTGCGTAAAATGCTCTCCCACCCGCTCGAAGAGGTGCGCCGGCTCGGGTCCGACATCAAAAACGTGGCCATGGCTGAAGTGCCCACCTTGATTAAATATGCAGAAGAAGTCCCATACTTGGTCGAAACTCCGCGCCTGCTCCGGCAAGAAGCCTCCGGTCCGGAATTGCCTGAGGACGCCTTGCCTGACTGGTGCCGCCTCATCTACTACGACCCAGATAACGAAGATCGCCTGCTGGCAAGCGCCCTGTTCCGCTTTGACAGCCGCAGCTATGCCCAAAACCTGGCGATGGTCCGCCTGCTTCCGCTCCAGGAACGGCTGGGCATGGCCCATGCGCTGCTTGGCTCAGTTTCAAAATTCGAAATTCCCCTGCGCGAATTGGAACATTCCACATACACCTTTGAGGTCGTCCTCGACCAGGGAGCCTATTTCGAATTTAAGCGCCATCGCATGATGACCCAAACCCCTCAACCTCTGGCGACGCATCTCGGATATGCCATTCCCCGCGCCATCAGCGACGCCAGCCTGGAAGAATCCTTCTGCCAGGCGATGGCGCTGGCAGGTGAGACGTACCAGAAATTAGCCGATTTCAGCCCCGAAGTAGCCTCCTACGTTGTTCCGAACGCCTACAACCGCCGGGTGCTTTTTACCGTGAATTTACGCAGCGCCGCCCATTTTATCAACCTTCGCTCCGCCCCCAAAGCTCACTTTTCGATCCGGCGGGTGGCCCATCGCATCGCTGAAGAAATCCGCAAAGTAACCCCCCTCCTGGGAAGCCACCTGCGTGAAGCCGAAAATGAAACCTGGCAGGATGTAGATGAGCGCTATTTTTCCTCCACCGCTTTTATTTAGTGGTGTGTCAAAGGTGAAACTAATCTTCGTAGTAACGACTTCAGTCGTTACCGCTGGGCAGCAACGACTGAAGTCGTTACTACGAAGTTTTACTTTGACGATTGACAGACCTCTTGTTCCTAAAAAACTCGCCCTTGACAAGCCCTTTTTTTTATCTATAATCTAACCATAATTGATATTGAAAGACTGTGACGAGGACGAGTAAGCGCTGCAAAGGCGGCCCAGAGAGCAGGAAGTGGTGAGAACCTGCCCGCACAGCAGTGTTGAATGGACCTCCGAGTTGCAAGGTGAAGCCTTGATTACAGGGTAGTAGCCTTCGCCGGAAATGCCACCGTTATCATGGCAAAGGGTATAAGCAGGTACCTGCCGTACCCGCAAGAGTGAGGCTGGCGTATTCCCCTTGTGCATCACAAGGGGCTTTTTTGTTAAAGCGGCAGCCTAACTGAGGTGGCACCACGGACACGCGTTCGTCCTCTCCGGGGACAGGCGCGTGTTTTTTTATTTGGGGTCGCCGGCTCAACTGCCGCCGGCGCCGGAAAGGAAGAGTGAATTGGGAAAAAAGGGCTTATACTCACCGGCCACCGTGCCACCGGGCCGCGCCGTATAGATGAACATACTAATTCATAATAATAAGGAGAAATTCCATGTCTGACCAGACCCGTTTTTTATTAAATGAGAGCGACCTTCCGAAATTTTGGTACAACATAAACGCCGACAGCCCGGTTCCGCCCTCACCTGTGCTGCATCCGGGCACAAAAATGCCGGCCACTCCTGAGTTTTTCTCGGTCCTTTTTCCGATGGAAATCATCTTGCAGGAGATCAGCACCGAACGTTACATTGAGATTCCGGAACCAGTCCGCGAAATTTATAAGCTCTACCGCCCAACCCCCCTCATTCGAGCCCGCCGCCTGGAAAAAGCCTTGGGGACGCCCGCTCACATTTATTACAAATATGAAGGCCAGTCGCCCGCTGGCAGCCATAAGCTGAACACCGCCGTCCCACAGGCCTACTATAACAAGGTCTCCGGCACCCAGGCACTCACGACCGAAACTGGAGCTGGCCAGTGGGGCTCTGCCCTGGCAATGGCCTGCAAATTCTTCGATATCGGCCTGGAAGTCTACATGGTCAATGTTTCCTACAACCAGAAGCCATATCGCCGCATTCTGATGGAAACGTATGGCGCCACAGTCTTCGCCAGCCCTACCGGCCACACCAATGCCGGGCGCGCCATCCTGGCCCAGAACCATAAAAGCCCGGGCTCGCTTGGGATCGCTATTTCAGAAGCAGTCGAGGTGGCTGCCACCTCGAACGGCGCCAGGAAATACGGCATCGGCTCGGTTCTCAACCATGTCTTGCTGCACCAAAGCGTCATCGGGCAGGAAGCATTAAAACAAATGGACCTGGCTGGTGAATATCCTGACGTCGTGATCGGCTGTGTTGGGGGCGGATCGAATTTCTCCGGCATCGCCTTCCCGTTCTTACGTGAAAACTTGAAGAACGGTCAGCGTACCCGCCTGGTGGCAGTCGAGCCGACCGCCGCCCCATCTCTCACTCGCGGCATATATGCTTTTGATTACGGCGATACCGCTCAAATAGCGCCGATCGTGAAAATGTACACCCTTGGACACGATTTTATTCCCTCTCCGATCCATGCCGGTGGTCTGCGTTATCACGGTATGGCTCCCACGCTGTGCGCCCTGTACGACGCCGGCTTGATCAGCGCCGTTGCTGTTCAGCAGAAGCCAGTATTTGAAGCCGCCACCCTTTTTGCCACCACCGAGGGCACGCTCCCGGCGCCTGAATCGGCTCACGCTATCCGGGTCGCCATCGATGAAGCCCTGGATGCCAAAGCTCGCAGCGAGAAGCGGGTCATCCTTTTCAACCTGTCGGGTCACGGCCATTTTGACCTTTCGGCCTACGACGCCTACAATAAAGGCGAGCTTGAGGATTTCGAATACCCCGAAGATGCCATCGCCACCATCCCGCAGCGACTGCCAAAGATAAATATGAATATTTCAGCCTGAACATTAACGGTAGATTATGGGGTTTTTGGGACGCTTGGGCGTCCCAAAAACCCCGAAAATACTGTTACTTATGTTAAAATAAATCCATGGGATGTGGAAGAGCAATTTTATGCATCGTATTTCCGCCGCTGGCGGTTCTGGATCGCGGCTGCGGGACCATTTTGATCGTGACGCTGCTGACGCTGGCTGGATGGGTGCCCGGCGCAATTGCCGCCTTGCTGCTAAACTCGCAGGTTGAAATAGCCAGGCACCATTAGGAGTACGCCAGATCAACTTAGCGTTCGCCAAACACGGCAACCAGTAAATTCTGGTTGTACACTCGAACGTATCCTTCCAGGCGCTGCCGGCTGATTTGCCCGAGGGTATAGGCGCCGATCAAGGGAATTTCCCCCACTTCTGCTTTTATCGCCGCGATCAGCTTGTTTGAATCCGATTGGAACAGGTACTGCCAGGCCTGGTCCACCAGGATCACCGCCATAAGCGGCTTGGCTCCCATCAACGATTTAATGGCCGTCCTGGCTGCCTGGTGGGCTGCTTCCAGGCAATTGTTGCGATCGCCCACCAACAATCGTGCTACCTGGCCTTCCGCCACCGGGATGTTCATGCGCAGGGATCCGTCCACCTCTACCTGGATTGGGGAACGGATAATTAATTCACTGTTCCCTGGTGTAAGCTCAATCCCCAGCGGATAAAGCCGGACGAGTTCTTTCAATGGTGGAAAAGCCCACTCACGCGCCGGGTAACCTAGGAATCGGCTGTACGCTTCGGCTGCGGTCACCTGGCCGAGTTGCTGAATCCAGATGTCGCGCGCTTTGCTAATCTCGAAATAAATCCCCATGTCCGACCATCCGTGCCCGATTCCCATTCCGATCGTGAGCGCGCCTTCCAGGGTCGCACAGGCCAGGCCGCCCGTCCCAAACTGGTTTCCGGCCATTTGGTAAGTTTTGCCGTGCAGAATGTCGCCGGACGCCATGCAGCCTGCCACCGGCGATGAAAAATCCGTCAGCGCCGCGCACACCCGCGTGACGTCTCCATTAATCCCATCGGCTGCGAGCAGGAGCCCTTTAAGGCTTCTCGATTCAGCATACAGCGATTGGATCAGTTGGCTGGCTGTCTCTTCGCTGTTTTGAGCGAATCCGGGCCAAAAGGATACTTTAGCGTTAATGTCGCTGCCGGTAAACAGTCCAATTACCACCGCCCGTGTTTGTTCACCTGCAGACGTGATCGGATGGGACGTGCTGACCCCCCACAGGGGTGTGGTGCCCAGCACGTTGGCCAGTCCATTTCCTACCGCCCCCATGTCGAATTCCTGCGATATAAAAACCAGGCCGATTACAGGTCGGGTGGCGCCCATGTGATTGATAGCTTGCTGCGCCGCTTGCCTGGCAACCTCCCGCCCATCGAATCCTTTTGACCATCCCCACGAGGCCGTCCGGCCCATAGCTCCCTCCAACTTTATCCGGCTACCGGCACCGTGAAATGGAATGTAGTGCCTTTACGATACTCGCTCTCAAACCAAATCTTGCCGCCCTGCATTTCCACCAGGCTGCGCGTGATATTCAGGCCCAGCCCCGTACCGGGGACCTCGCGTGTTTTCGGGTCCTCAGATCGAAAGAATTTCTGGAAAATCTTCCGCTGGTCCTCTTCATTTATCCCCATCCCGTTATCAGCGACCCAAATGTGAACTACCCGGGGGGCGCCTGCCGGATCCCATTCATTATCCGTTGCGCTGGCAGAAATCTGGATCTTCCCGCCTTGCGGGGTATATTTATGGGAGTTGCTGACCAGGTTTACCATCACCTGGGCCAGGCGGATCCGGTCCGCCCACACCATCGGTAGATCCGCCGGTAAATCAAGCGCAAGCTGCTGACTTTTCTCCTCAATTTGCTTGCGTACCGAACGCACTGTTTCTTCTACCACGTCGCCAAACTGGATTGCCTTAAAATCCAGGCGCAAACGGTTGGCTTCGATCTTCGACACATCGTTTAGATCTGAAACGAGCGTGTTCATACGCTCGATGTTGGATCGGATTGTCGCCAAGAAGTTGGCCTGTGCCTCGTTCACCGATCCAACCGCCCCGGCTGCCAACAGCTCCGTGTAGCCCTTGATCGAAGTCATTGGGTTTTTTAGCTCGTGTGATACAAAGGAGACAAACTCACTCTTGGCAACGTTGGCGGATTGTACAGCAGCATACAACTGGGCGTTTGAAATCGCAATCGAGGCGTGATCGGACAGGCGCTGCAAGAATGAAAGCGTTTCATCTGGCACCGTGTCAAGCTTGTTGCTTTCGAGCAAGATCAGGCCGATCGGCTGAGTTTCACGCCGGATCGGCAGGATGACCTGGGACGCTGCATCTTTTAATAATCCCCTGGCGCTGTTTTCGTTGATTAAATTGTGGACGAGATTGCCTTGCTCGAGCGCCTGGCTGAAGAGAGCCGATTGCATCGGCAAAATTCCTTCTTGCAGGTCGGCCAGCTCGTCTGTATACCCTTCCGAAGCCATGATTTTAAGCCCGCTTTCCTGCTGGACTCCGACCAGTCCGGCGGAAGCGTTAGATTGGCGCATGGCCCATTCCAGCGTAATTTCCATTGCCCGAGTCACGTCCAGGCTGGCGTTTAGTTCGCGGTCGATCCGCTGCATGACGGATAATTCTTCGACTCTGGCGGATAAAGCCTGGTCCGTCAGCGTAAACAAACGCGCATTTTCGACTGACACCGCAGCCGGACCCGCGAAAGCGGATAGAAGTTCGAGGTCGCTCTCTGTGAACGGGGAGCCATCGAGTTTATTGATCACCTCAATCACACCAGTCGCCTTTTCCTTGACCAGCAACGGCACCACCAGCAGGGATTTCGTGATAAAGCCCGTCATCTGGTCGGGTTTTTGGAACCAGCCGGGCGATTCCTGTACGTTATTGACGATCAAAGGCTGGCGCGAGGTGACCGCTTTCCCTACAAAACCAGCCCCGGCAGGCATGCGCTGGTTGAGCAACGTAGAGGCAACCGGTCCAACAGTAACCCGGAAAACCAGCTCATCGGTTTGTTCGTCGACCAGGAGCAGGCTTCCGGCTTCGCAATTTAATATGTAGGTAGCATTTTGAAGGATATTGGTTAAAAGCGGCTCGATTTCGAGCGTGGTCGTAAGCTGCCGCGTCATCTCATTCAGGGTCGTGAGCTGGCGCGCCCTTTGTTCGGTTTCCTGCAGCAGGCGGACTTTAATAATGGCTCCCGCAACCTGGTCGGCGATCGTCTGGATCAGGTTCAACTGCTCGCCGGTATACGCCACCATGGCATCCTTTTTCCCCAGGCTCAACACGCCGATGGTATCTGCGCCAGCATTCAGCGGCACGCCCAACCAGGAAACGACGTCCTGTCTGCCTGAGATACCCCGTTTCTTGCATTCATATGCATAATCGTCCGTGATGATTGATTGGCGCTGCCGGAGCACTTCAATTTCCAGGTTCTGTCCGGCGAGCACTGCCTGGTTCTCGCATGCCGCCAGGCGCTCTCCTTTTTCAACGAAGAAGACAAATACCGGCTGGGCTGGCTCACCCTGCACCAACAGAAGGTGAAAATCGTCCGCAGGAATGATCTGGGTTGCCTGAGCGTAGACCAGCTCCATGATGTCGTCCTGCGAAAGCATGATATTCACGCCCTGCGCCACCCGGGCCAGCACGTTTGTCTCGCGCATGCGTTTTTCCATGTTGCTGACCACTTCCGCCCGCTCGATCGCCACAGCCGCCTGGCTGCACAGAGTCTCAACGTAGCTCAATTCGTCCGCAGAATATTCGTTGCCTGAAGGATGCTTGCCGAGCGCAATCCATCCGGTCAGGCGATTTTGACCAGTCAGGGGCAAAAAATTCTGGGCTGCCAGCAGGGCCAGTCTGGACCTATCGGCTGGCTGCAAGCCGGGTTGTTTCTCAACTTCAGCCAGGGAAACTGCCTGCCGGCGTTCTTTTAATAGCTGGACAAGGGGGTTGTTGCTGGAAAATCGCAGGTCGCTGGTTGGATTTCCACTCGGGTCCGGAGCGGCAAAATACTGGTCGCTGATCGAGTCGAAAATAAAGACGAAAAGGTTATTTGGATTCAAGGATTGCTTGATGGCATTTTGCAGCAGGCGGGCCACGGAAGAAAGTTCGATTTGATTGGCGATCTCTGCTTCGAATTGCTTGATCTTTTCCTGGTAAGCCCTTCGCCCGCGCACAAAGATCGCATTGACAAGGTTTTGGAGCCACTGGCGCAGGGGATAGATCAACAGGGCAATGACAAAGGCGGCAATTCCCACCGTTATCGGATTGGCAGAGAAAATGCTGCCGTACAAAGCCAATCCCAACCCGCTAACAACCAGCGCATATCCTGTCGCGACCAGCGTCAATAACAGGAAATACAGGAGTACACGGCTGAGATAATAATTGTTTTTAAAACCCATCCTGGCAGAGTCCTCTATTTTTTGTCCGATTTTGGCCGCCTGGCTATTTGCCCTGATGGCAGTTCGATCCGCAACGCCCGGTCGTTGAGCATCTTCAGGAGCACCCGCACCCGTTCGCTGCCCGGTATTTTCATGTCGAATATGGCTGCGTAGCCTTCAAACGGACCGCCCTGGATCACGATCGAATCTCCGGGTTTTAAGCCTTCATACAGCTCGCCGCCCGCAGCAGAAATCTCTTTGACCCTCTGCCGGATGGCAACAATCAAATGCTCCGGGACGGAGGCTGGTTCTCCCCCGAATGCAACCAGTCCGGTGGCATACGGCATCCACTGAAAAACAGATATACCTGTTTCCTCCAGGTCGGCATGGACGAAAAGGTAGCCCGGAAAATATGGCCGAATCGTGTGCGAGCGAGGATTAACGGGTTGAACCCGGATACACGGATAGAAGACTTCAAAGCCGCGCGCCTCTGCCTGACGGAAACATAAATCTTCTTTATGAGGATGACTTTTCAGTGCATACCAATGGATGGGCATAAAGAATAAACCGGATAATAAATGGATTTATTTATACCTAGAGAATTATACCTTGTAATTTGTTCTTGATTTTGATTGTAAGATCATTATACTCTTAAGGAAATGAAAGACTATCAGATGGCTTTCGTCCCTGGGGGATATTCAACATCGCAGCTGGCATTAAGCCGGTTTTTGCCGCCTGTACCCTCAGGGATGGTGCAGACATGGTTGAAACAAAACGTTCCGGCCGGCGAATACGTCATCGATCCCCTCTGCGCTTCACCCAGCCTTGTGTTGGAGGCGGCTCGAGCCGGTTACCGTGTTCTGGTGGCGAGCAACAACCCGATCCTCAGCTTCATGCTAGAAGTCCTGGCCAGCGCTCCGACCGTTCAGGATTTCCAATCAGTTTTTTCCGAGCTTGCCAGCAGTCGGCGGGGTGACGAACGCCTCGAGATTCATCTCCAATCGCTATACATGACAGAATGCATGGTTTGCGGCCGCCAGATCCAGGCACAGGCTTATCTCTGGCGTAAAAACGAAAACCAACCTTACGCCCGCCTGTATCGCTGCCCGCACTGCGGTGATGAGGGCGAACGAACGATCACCAGTTTCGACCTGAGCCGGCTGGCGATCCCTGGGAACGCCAGTCTTCATCGCGCCCGGGCATTGGAACGGGTCAGTCTCCAGGGCGATTCCCTGCGCGAAGCCGTCGAAGAAGCTTTGCAGACGTATTTGATTCGGTCGATCTACTTTCTATTTACATTGATCAATAAGATTGAAGGCCTGGGCCTTTCGCCGGAAAAACGCCGCCTCATTACTGCGCTTGCCCTTTCTGTCTGCGATGAGGCTAATACCCTCTGGCCGCACCCATCTGGACGGCTTCGGCCTCGCCAGCTCGTCACACCCAACCAGTTTCGTGAAAACAATCTCTGGTTGGCGCTCGAAAATGCAATCCAGGATTGGACATTCCAGCTTGGGCCCATACCATTTGTCCATTGGCCTTTCAATCAAATTCCGGCTGGAGGAATCGGGCTTTTCCAGGGCCGGCTCCGCGCCATGCTTCCCCTCCCAGAAAACATTCAGCCTTCGGCCGCTATAACCGTGCTGCCGCGGCCCAACCAGGCCTATTGGACCCTTTCGGCCCTTTGGTCCGGCTGGCTGTGGGGGCGCGAGGCTGTCCAGCCGCTGCGCAGCGCCCTCGAAAGACGCCGCTACGACTGGCACTGGCATGCCACCGCCCTGTACCACGCCCTCTCTCCGATGACAAAGATCGCCCGCGCTTCGATGCCGGTCTTTGGCTTGATCCCCGAGCTCGTGCCTGGTTTTTTTTCAGCCGCCGTCCTGGCTTCCGAGGCGTCCGGCCTTCAGCTCCAGCAGGTTGCCCTGCAGGCAGACGAAGAAATTGTCCAGGTAACCTGGAAAGCGGAAACAGCCCCGAAACCGAATCCTGGTCTCTCTACCTGGGAACCGATCATTGAAAAAAGCACGGCTAAATATTTGGCTATGCGCAACGAACCTGCCCCATTCCTGCTCATGCACGCGGCTGCCGTTACCAGCCTGGCCATTAACCAGGCGCTCCCTTTCAACCAGCCCCAGTTCGACGACGAAATCTTGACCCGCGTCCAGAACACCGTTCAAAAGGTGCTTTCTAATCCCGCTGTATTCGTCCGCTACGAAAGCCGCCCTCAAAATCCCGAAAGTGGCTTGTGGTGGCTGGCCAATCCCCCCCAGGGCCTGGAAGCGCCCCTGGCCGACCGGGTCGAAATGGAAGTCGTGCGTTTCATGCAACGAAACCCCGGCCGGTTGCCGGCCGAGTTGGAAGCTGCAATAAACCAGTCGTTTCCGGGCCTCCTGACCCCCTCCATGGAGCTGATCCGTATCTGCCTCCAATCCTATGGAGACGCTTCATCTACTCTCCCTCAACACTGGCAGCTTCGGCCGCAAGAAGCGCCGGCTGCCCGCCGGGCAGATCTGGCGGCCGCCCATGCAGGCCTCGACATCCTGGCTGCTACCTTGGGTTTTCAGGCTCAAGGTGAAAACCCGGTCATCTGGAAGGATCCAGGCGGGAAAGAGGTTTACTGCTTTTACCTGTTTGCATCCGGCATCATCAGCAAATACCTGTTTTGGCCGGGTTCGATTCCACCGGCGCGTTCGATCCTGGTCCTGCCTGGCGGCCGGGCCAACCTGGTTGCATACAAAATCCACCATGACCCACGCCTGTCAGCTTGCATGTCAGAAGGCTGGCGCTTTCTAAAATTCCGCCTGCTGCGCCAGCTTCTTGATAGGAAGAACCTCACGCTACCGGTTTTTGAGGAAATGCTGCAATCGGACCCGCCGCGTTGGGAGGAGGAGGCCACCCAGATGAGCATTTTCCCGGCAATATAATGTATGGTTAAAAAATCATGACGGGCTGCGATGCTGCCCGTCATGATTTTATAACCATCGCTGCAAAATTATGACGGCGGCGGTGGAGGGGGTAACGTCAACGTTTGCGTGGGAGTGTTCGTAGGCACCGGGGTTACCGTTACGGTGGGAGTGATAGTTGGAGTTACGGTCGGTGTCAGCGTCGGCGTAGAGGTCGTGGTTGAAGTGGGGGTAGCAGTGGGCACCTGGTCCACCAGGATAATTTGCTTTTCAGCGTACGTGTCGTGATCGCTCGTCAAGTGAATCCGCAGACTGATTTTTCCGGGCGGCACGTCTTTCATATCCCAGGAATAGATCAATGTCGGCTGCTTGGCGGGCTGGTTAATCACGTCGCCCAACTGTTTCCATTCGACCGGCTTATCTCCAATGCCATATTCCAGTTTAAATTCCTTGAAACCGCTGGTCGCGTCGACCACAGCATAAATATCCAGCGGGGCGGTGCTGATCGTGTCTCCATCCCGAAAGGATGAGAAAATGATTTGCGGGCGTGAATCGGTCTGCTTGCAATCCTGGTTCGGAGCAAAATAAATTGGGTCCGAGAAACCTTGGGCTTTGGCCCATTTTTTCCCATCGCTGGATTCTTTTATCCATTTGATTGCAAAAGGGTCTGTGACGTTCAGAGCAAATTTTTCCTCTGTGAAGTCCGCGCAGGCTGTCGATGCTTTGTATCCGGTCCAGGTATCTACCTTCACTTTCTGCCACAGATCCTGTTCCTTTGGCAGGGGAAGCTGGTCGGCCGCGAAGAATTCACCCCGCTGGCTCGGGCACCATTGCGAAGGTTCCGTGCCGGATATTGCGCAAACAGCTCGCTCGACGATCCCGCTCGGCCTGGTGAACGAAGACGGTTTATTATCCGTAAGCAGCGGGACGGCCGCCTTCATGAAAGCCGACCAGATCGGCGCCGCCCCCGTCACTCCGGTAGTGTTGACCATGGCGGTATAATCGGCATTTCCCACCCACACCCCAACCGTCAGGTCAGGCGAATATCCTAAGGTCCAGTTATCCCGGTAATCATTCGTCGTCCCGGTTTTTACAGCCGCCGGGAAAGGCAGGTCCAGGATTGAATTGGGGCCGAACGCCGGAGTCCGCGCCGCGTTATCCGAGAGGATCGACGTGATCAAAAAGGCATGTTCCGCCCGGA
>Ga0335070_10003084_pt1 | contig 19354 bp, 20 predicted proteins | sample Lox_Sample_13_FD_206722 | JGI IMG/M metagenome (GOLD analysis project Ga0335070, IMG submission 206722) | Soil microbial communities from Loxahatchee National Wildlife Refuge, Florida, United States - Lox_Sample_1.3 | ecosystem: Environmental > Terrestrial > Soil > Wetlands | place: USA... | reverse complement strand
GCGCCCGGTGCGCGCGCTGTCGTTGAACCAGTGGACGCGGAAGAGGTTCAGCGGGTCGGCGTCGTCCGGCCCGACTGCCGCGAGCCGCGCCGTCACCGTCGCCGGGATCGTCCCCGGGTCGGTGAGCTGGGCGAATGTCGGCAGGCCGATGCCCGCCTCACGGAACCGCGCCGCCGTACGCTCGAGCATCTGCTCGTCGACGATCCCGCCGTCCCCGGCGGAGCGTTCTTGCAGCACTGTTGGCCTCCTTTGGTGGCCCGACAGCGCAACTCTAGAGAGCATACGCAGAACCTCTCGTCGGGGCGACGCCTGACCCCCGATCCGTGGTTTCTGCCCTTTCAGACCCTCAGGTCGACGAGCTCGAAGCGGTCGACGTCGACGAGGCCGCGGTCGGTGATCTTCAGCGACGGGATCACCGAGAGGGCGAGGAACGCGAGCGCCTGAAACGGATGCTGGTACTCGACGCCGAGCTCGGCCGCCGCGGCGTTGAGGGCGCGGCTCGCGTCGAGGACCTCCGCGAGCGGCCGGTCGGAGAGGAGCCCGGCGACCGGCAGCGGCAGCTCGGAGCGGATCCCGTCCTCGTCCGCGACGACGATCCCGCCGCCGAGCTCGGCGAGGCGGGCGACGACGCGGGCCATCGACGCGTCGTCGACGCCGACGACGACGAGGTTGTGCGCGTCGTGCGCGAGCGTCGCGCCGAATGCGCCGCGCCGGAGCCCGAAGCCGCGGACGAACCCGCGGCCGACGCGGCCGGTGCCGAGGTGGCGCTCGAGCACGGCGATCTTCGCGAGGTCGCGCTCCGGGTCGGCGACCGCCTCGCCGGCGACGACGCGCGGCTCGTCGACGAGCGACTCCGTCACGATCTGCCCCGGCACGAGCCCGATCACGCGCGCGCCGCCGCCGCTCCACGGGATGCGGAAGACGTCCGGCGGCACCGCCCCGACGCGCACCGTGTGCCGCACCCACTCGGGCACCGGCACCGCGGGGATCTCCGGCGCCGCGCGGCCCGCCTTCAGCACGAGGTCGGGCACGAACGAGACGAGATCCGGCAGGAGGAGAATGTCCGCCTGGTAGCCGGGCGCGATCGCGCCCAGGTGGGCGAGCCCGTGGTACTCCGCGGGGTTGAGCGACGCCATCACGAGCGCGTCCTCGGGCGTGGCGCCGAGCGCGACCGCGTCGCGCACCATCGCGTTGACGTGCCCGTCGTCGGCGATGTGCTCCGGCTCCCGGTCGTCGGTGCAGAAGGCGATCCGCGACGGCCCGTACTCGAGCGCGAGCGGGATCAGCGCCTCGAGGTTCCGCGCCGCGGACGCCTCGCGGATCAGGAGCCACATCCCGTCGCGGAGCCGCTCGCGGCCCTCCTCGATCGTCGCGGCCTCGTGGTCGGACCGGATCCCGACCGACGCGTACGCCGCGAGCTTCTTCCCGGAGAGCCCCGGCGCGTGCCCGTCGACGTGGCCCGAGAGCCGCACCTTCGCGAGCTCGGACTCCGCGCCGTTGACGACGCCGGGGAAGTTCATCATCTCCGCCACGCCGATCACGTGGCTTCGCCGCAGCAGCCCCTCGAGGTCGCCGATCGTGAGCGCGCGGCGCGGCGACTCGAAGTCCGACGCGGGCACGCACGACGACGCCATGAAGTAGATCTCGAGCGGCAGGTCGGCCGACGCGTCGAGCAGCCAGTGGACGCCGTCGGTGCCGAGGACGTTCGCGATCTCGTGCGGGTCGGCGACGACGGCCGTCGTGCCGAGCGGGAGCACGAGCCGCGCGAACTCGTCGACGAGGAGCTTCGACGACTCGAGGTGCATGTGCGCGTCGACGAAGCCCGGGACGAGGTGCCGGCCCGCGGCGTCGATCGTCTCGCGCCCCTCGTAGTCGCCGAGCCCCGCGACGACGCCGTCGACGATCGCCACGTCGGCGTCGAGCCACTCGCGCGTGAAGACGGACAGGACGCGGCCGCCGCTGATCACGAGGTCGGCCGGCTCGTCGCCGCGCGCGACGGCGACGCGACGGGAGAGGTCGGCGTTCCGGCTCACAGCGGGAGCCTCGCAGCCTGGACGCGGTGCTCGCGCGCGATCTCGTCCTCGTCGGCGCGGACGAGCCGCCCGTCGCGGACGACCTCCTCGCCGCCGACGACGAGCCGGTCGGCGCGGTGCGGCCCGGAGAGGACGAGCCCCGCGACCGGGTCCGCGCCGGCGCCCGCCAGCTCGAGCCCGTCCGTCCGCCAGACGGCGAAGTCGGCGCGCTTTCCCGGCTCGAGCGAGCCGATGTCGTCGCGGCGCAGCACCGCCGCGCCGCCGCGCGTCCCGAGCCGGAGCGCATCGCGCACGGTCATCGCCCGCGGGCCGCCGCGTCCGCGCGCGACGAGCAGCGCCTGCTTCACCTCGAAGAAGAGGTCGCTGCGCTCGTTCGACGCGGAGCCGTCGACGCCGAGCCCGACGCGGACGCCCGTGTCGACGAGCTCGCGCACCGGGGCGACGCCGGCGCCCAGGCGGAGGTTGGAGGTCGGGCAGTGCGCGACGCCGACGCCGCTCTCGCCGAACCGCGCGACGTCGGCGGGGGAGAGGTGGACGCAGTGCGCGCACCAGACGTCGCCGTCGAGCCAGCCGAGCGAGTCGAGGTACTCGACCGGCCGGCAGCCGTACAGCTCGAGGCAGTACGCCTCCTCCTCCACGGTCTCCGCGAGGTGCGTGTGGAGGACGAGCCCGAGCCGCCGCGCGAGCTCCGCCGACTCCTCCATCAGCCGTCCGGTGGCCGAGAACGGCGAGCACGGCGCGACCGCGATCTGCACGAAGCCGTCGTCCTGGAGCGCCGCGAGCCGCTCGGTGTCGGCGAGGACGGCGTCGAGGTCCTCGACGATCGAGTCCGGCGGCAGCCCGCCGTCCGACTCGCCGAGGTCCATCGAGCCGCGCGACGCGACGATGCGCACGCCGAGCTCGCGCGCCGCGCGCACCTCCGCCTCGACGAGCCCGGTGCGCCCGCGCGGGAAGACGTAGTGGTGGTCGAAGACGGTGGAGCAGCCGGCGAGCGCGAGCTCCGCGAGCCCGGTGCGCGCCGCGGCGTACTCCGTCTCCTCGTCGATGTGCGCCCACACCGGGTAGAGCGCGGCGAGCCACTCGAAGAGCGTCCCCTCCTGCACCCGCGCGCGCGTGAGCGTCTGGTAGAGGTGGTGGTGCGTGTTGACGAGGCCCGGCGTGAGGACGGCGCCGCCGAGGTCGACCGTCTCGTCCGCGACGGGCGGGCCGGCCCCGCCGACCGCCTCCACGAGCCCGTCGCGGACGAGCAGCCAGCCGCCGTCGTGCTCGGAGCCGGCGTCGTCCATCGTGACGATCCAGGCGTTGCGGTAGAGCGTGCTCTTGCCCATCCAGCGATAATCCAATCACCGAGACGAAGGGAGTGTCATGTCGATCCTGATCGAGAACGGCCGGATCATCACCGCTGCGGACGACTACGTCGCCGACGTCTACATCGAGGACGAGACGGTCACGCTGATCGGCACCGACCTCGACGTCGCGGCCGACAGGACGATCGACGCCTCCGGGCGCTACCTGCTCCCGGGCTGCATCGACCCGCACACCCACTTCGACATGCCGTTCGGCGGGACGATCACCGCCGACGACTTCCAGTCCGGCCAGACCTCCTGCGCCTTCGGCGGGACGACGACGCACATCGACTTCGCGATCCAGACGAAGGGCAAGTCGTTCACCCACGGCATAGAGGAGTGGCACGCGAAGGCCGAGGGCAAGTCGATGATCGACTACGGCTTCCACATCATCGTCACCGACCTGAAGGAAGGCGGGACGCTCGAGGAGCTCGGGACGCTGCCCGACATGGGCGTCACGTCGTACAAGATGCTGATGGCGTACAAGGGCGTGTTCCTCGTCGACGACGAGACGCTGTTCCGCGTCATGGAGCTCGCGCGCGAGACCGGCGCGCTCGCGATGATCCACGGCGAGAACGGCGACGTGATCGACGTGCTCGTGAAGCGCGCGGTGGAGGAGGGGAACCTCGCGCCGGCCTGGCACGCGAAGACGCGGCCGGCCGAGCTCGAGGGCGAGGCGACGAACCGCGCGATCCAGATCGCGCACGTCGCCGGCTGCCCGCTCTACGTCGTCCACGTCACCTGCGAGGAGTCCGTCGAGGCGATCGCGCGGGCGCGGGCGAAGAACTGGGACGTCTGGGGCGAGACGTGCACGCAGTACTTCTTCATCGACGACACGTATCTCGACCGGCCGGACTTCGAGGGCGCGAAGGCCGTGTTCTCGCCGCCCGTGCGCGACAAGCGGAACCAGCCGATCCTCTGGGACGCGGTGCGCACCGACAAGCTCTCCGCGATCTCGACCGACCACTGCTCGTTCCGGATGTCGGACCAGAAGACGCTCGGCAAGGACAACTTCGCGCTGATCCCGAACGGCGCGCCCGGCGTCGAGGACCGGCTGCTGATGATCCACCACTTCGGCGTCAACGAGGGCCGGATCGGGCTCAACCGGATGGTCGAGCTGCTCTCGACGAACGCCGCGAAGCTCTTCGGCATGTACCCGAAGAAGGGGACGATCGCGCCCGGCTCGGACGCGGACATCGTGATCTTCGACCCGAACAAGGAGCACACGATCTCGGCGAAGACGCACCACACGGCGGCGGACTACAACCTCTACGAGGGGACGACGGTCACCGGCGCGCCGGAGATCGTCCTGCTCCGCGGCCAGGTGCTCGTCGAGGACGGCGAGCTCGCGGCGTCGCCGGGCGTCGGCCAGTTCGTGAAGCGCGCCCGGTTCGGCGAGGAGCTGAAGGCGGCGAAGACGACCTAGCGCTTGTTCTGCGCGCGCTCGCGCTCGTCGTTCCGGCGCGCGGCGCGGAAGAAGAAGAAGCAGAGGATCCCGACGGCGACGACCGGGCCGATCGAGCCGACGAGGTAGACCGCGTCCATGACGCCGTTCGCGGAGCCCGCGAGCACGGCGACATCGTACGCGGCGGCTACGCGGCGACGTCCTCGTGCTCGAGGAGGTCGGCGCCGGCAGCGCGGTGCGCGGTGGCGGGCCGGCGCCGGTCGAGCCGGAACGGGATGAGCATGACGAGGGTCAGGCCCGCGATGATCGCGACGTCGAGGACGGCGATCGCGACGATGCTCTGGGTCAGGGACACGCGGCACTCCTTCGGTCGGAAGCTGTCTCGTCTCCAGGGAACCGGCCGCGCGTGAGAGCGTCCTGGACGTTCGCTGTGGGCTTCCTGTGTGCCGTTAGACTGGCCTCATGCCGAGCGAGCACGAGGTCTTGGAGGCGTTGCGCCAGGTCGAGGATCCCGAGCTCGGGATGGACATCGTCGACCTCGGGCTCCTCTACGAGGTCGAGGTCGAGGGCCCGAAGGTGAAGGTGCTCTACAGCCTCACGTCGATGGGCTGCCCCGCGGGCCCGCTGATCGCGGGCGACATCGAGCGCGTCGCGCGCGAGGTGCCGGGCGTCGAGGAGGTCGACCTCGAGCTCACGTTCGACCCACCGTGGACGCCGGACCGGATGTCCGACGACGCGAAGTTCATCCTCGGCTTCGGCTGAGCTCCGATTTGGCGCGGGTGATCTGGAGGATGGCGTGCGCCGGGATCGCCGCCGGGGCGCTCTATCTCGCGATCCAGCACGTCAGCTCGAACGGCGACTCTCCGTCGACGGTGACGACGCTCCATCGCGGAGAGACACGCACAATCGGGGACGCAAAGCCCGGAGCGGCGCTCACATGCGTGGACGGCTCGATCGCGGTCACGGCGAGGATCCCGCAGACCGGCACGGCGCTCCAGAGCTCGCACGAGCTGTCGATTCGGCTGAAGACGCTTGCGAGCGGCGCGGTCACCGCGTCCTGCTTCTGATCGGCGCCGACGAAGAGTTGAGGGGACGGGCTGCGGCCCACCGTCCCCTCGGCTCACGACCCTAGACCCTCGCCGCGTGAAGCGGAACGAGTCCGCGTCGCGTTTTGCAGAGCCTTTACGTCGGTGTTCGGAAGCCCTCATGTTCTGCGGCTTCACTTGTGACAGATGCGGCAGACGCATACGGCGACCCGATGCGGCGGGGTCGCCGTCTCGTCGTTCTCCTAGGCGGATCGTCCGCCGATCGCGCCGACGAGCGCGACGACGATCACGACGAGCAGCAGCAGGAACAGGAACTTCGTCAACACGATCCCGCCGCCGATCGCGAGGACCAGGAGCAGCAGGAGCAGGATCCAGAGCAGCATTCGGGTCACCTCGTTTCGCCGTTGAGTCCGGACGGTACCCCCGGCTACCTTCCGTTTACCGGCCTTTTGCAGGTCTTTTACCTCGCCCCGCCGCCGTCTGCGGGACGGCGGTAGGCTCGTTTCCGCGATGAGCGCGACGGACGAGATCGGGCGGACGCTGAACGCGGCGTCGCGCAAGGCGATCCTCGCCGCGGCGACGAACGGCCAGGTGCGCTCCGTCGTCAGCCGCTACGGGATGCAGTTCGGTGGTGCGCGATTCGTCGCCGGCGAGACACTCGACGAGTGCCTCGACGTGCTCGCGGGCCTCAACGCGAAAGGGCTGCGCGCGAACACGACGCTGCTCGGCGAGGATCTCGAGTCCGCGGACGAGGCGCGCGAGGTCGCCGCCGTGTTCCGCACGATCCTCGACCGGATCGCCGAGCGCGAGCTGCGCGTCAACCTCGCCGTGAAGCCCACGCACGTGGGACTGCTGATCGACGAGGAGCTCGCGTACGAGAACCTCGCGTCGATCGTCGACCACGCCGGGACGCTCTCGAACTTCGTGCGCATCGACATGGAGCACTCCGCGCTCGTCGACGCGACGCTGCGCATCAACGCGCGCCTCCACGACGAGGGGCGCGAGAACGTCGGCACGGTGCTCCAGTCGTACCTCTACCGGACGCCCGAGGATCTCGAGGCGCTGCTCCCGTCGAAGCCGAACCTCCGGCTCGTGAAGGGCGCATACCTCGAGCCGGCGGAGATCGCGTACCCGCGCAAGCAGGACGTCGACGCCGCGTTCGTCAGGCTGATGGAGCGCGCGCTCCTCGGCGGCGCGTATCTCGCGATCGCGACGCACGACGAGCGGATGATCGAGCACGCGATCGCGTTCGCGGCCGAGCACGAGATCGAGCGCGACCGGTTCGAGTTCCAGATGCTCTACGGCGTCCGGCCGCAGCTGCAGCTCTCGCTCGTCGCGCGCGGCTTCAACGTCCTCGTCGCGACGCCGTACGGGCCGGAGTGGTACCCGTACCTCATGCGGCGGCTCGCCGAGCGGCCGGCGAACGTGCTGTTCATCGCGAAGAACCTCCGCGGCTAGCCGACGGACAGGACGATCTTGCCGAGCTGCTCGCCCGCCTCGAGCCGCTCGTGCGCCGCGCGGATCTCCGAGAGCGGGACCACCTCGTCGACGACGGGCAGCGCGCGGCCGCTCGCGACGAGCTCGTAGGCGCCCTCGAAGTCCGCCTTCGTCCCCATCGTCGAGCCGAGGATCGTGAGCTGCTTCCACCAGACGCGGTGGAGCGCGGCCGGCGGGTTCGGGCCGGTCGTCGCGCCGCAGACCGCGATCCGCCCGTCGCGCGCGGCGACGTCGAGCGACGTCCGCCACGTCGCCTCGCCGACGTGCTCGACGACGACGTCCGCGCCGCGGCCGCCCGTCGCCTCCTTCACCGCCGCCTTCACGTCGCCGGTCGCGTGGTTCACCACCGCGTCGGCGCCGAGCCCGGTCGCGCGGGCGAGCTTCGCGTCGCTCGACGACGTGACGATCGTGCGCGCGCCGAGCGCCTTCGCGATCGCGAGCCCCGCGGTCGACACGCCGCTGCCGATCCCCCAGAGCAGCACCCACTCGCCCTCGCGCAGCCCCGCGCGCGTGACGAGCATCCGGTACGCGGTCTCGAAGACGAGCGGGAACGCCGCAGCCTCCTCGAACGAGAGACCGTCCGGGATCGGGTAGACGTTCGTCGCCGGGACCGCGATCAGCTCGGCGTTCGTCCCGTCGCCGTGCTCGCCGACGACGTGGATCGACCCGTCGGGCGCCTCGACGCCCGGGTTGATCACGACGCGGTCGCCGGGCTCGAAGCCGTTCACGCCCGGCCCGAGCGCCTCGACGACGCCCGCGCCGTCCGCGCCGAGGATGCGCGGCTTCGGCACCGACGGGAGGCCCTTGCGGATCCAGACGTCGAGATGGTTCAGCGCCGACGCGCGGATGCGGACGAGCACCTCGCCCTCGCCGGCGACGGGATCGGGGACGTCCTCCTCCACGAGGACCTCGGGCCCGCCGTCCGCGTGGATACGCACCGCCCTCACGCAGGGCAGACTATCCGGCGTGCGTGCGGCGGACCTCCACCGGGTCGGGGAGGAGCTCGGGCTCGATGCAGTCGGGGCCGCGCCCGCGGCGCCGTACGACGAGACCGAGCGCCACATCCGCGAGCGCCGCGCGCGCGGGCTCTTCGCCGACATGAAGTTCACGATGGCGCGCCCGGAGGAGTCGTGCCATCCGGAGACGCTCCTGCCCGGTGCGCGCACGGTGATCTCCGCCGCGCTCTGCTACTACGCGTCCGAGCCGGAGCGGCCGGCCGGCCACGGGCGGCTGCCGCGCTACACGTGGTTCGACGCGTACGCCGAGCTCCGCGAGAAGCTCGACGAGCTTGGACGGCGGATCGGCGGGACGTATCGCGTGCTCGTCGACGCGAACCAGCACGTCGACCGCGAGGCGGCCGCCCGCAGCGGGGTCGGCTTCTACGGGAAGAACACGCTCCTCATCACGCGCCGCCACGGCTCGTGGGTCGTCCTCGGCACGCTCGTCACCGACGTCGAGCTCGAGCCGACGCCGCCGCTCGACGCCGACTGCGGCTCGTGCCGCCTCTGCATCGACGCCTGTCCGACCGGTGCGCTCGACGAGCCCGGGACGCTCGACGCGACGCGCTGCCTCTCCTACTGGACGCAGGCGCCGGCGCCGATCCCGGAGGCGTACCGGGCCGACGTCGGGGCGCAGGTCTACGGTTGTGACATCTGCCAGGACGTCTGTCCGTGGAATCGCGGGATCGAGCGGCGCCGCGACGCGGTTGCGACCGCGGACGGCTCGGAGCCGCACGTCTCCCTCGCCGACTGGCTGCGCGCCGACGCGGCCGGGCTCCGCGCGCGCTACCGCCGGCTCTACGTGCCGCGCGACGACGGCCGCTGGCTCCGGCGCAACGCGCTCGTCGCGGCCGGGAACGTCGGCGGCGCGCCCGAGCGCGACGCGGTCGCGCCGTATCTCGACGACGACGACCCGATGCTGCGCGAGCACGCGGCATGGGCCGTCGCGCGAATGGACGAGCGCGGTGTCTAGCCGCCGCACCGTCGTCGGCGAGCGCGAGCTCGAGACCTGGCTCTCGATCGCGCGGCTCGCGGGATTCGTCTTCGCGGCCTGCGAGATCGGGATCTTCGTCGATGCGTTCCCGGACGGCTACCGGATGAAGGGCTGGTGGATCACGATCGCACTCGGGATCGGCACGCTCGTCTTCTACGCGCTCGCACGCTGGATGCCGGCGAGCTGGGAAGGAACGGTCGGCTTCCTCGCGCTCGCGTTCGACACGTGCATCATCGCCGCGTACGCGACGGTGTTCTCGTACGAGTACGGGAACCAGGTGCGGTGGGCGCTCGTGCTCGTCGTCGCGGAGGCCGCGCTGCGCTACGGGCTGCTCGGCGGGCTCCTGATGCCGATCGTGCTGATCCCGGTGCTCGCGTACGACGAGCACTTCCGCGCGCATCACTTCGGCCCGCCCGGCTTCACGCTCGACCGCGTCTCGTTCCCGACCGGCGTGCTCCTTCTCTCGGGGCTCGTCGTCGGCTGGCTCGTGAAGCAGCTCGACCGCCGCGCGCAGGAGGCCGAGGCGCTTCGCGACGAGCTCGGGCGGCACGTCGACGTGCTCGAGGCGGCGAACCGGTGCGCGGTCGCGCTCGGGTCGTCGCTCGAGATGGACGAGGCGTTCGGCGCCTTCATCGTCGAGCTGCAGGAGGTCGTCCCCTTCGACCGCGCCGCGATCGTCCTCGTCGAGAACGACAAGGCCGCGACGATCGCGACCGCGGGCGTCGGCGCCGGCGACGTGCTCCCACCGGGCAGCTTCGGCCCGCTCGAAGGCTCCCCGCTCGGGCAGGTGCTCACGGGCGGGACGATCGTGCAGCGCGATCTCACCGAAGGCGTCTTCCGGGAGGACGCGCTCCTCGTCGCGCTCGGGCTGCGGAGCCGGGTCCTCGCGCCGCTCCCGGTCGGGGCGCGCCCGATCGGTGCGCTCGCGATCTCGCGGAAGGAGGTCGACGCGTTCTCGGACGAGGAGGTCGAGCTCGTCTCGCTGCTCGGCCGGCTCGTCGCGACGGCGGTGCAGAACATCCGCTCGTACGACGCGGAGCGCCGCAGGGTGGAGGAGCTGCACCAGCTCTCTGCGATGCGCGCGGACTTCGTCTCGCTCGTGTCGCACGAGCTCCGCAGCCCGATGGCCGCGGTGATCGGCGCGGCGCGCACGCTGCAGGAGCGGCGGCGCGAGCTCAGCGTCGAGCAGCGCGAGGCGTTCCTCGCGCTCATCGCGAACGAGACGAACCGGCTCGCGACTCTCGTCGGCGACGTGCTCGACACGTCGCGGATCGACGCGGGGACGTTCAGCTACTCGTTCGGCGAGGTCGACCTCATGCGCCTCATCGACGACGTCGTGACGCTCGCGTCCGTCCAGGAGGAGGTCGCGGTGCGGGCGACGGTGCCCGGGCAGCTGCCGTCCGTCCACGGCGACCGCGAGCGGCTGCGCCAGGTGCTCTCGAACCTCGTCGACAACGCCGTGAAGTACTCCGACAGCGGCGGCGCGGTCGAGGTGCGGGCGCGCACGGCCGACGGCGTCGTCCAGGTCTCCGTCACCGACCACGGCCCGGGGATCCCGCGCGACCAGCAGCACGTGATCTTCGAGAAGTTCGGCCGTGCGACCGGGACCGACCAGACGAAGCCGGGCACCGGGCTCGGCCTCTTCATCGCGCGCTCGATCGCGGAGGCGCACGGCGGCTCGCTCGACGTCGAGTCGGCGCCCGACGCGGGCGCGACGTTCACGCTGACGCTGCCGGCGACGACGTAGCTAGCTCGAGACGCGGGCGCGCAGGCGCTCGACGCCGAGGTCCTTCGCGAGCGCGCGGGCGCGCGCCGCGATGCGCGTGCGGAGCTCCTCCGGCCCGAGCACGACCGCCTCGCCGCGGAGGGCGAGGATCTCGCTCTCGAGCCACTCGTCGCTGCCGACCGGGAGCTCGCGGAGCGCGCCGCCGTCGGCGAGGCGCCGCGCGCCGCGCTCGATCGCCCAGCGCGCGATCTCGGGGGCGTAGAGCACCTGCGCGCTGCGGGCGCCGCGCAGCCGCGTCGGCTCGAAGCCCTGGCGCGGCTCGAAGCGCTCGCGCGTCAGCTTCGCGCTGCGCATCCGGTCGAGCCGGAACGAGCGCTCGGCGTCGGCGGAGCGGTCCCACGTGTGGACGTACCAGTTCGGGAGCTGCCGCTCGAGCGAGTACGGCTCGACGAGGCGCGTCGTCGGCTGCGCGTCGACCTCCTTCTGGTACTCGATCTCGACGAGCCGGTGCTCGCGCATGCCGCGCGCGAGCTTCGAGACCAGGTCCTCCTCGGCGCGCTCGATCTGCGGCTCCGGCGTCTGGGTGAGCTCGAACTGGCCGAACGTCTCCTCGAGCTTGTGGCGCACGCGCGCGAGCGGCGTGTGCGCGTCGGCGGCGATCATCGGGCCGACGTACTCGAGCGCGAGCCGGATCGCGCGCGCCTCGAGCGGCGTCAGCCGCGGCGGGAGCCGGAACGTGTCGCCCCACAGCTCCTTGTCGACGTGCACCTCGTGGCCGCGCAGCTCCGCGTAGACCGTGTAGCAGCCGCCGCCGAAGTTGACGAGGTTCAGGAGCGACAGGTGCTCCTCGAGCTCGTCCTCCGGGATCGGGAAGCGCTCGATCAGCTCCGTCGCCGGGAAGTCGGCCTCGATGTCGTCGCCGCAGCGCGCGAGGAGGTACGCGAGGAGCGCCTGGAGGACGGCGAACCGCTCCGGCGCGACCGGGCCGGCCGGCCGCTCGCCGGCATCGTCGACGACCTTCGCCGGCCGCTCGGCCGCCGGGGTCGGCGCCGGGCCCTCGTGGCCGTCGCGCACGCGCCGGAGCGCGGACGCGACCTCGCGGCGCAGCTCGTCCGGCTCGAGCGGGACCGCGCGCCCGTCCTGGCGGAGCACCCACGACGCGAGCAGCGGCAGCGACGAGTACTCCGTCACGAACACGCCGTCCTCGAGCCGCCCGGTCGAGCCGTACGCGCGCTGCACCCACCACGCGGTGTCGCCGCGCACCTCGATGCGCGCCTCGCCGACCGCGTCGCCGATCTGCCACGGCGGGCGGCCGCGGTACAGCTCGATGTCGAAGTCGGTCGGGATCCGGAAGTCGCGCTCGCGACGCGTCGCGAACTTGATCTCGCCGCGGATGCGCGAGACGCGGAACGTGCGGATGTCGTCGCGGTCGAGGTCGCGGCCGACGACGTACCAGATGCCGTTGTCCGGCATCAGCGCGTACGGGTTGAGCGTGCGCTCCGTCGTCTTGTCGCTCGAGATCGACCAGTACTCGAACTTCACCGTGCGCTGCTTCGAGATCGCGCCCTCGAGCTTCGCGAGACGCCCCGGCATCTCCGGCGAGTAGTCGGGGTCGAGCACCTGGACGCGGTCCGCGGTGTCTGTCCGCGCGTCGACGAAGCCCGGCCGGCCGAGCGCGAGATTCTGGAGCGCGAGCCGGAGCGGCTCCGCGTACGCGAACTTCCCGTCGAGGAGGATCAGCGCCGTCTGCAGCGCCGCGAGCTCCTCGTCCTCGAGCTGGAGCTCGGGGAGGAAGTACTGCTCCGAGCGGAGCGTGTAGAGCTCCTCGCCCGTGAACTCGTCGCGCTGCGACTGGAGCGGGACGCCGAGCGCCAAGAGCTCCGCGCGGTCCGAGTAGAACCGGCGCGCGAACGCCTCGTCCGACATCTCCGAGTAGCCCTCGACGTTCGACTTCACGTCGCGCGCGGTCAGCGCCCGCCGCTCCGCCATCAGGAACGCCACGAGCGAGAGCTGGCGGATCAGCTTGTCCGTGTCATGCGACACCTGTGCCCACCCTACCGCGCGCGACCTGTGGATCGCGGCTGTGGAAAGGATGTGGAGAGCGCTACGCCGCGGCCTTCGCCGCGACCTTCGCCTCGAGATGCTGGTGCGACGGGCAGTAGTCGCGCTCCGGCAGCGGCGTGCGCTGGCACGGCTTGCCCTTGCGCGTCGTCGCGCGGCAGCGGGCGACGCCGCCGTCGAGCGCGCCCGACTCGATCTGCTCCTCGATGAACGTGACCGCCGCGGTCACGCCCTGCTGCACCGCCCATGCGACCTGCGCCTGCGCGGTGATCGGGAAGTAGCGGCGGATGTCCTGGAAGAGCGCGCGGTCCGGCTTCGCGAAGTAGAGCGGGTCCTTCGCGAGGCGGGACATCGTCTGCTCGCACGCCTCGAGGACAGCGCGGCGAGACTCGAGCTGCGTCTCGCGATCGCTGTACGGGTCGATCTGATCCTTGATCGACCGATAAATCGCACGAGAGTATTGATACATGCAGTGCTGTAACTGGGAGCTTCGGTCGTCCATCAGCAGTCTCGCCGTCTCCTATTAAGGCCGCGGCAAAGCTTTGTTAACAGGGAGTTAACCCCTACCGCGGCTCGCGTCGTCCTTCGATCCTAACAGGCGGCGGGCCTGTCACAAAGTCGCGGCAGAAATTGCCTTCGGGGGCAACGTCAGCCGGAAGCGACCCGCGCCTGGTACGCGCCCGGGTAGCCCTTCGCGTGGACGGCAGGCAGTGCCGCCGTGGCTGCCGCGCTCGAGCGATAGACGCCCGAGAAGACAACGGCGTACCCGGGATGGAGGCTCGAGTACCGCGACGAGAGGAGGACGCCGACCTGCGGGACGCCGCGCCTCATCGCCGCGCGCGCCTGGGCGAGCGGGAGCGCCGCGCCGGCCGAGGCCGGGATCGACTCGAGGACGACCGTGTAGCCGCTCGTCCCGGCGGGCCACGTCGCGGGGCCGCCGTTCGCCGGCGGCTTGGGCTTCGGGGTCGGCTTCGGCGCCGTGGTCGTGGTCGGCGCGGTCGTCGCGGCCGGCGGCGTCGTGACGGTGTCGGTGATCGTCGCGGGCGGCGGCGGGGTGGTCGTCGGCGGCGACGCGGAGCTCGACCCCGAGCCGATCGCGCTGATCGCGACGGCGACCGCGGTCGCGATCCCGGAGACGGCGAGGAAGAAGATCGCCGGGCGGATCCAGCTCCGGCCGCGGCCCGGCTTCCCGTCGGCCAGGCGGGCGCCGCAGTCGAGGCAGTACTCCTGCTGCGGCTCGTGTGCGGCCCCGCAGCGGGGGCAGCGGGGATTCTCGCTCTGCACCACCGGCGACGATAGCGCCCCCGGTGGTCAGCGCTGGACGACGACGAGGCGCTCCTCGGTCATCTCGCGGACGGCGTACGCGGGGCCCTCTTTCGTGTTTCCGGACTCCTTCACGCCGCCGTACGGCATCTGGTCGGAGCGGAACGTCGGCGCCTCGTTCACCGTCACGCCGCCGAACTCGAGCCCCTCGGCGCAGCGCAGCGCCGTCTCGAGCGATGCGGTGAAGACGCCGGCCTGGAGGCCGAACGGCGTGCCGTTCGCGCGGGCGATCGCCTCGTCGAGCGTGTCGTACGCGGCGACGACGACCACGGGCCCGAACACCTCCTCGCAGCTCACCTTCGCCGAGTCCGGGACGTCGGCGAGCACCGTCGGCCGGATCAGCCCGTCCGCGTCGCCGCCGGCGAGCGCGGTCGCGCCGGACGCCTTCGCCTCCTCGATCCACGCGAGGATGCGCTCGCGCGCGTCCTCGTCGATCACCGGCCCGACGTCCGTGTCGTCGTCCGCCGGGTCGCCGACCTTCAGCGCCTCGACGAGCGGGACGAACGCCGCGACGAAGTCGTCGTACGCCGCGCGCTCGACGTAGATCCGCTGAACGGAGATGCAGCTCTGGCCGGCGAACGAGAACGCGTTCGCGGCGAGCTTCGACGCGGCCACGCCGGCGTCCGCGTCCGCCGCGACGATCACCGGCGTCGAGTTGCCGAGCTCGAGCTTCACGCGCTTCCGCGGCGCGCGCTCCTGCAGGCCCCAGCCGACGGGCCCCGAGCCGGTGAACGTGATCAGCTTCACGCGCTCGTCGCCGACGAGGACGTCGCCGATCTCGGCCGACGGGCCGACGACGACGTTCACCCAGCCGGGCGGCGCGCCGGCCTCGAGCTCGAGCTCCGCGAGGAAGAGCGCGGAGAGCGGCGTCGCGGTCGCGGGCTTCAGCACGACGGGGCAGCCGGCCGCGAGCGAAGGGGCGAGCTTGTGCGCGACGAGGTTGCACGGGAAGTTGAACGGCGAGATCGCCGCGACGATCCCGACCGGACGCCGGATCGTGAAGCCGAGCTTCCCCTCGCCGGCCTGCGCCGCCTCCATCGGGATCATCTCGCCGGCGAGCTTCCGCGCCTCGACGGCGGCGAACGTGTACGTCGACATCGCGCGCGAGGCCTCGACGCGCGCCGTCTTGATCGGCTTGCCCGCCTCGTCGGAGATCGTGCGCGCGAGCTCCTCGTGCCGCCTGCCGATCAGGCCCGCGACCTTGACGAGGATCTCCGCGCGCTTGTGCGCCGGCAGCGGCGCGGCGAGCGCGCGGTCCGCTGCGTCGAGCGCGCGGCGGGTCTCGTCGGCGCCGCCCTTCGCGACGCGGCCGACGACGTCGCCGGAGTAGGGGGAGCGGACGTCGATCCAGGCGCCGGTCTCGACCCACTCGCCGTCGATCAGCAGCTTGCGCTCCGTCGCGGTGGCGGCCATCCCGGGACCTTAGCCCTCGTCGGGCAGGCGCGCCGCGAGCGTCTCGAGGACCTTCAGCTGCATCGCCGGCGTGTCGCGGAGCAGGCGCCGGAAGTCGCGCGCCGTCAGCACGAGCACCCGCGACTGCGAGGTCGTCGCGACGGTCGCCGTCCGCGGCGTCCCGGTCACGAGCGCGATCTCCCCGAGGAAGTCGCCGGAGCGGAGCGTGTTGATCGTGCGCCCCTTCCGCTTGACGGACGCCGAGCCTTCGACGATGACGACGAACTCGTAGCCCGTCCGCCCCTCGGTCGTCAGCGTCCGGCCGGCCGGAACGTCGAGCTCGTCGGCGAGGCCGGCGATCTCCTGGAGCTCGCGCTTCGAGCAGCGCTCGAAGAGCGGCACGCGCTGGAGCAGCTCGACCTTGGCGTCCTTCCGGAGCATCCCGGGGATTCTTCCGGCTCGCCGCAGTGCTCTGCAACCGGCGAGGGGCTACAGTTCGGTGCGATGCCGGCCTGGGAGTCCGATGCGCTGATCGTCGACGCCGTCCGCAGCCCGATCGGGAGGCGCAACGGGACGCTCTCGCACATCCGCGGCGACGATCTCTCGGCGCAGATCGTGAACGGCCTCGTCGGCCGGTCGGACGTCGACCCCGGCGAGATCGAGGACCTCCAGTGGGGCTGCGTGACGCAGATCAACGAGCAGGCCTGGAACATCGGCCGGAACGTCGCGCTCGCCGCCGGCTGGCCCGTCACCGTCTGCGGGACGACGGTCGACCGGCAGTGCGGCTCCTCGATGCAGACGAACTTCAACGCCGCGGCCGCGGTGTGGTCGGGCCAGCTCGACCTCGTGATCTCGGGCGGCGTCGAGATGATGTCGCGCGTCCCGATGGGCTCGAACAACGGCTCGATGTCGGACGCCGTCACCGACCGGTTCGACGTCGTGATGCAGGGGATCTCGGCGGAGGAGATCGCGGAGAAGTGGGACCTCTCGCGCGAGTCGCTCGACGCGTACTCGTACGAGTCGCACATGCGCGCCGCGCGCGCGATCGACGAGGGCCGCTTCGAGAAGGAGATCGTTCCCGTCGAGCTCGACGTCCCCGTGCCCGACGAGAACGGCGGCACCGCGACGCTGACGCGCACGCGCTTCGCCGTCGACGAGGCGGTGCGGCGCGAGACGACGCTCGAGAAGCTCGCGACGCTGCAGCCCGCGTTCGTCCCGGAGGGAAAGGTCACCGCCGGCAACTCGAGCCAGATCGTCGACGGCTCGGCCGCCGTGCTCGTCGCGTCGGAGCGCAAGGCGTCGGAGCTCGGGCTCGAGCCGCGCGCGCGGTTCCTCTCGTTCGGCATCGCCGGCGTCGACCCGCACCTGATGCTCCACGGCAACCCGGACGCGTGCGCGAAGGCGCTCGCGAAGGCGGGCCTCGGGTGGGACGACATCGGCGTGATCGAGGTGAACGAGGCGTTCGCCTCCGTCGTCCTCCAGTTCCTCGCCGACACGGATCTCGGCGAGCGCTGGGAGGCGGGCGACGTGAACCCGAACGGCGGCGGCATCTCGCTCGGCCATCCGCTCGGCGCCACCGGCGCGCGCATCACCGCGACGCTCGTGTCGGAAATGGAGCGGCGCGGCGCCCGCTACGGGATCGGCGCGATGTGCATCGGCTTCGGCCAGGCGATCGCCGGCGTCGTCGAACGGCTCTAGCTCCGGGCGACGTCCGCCGATACCGGGCGCATGAGCGTTCGGCGGGCGATCGCGGCAGCAGCGGTGGCGCTCGCGCTGCCCTCGGCCGCTGCGGCTGCGCCCGGCGAGGAGCTGGTTCGCCGGGTCCGCGGTCGTCGACGTCCGGAAGCGGCAGGCACGGATCGGCCTCACCGCGATGCCGAAGGGCACCGGCTTCCTCTGCGGGCTGCACGCGCCGGTGAAGACGACGAAGGGGCCGGACACGGCCTCGAACTACCTCACGAAGCCGATCGTGCTGATCCGGCTGACCCACCTGGGCTAAGGCCGCGGGCGTCGACGGCCGATAACGGGCCGCATGGACGCAAACATCCGCGGCACGACCATGCAGGTGCTCGAGGTGCATCTCACCCCGGGCGACTCCGTCGTCGCCGAGTCGGGTCAGCTCGGCTGGTTCGATGACGGCGTCGAGCTGACGACGACGACGGCGGCCGCCGGCTCCAGTGGCATGTGGGGAGCGGCGAAGCGCACCTTCGGCGGCGGCACGTTCTTCATGACCCGGTACGAGTCGACCTCGAAGCCCGGCACCGTGGCGTTCCCCGCCCGGCTGCCCGGCAAGATCTTCCAGATCCCGCTCGGCCCGGACCGGTCGTATCTCATCCAGCGGCACGGCTTTCTCGCGGGCCTCGAGGGCGCGTCCCTCACGACCGCGTTCCAGCCGAAGAAGATCGGAGCCGGAATGCTCGGCGGCTTCGGCTTCCTGCTCCAGCGCCTCGAGGGCGCCGGCCACGCATGGGTCGAGCTCTCCGGCGAGCTGACGGAGTACGACCTCGAGCCGGGGCAGGAGCTCCGCGTGCACCCGGCGCACATCGGTCTCGTCGAGGGCACGGTGGAGTACTCGCTCTCGACGGTGCCGGGGATCAAGAACAAGATCTTCGGCGGCGACGGCCTCTTCCTCGTGAAGCTCACCGGCCCGGGGAAGGTCTGGCTCCAGTCGCTCTCGCTGCCGATGCTCGCGCACGCGCTCCAGCCGTACATCGTCGAGCCCAACGGCGGGTCGAACCCCGCGCTCGGCGTCGAGACGGCGGCGGCCACCGGTGTGGCCGCGCTCGCGGCGAAGGGGCTCGGCGGATTGCTCGGCTCGTAGCGCCCGCTCACGCGTACGGCCAGGGCCCGGCCCCGTACGGGGGCGGGCCCTCGTCGTTTGCGGGACGCTAGGGTCCGCGCGTGCCCCGCGATACGCGATTGCGGGCCGCTCACGCAGCTCTCGCGTTCGCATTCCTTGCTCTGGGCGCGATCGACGGCACGTGGGCGGCGCGGCTGCCGGCGATCGAGCACGGGCTCGGGCTCAACAGTGCGCAGCTCGGGATCGCGATCTTCTCCGTCTCGATCGCGGCGACGCTCTCGCTGCCGGTCGCGGGCTGGCTCACGTCGCGGCGCGGGAGCGCCGGGCCGACGCAGCTCGGCGTGCTGATCGCCGCGCTCGGGCTGACGCTCGCGGCGTTCGCGCCGGGGCTGCGGTCGCTGATCCCCGCGGCGTGCGTGATGGGGATCGGCGTCGGGACGCTCGACGTCGCGGCGAACGCGCACGGCGTCACCCTCGAGGAGCGCGCGGGCCGGCCGCTGCTCTCCGCGCTGCACGGCTCGTGGAGCGTCGGGCTCCTCAGCGGCTCGGCGATCGCCGCGGTCGCAGCCGCGGTCGGCGCGGGGCCGAAGGTGAACTTCACCGTCGTCGCCGCGATCGTCGTCGGCGCGGCGGCGCTGATCCTCCCGCGGCTGCTGCCGGGCCACGAGGACGTCGCGTCCGGGTCGTCGCACTTCGCGCTGCCGCACGGCGCGCTCGCCCTGCCGGCGTTCCT
>Ga0335070_10003083_pt1 | contig 19355 bp, 17 predicted proteins | sample Lox_Sample_13_FD_206722 | JGI IMG/M metagenome (GOLD analysis project Ga0335070, IMG submission 206722) | Soil microbial communities from Loxahatchee National Wildlife Refuge, Florida, United States - Lox_Sample_1.3 | ecosystem: Environmental > Terrestrial > Soil > Wetlands | place: USA... | reverse complement strand
GGACAACCTGACCAAGCTCTCTTTTGAAAAGGAAATAATGGGCTTCTACGTAACCGGGCACCCGTTGATGAATTACGAGGACATAATGAACAAATATACCAATGCGACTTGTGCGGGCTTGACCGATATACCGGAGTCATCACAAGTCCGACTGGCAGGTCTCGTCAAGAGGATCAAGGAGATCAATACCAAAAAAGGCGAGCGGATGGCTTTCGTGTCCTTCGAGGACCTGACAGGAGTAGTAGATGTGACTGTTTTCTCGGAGTTGTATCTCCGTAACCGCGACCTGGTAAAGTCAACCGACCCGTTGATCATATCCGGTATACGGGAAGGCGACAGAGAGTCTCCGAAAATTTTAGCCCAGGAGATCTGCCGCATCCAGGATGCATCGCGGAAATTCAGCAAGGGCATGAGGATAAAAATTTCAACTCGAGGGACGGACCCTCATCAGATTAAAGACCTCAAGGCAATTCTGTTGCGGCATAAAGGGCCTCTTCCGGTAAAACTCCATATTGTGATACCTAACCGGACTGAAACCGTTATCAACTTGTCGAGCGTGGCATGTGAGCCGTCTGACTCCTTACTGGACGAAATGAACAATGCTTTCGGTTACCAAATCCATTTTGAATAAAGATTGTTCATCCCAACGTCAGAAGGTTCATCGATAACGGGCTGAAAAGATAGGGGTGAAACGGGAGAACTCTTATTCCATAGCCGTAGACCCCGGTTTCGTCGCAGGGTATAGTGCCTGTAAAACGCCATACTCCTTCGGCGACTTTTCCGCTGCTCCTCATGGCGGTGATATCGCGACCAGCAAGCTGATTTCCATCCTGTCCGATCAGGCCATGGGTAAGGTCCACTATGACTTCCTCGTCCCTCAGCCCGCCGAGCTGAATGGTAGCGTTGACTTCCAACTCATCTCCCAGGGCGACACGATCGCCTTGCGGCAATGACACTTCTAATATTTTGACGTCTTTCCACTGGTTTCGGACTTTTTGTTTCCAGTCTCTCAGTTCGCGAGCGCGGGACAAGCGAGTTTCCCCGAGGACCTGATGCGCGAGCCCTGCCTGGATGTAATAATCGTTCATGTAGTCTTCGATCATTCGGTGGGAATTGAACCTTACACAGATTGTCGCCATGCTGTTCTTGATCATGTCGATCCAGGCGTGAGGCAGGCCGTCAGGACCGCGGTCGAAGAATCGCGGGACTACCTCGTTTTCGAGCAATTCGTAGAGCGCAGTGGAATCCACTTTGTCTTGATAATCCGGGTCTTCGAATTCCTCTCCGCTGCCTATGGCCCATCCATTTGACCCGTTGTAGGCTTCAGGCCACCATCCATCAAGGATGCTAAGATTTAGTGCTCCATTGGCAGCCGCTTTCATGCCCGATGTCCCGCACGCCTCGTAAGGTCTTCTGGGGGTGTTCAGCCACACATCGACACCTTGGACAAGATACCGGGCGATGTTGATGTCGTAATCCTCAATAAAAACAAGCTTGCGCCGAAAACCCTCGGATCGTGACTGATGAACAACTTTCTTGATCAACTCCTTTCCCGCCAGATCTTGTGGATGGGCCTTGCCTGCAAAAATGAATTGAACCGGTCGGCGTTTGTCCGAAATAATTCTGAGTAGTCGGTCCGGGTCAGTGAACAACAGGCCGGCCCTTTTGTAAGGCGCAAATCGACGGGCAAACCCTATGGTCAAGGCCTCGGGACTGAGAACTTCAAAGGCGCGCCTTATACCGACGCTGGCGCCGGAATCGAACCCTTCGGTGGATCTCATCTGGGTCCAGAAGCGTCTACGGCAGAAAACTACAAGCCGCTCTCTCCGGGTCTCATGCACTCTCCAGAGTTGCTCGTGGGGAATATGGTAGACCCGGGACCAAATCTTGGTGTTGTCCGGCTCCTCGATCCATCCTTCTCCCAAGTACCGCTCGAAAAGATCGGCCATTTCTTTGGAAACGTATGATGGGATGTGTACACCGTTAGTCACATATCCGATCGGTATATCTTCTTCGTCCACATGAGGCCAAAGGTTTCTCCACATCTTCTTGGAGACCTGGCCGTGCAGCCTGCTCACCCCATTTACCCCCCTGGACAATCGCAGAGCAAGCACGGCCATGGACAGAGGTGAAGACTTATCGTCGGGATTTTCGCGGCCAAGGTCGAGAAGGTCCTTCACCGTAAGCCCGACGGAATCAACATATCCACGGAAATACCGTTCCACCAGGTCGGGCGGGAATCGATCTATGCCGGCAGGCACGGGGGTGTGGGTCGTGAAAACCGTCGAGGCCGCTACAGATTCGAGAGCTACATCAAAGGGGACCCTGTAGGTGATCATGGCCTGACGTATCCGTTCCAGTGCAGCAAATGCCGCGTGGCCTTCGTTCAGATGGTAGACGAACGGCCAGAGACCGAGCAGGTGAAAAGCTCTGGCTCCGCCTATGCCCAGAACAATTTCCTGCTTGATACGCATTTCAGTATCACCGCCGTACAGCTCCGCGGTGACCCGCCTGGCGCTGTCGGAATTCTCCGGATGGTTGGAATCCAGCAAGTAAAGCGGGATGCGGCCAACTTGAATTTTCCAAACAAGGATTTTCACCTTTTCCGCGTCGAGATTCAGATCCAAGGTCGCCTGCCGACCCGTTGCATCCATGACGGGAGATACGGGTAGGTTGTAGAAATCATTGTCCGGATACGATTCCTGCTGCCATCCATCTATATTCAGATACTGCTTGAAGTAACCTTTCTGGTAGAGCAGCCCCATGCCTATGAGAGGGAAAAACAGGTTCGACGCGCTCTTGAGGTGATCGCCCGCCAACAAACCCAACCCTCCCGAGTAGACCGGCAGACATTCGCTCAATCCGAATTCCATGCTGAAGTAGGCGATCCGGTAATCGATGGGTCTTTCAAGATTGAAAGAATAGGAACCGGAGCCGCCGATGTAATCTTCAAAAGATCTCTCGACTTGCTGGATGCGGTCTTTCAAGCCGTAGTCCTGAACTATTTCCGCCTTTCTGGTATCGGTAAGGTTGGCCAGAAGCAGAACCGGATTATGTCCGCACTCCTCCCAAAGATCCGGGTCCAGGCCCTGGAACAATCGATTAACTTCCGGGTTCCAACTGAACCACAGGTTCATCGCTATATTGCGTAAACCCTGGAGTTCCTCGGGAAGGTCCGGCTTAACTATAAGACGTCGCATCTTCATAAAGTAACCTCTCTGAGTCGCATTACCGGTCTTCTCTTAGACCGGTAGAGTAGGCACCTTTGCCCACCACACGCAGTCAGGACCTCACAGCAATTCCTCTAGCAGGGGAGCCGACAAACTGTCAAGCTCGGCCAAAGGCCGTTAATGGACCAGTTTGAGTTTGCCTCTCTGGGGTAAACAATTCATTTCGTCACTCTTTTGAAAGCTTGTCTCGTCACAAAACGGGAACAGGTAGAGTAGGGGCGACTGGCCAGTCGCCCCTACCGAGGCGTCCGCGGGGATGACGGTAAAGCAGGGCTACCGAAATTTCAAATTGATCTACTTCCCAAAGTGCCCTGATTGATCACGACGGGAATCCATGTGCGACTGCAGACAAAAAATGCCGAGTTCTTGCTAAAAGGCGATGCTGTGCCGTAGACTGGCGACCTGTCGGTTGACCACGCGACCACAACACACTGATATGGAGCTTTGTTAATGCGATTACGGCGACTTATATTGCCAGTGGCGATATTGATGTTGGCTGCGGGAGTTGGCCTCGCAAGAGCTTCGGCGGAAGAACCGGCTAAAATTCGGTTTGGGACCCTGCCTGTGCTTCAGGCGCTTCCAGTGTTCGTTGCCCAGGATGGAGGCTTGTTTGCCAAGAGCGGTGTAAAAGCGGATGTCGTAATGTTCAATACCGCGGCGGAAAAAGACATAGCACTGTCCACGGGGAATATCGACGGTTATTTCGGGGACCTGGTGACGCCCATCGTCTTGAGAGGAAACGGCCGTGGCGTCTCCATCGTCGCAACAAATTACGATACGGGTCATGACCGTCGGATGTTCGCCATTTTGGCCAAACCGGGGAGTTCATGCCGGAAGGTCATGGATCTTGCTTCCCTGCCGATCGCGATATCATCCAATACGGTGATCGACTACGTTACCGAGAAACTTTTAAACGTCTCGGGCGTACCAAGAGAGAAATTCACGTCAATGGAGACCAAGAACATCGGCTTGCGCATGCAGATGCTGCTTTCAGGCCAGGTTGAAGCCGCAACGCTCCCGGAGCCACTGGTTACTGCTGCCATTGCAAAAGGGGCCGTCTTCTTGGCCGATGATTCGGGGCTCTCTGCAAGTCAGACGGTCCTCGTTTTTTCCGTGCCGTTTCTCAAGGGGCATGCTTCCGACGTCAAAGCTTTTCTCAAAGTTTTGGATGAAGCTGCAAATATGATTAACGCTAATCCGGATTCTGTAAGGTCCGTTATGGTCGAACATGTTCGCTTGCCGGAGGCCCTGAAAGCCTCTTATCCTGTGCCTCGTTTCCCTAAGCTTCATGCCCCGGACAGAGAAGCAGTAGTATCCATTGCCGAATGGCTTAAGGGCCGTGGCGTAATAAAGACGGCCCCCCCGTACGAACAGGTTGTTGATGCTGAATTCATCCACTAAGCTGATATGTTGCCGACTGGTGACAAAGACCTACGTAACTGAAAGTGGGCCAGTTCCGGCTTTGAGCGCCATCGAGTTTTCTTTGGGCGAGGGTGAGACAGCGGCGCTTGTCGGGCCTTCAGGTTGCGGAAAATCTACTCTACTGCTTATGCTGGCGGGACTTGAACGGCCATCCTCGGGTCGCATCGAGTTCAAAGGCCAACCGCTTGATCGACCTCATCGGGAAATCGCTCTAGTGCTTCAGGATTATGGACTGTTCCCATGGAAGACGGTGAAGGAAAACGTTATCCTGGGTCTAAAAATTCGGAGGGAACCGATTGATCTGAGCCGGGTGGAAGAATTGCTGTCTGAACTCGACATCATGCATAAGACGGACGTGTATCCACAGCAGCTTTCCGGTGGTCAGAAGCAAAGGGTGGCCCTAGCAAGGGCCCAAATTCTGCATCCGTCGCTGTTGCTTCTGGATGAGCCGTTCGCCGCTCTTGATACTTTGACCAGAGAGAGACTGCAGGATTTGGTCGCTGCTTCATATAGACGGCATCAGTTCGGAATGTTTCTTGTGACTCACAATATCCAGGAGGCAGTTCGCCTGGGACGTCGCATTCTACTCATGGGCGGGAGTCCGGGCTCGGTCTTGTGCGAAATAGACAACCCATCCGCGTGTGCCGAAGACTATCGCGGCTCCGATGAGTCTAATGAGATGTGTCGGCATGTTCGGAACATCTTGGAGAGCATGGTATGAGCGCGAGATGGGGCTACCTTTGGGGCGTCGCTGTTCTACTGATGCTATGGCAGGCCGGGGCCTGGTCTGCTGGGGAAGCTGTTCTGGTCGGACCGATTTCAGTCCTGGCCAAGCTTGTTTCCGAAGCAGAGACTGAGATTTTCTGGAAACACCTCGGGACTTCTACGTTTCGTATTCTCGCCGCTTTGGGCGTCGCCTTCGTGACGGCAGTGCCGCTAGGGCTTATTTTGGGCAGCAGTCCCAGAGCCGACAGGCTTGCTAAGCCGCTCATATACCTCACCTATCCGGTCCCCAAGATCGTGCTTTTGCCGCTGGTGCTCCTGGTTTTCGGACTCGGAGATATGGGGAAAATAGCAATGCTCTGGCTCATTCTATTCTTCCAGTTGCTGATTACCACCCGAGACGCGGCCCGAGGTGTCAGCAAGGCCGCTCGGTATTCGCTTTACAGTCTTGGGGGGACTAGACAGGACTTATTTGTCCATGTCATCTGGCCCTACAGCTTGCCCGCAGTCTTCACGGCACTTCGTATCGCTACGGGCACGGTTGTCGCGGTCCTGTTCTTTGTGGAATCCATTGGGACCCGTTACGGAATGGGCTTCTACATAATAGATGCGTGGGGCAGGGCGGACATCCCTCAGATCTTTGTAGGAATAGTCGTGTTGGCCCTCATGGGGGTAGGACTTTACGAAGCCTTTGATGTGCTTGAAAGAGTGTTGTGCCGATGGAACAAGCTCTGAGCCCGACAAAAGAATCGACGCTGCGCGCATGGTACCAGGCGAGTCGAGCCCCTTTTTTTGTGGCCACGCTGGTGCCCTTGGCCCTCGCGGGAGTTGTAGCTCACAGTCAAGGCGGTTGGAACGCGCTTCGTTGGGTCGTGATATGCATCGCTTGTTTTCTTGTCCACATGAACACCAATCTCGCCAACGACTATTTTGATTTTTTGTCCGGAGCGGACGCCGGGGAGTCCATCGGAGGCAGTCGCGTACTTCAAGACGGAAAACTCACGCTCTCGGCAATCCGCCGGGCAATGATCTTGTTCTATGTTGTTGCTCTATTGTGCGGATTGTGGATTGTTTGGGTGTCCAAATTGTGGTGGCTGGCCGCGTTGATGGTTTTGTCATTTTTTTCCAGCCTATTTTACACAGCCCCGCCGGTCAGATATGGTTATCTGGGCCTGGGTGAAGTCTTCGTGGGAATCAACATGGGGCCTGTAATGGTCGTAGGCGCTGCGGCTGCAATGGCAGGCCGATTCATACCGAGGGCCCTGTGGTTGTCGATTCCTGTAGGACTCATGGTTGCAATGATACTCTATTATCAATCCCTACCGGATATTGAAGCGGACCGCGCGGTTGCCAAGCACACCATAGCGTCACGTTTGGGTCAACCACGAGCCCTCTGGGGGCTGCGTTTTTTCGTCGCCGCAACTCTAATCAGCATAATTTTGTTGGTGCTTCGGGGTCTACTACACCCGGTGGCCTTGATTTCACTCTTGACGCTGATCCCGGCATCACGAACAGACCGAATGGTTCGTCGAACCGCGGACTGGAAAGAGCTTCATGATCGAGGAGGCCAAGTCAGATTGTTTTACCTTGTCAACGGTCTGATTTTAGTTCTCAGCGTCGGTTTTTGCGGGTAAGAAATTTTGAGAACCGCAATTGCTTCCGCGGAACATTTTGATCAAGTTAGTGTCGCACAATATTGGAGGCGTAGAAAAGGGAAGATTAGGGCGTCAAAGTCCAAATTGTCCCGGGTTGGGCACAAAGAATTGTAGGGACGTTTGGGCGAATGAATATAGGAGCAAGATTTCTTGATGCCCTGACCAGCTGCCCCTTGTATCCTACGCCTCTTCGCATTTGAGCCCACCCATTGTGATTCCGTACGGCCCTCAACCGATAGAGCAATCAAATTCGTGACAAAATAGACGAGGCGTGATGAAAGTTACAGATTGTGGCAGGTATCTGCTGCGATTCTGTTCATCTGTCCGGAATTTAAGGGGTCATTTCGGAAGAAGGGCCCCAGGGTTCGTGCCTGCTCTTATATCTTTCATCCCACAGGATACGAGCTTCCGATGGGGGTGGAACAATCTCCGATAGGGTTTTCGCGCCCGGAATGTACTTTGAGGCCCAGCTTTCTTCCTCTACTTCGTAGCCGGCTTTGGCCGGAGTGGCCCATTTCACTGTGGAGCAGGACGCTAGAAAAAAAAGTCCTACCACTGCCGCGCAGGAGAGGATCGCGATATATTTCATTAAATTCCCCTGTTCACGAAGGGTTGATGCAAGGCAACCAATTCGAGGCGAGCTTATACCCGTTATTGACCATGACCACAAGAGATTTTCTTACGAACTAGATAATTTTTCTTAAACTGAGCTGGATGGCCGATTTTACTCTAATGACGGTTGAGGAGAACGGCCTTCTTGTCCAAGAACGTGGATTTCAAGCCGTCCTTGCGAGGAGTGAAATCCCGCGTTCCGCGGGAAAGCAATCCCCGTCTTGGGGCGGACGGCGTCCGCCCTCATTAGAGTTGTCGACAAAGAAATATTTTCTGCGGCGAATATGTATCAAGTAGCATCCGGATCGAATCCCATCGCCCGGACGGTGGCCAAATCGGTTGGTAGGTTCCTTGCCTTTAAGTATTTCGCAATGGCCAAGCGCTCTTCGTCAGTCCGATTCTGGAAAAGATCACTTTTTGCGGAGATGAGAGTGGGTTCAATCTCGACGACAGCACAGCCCTTGTAGGCCGGCATGTCCTGGTTAACAGGCTCAAAATCCGAGCCGCCCTCGTGCTTGGCCACCAGAGCGTTAAGGGCCGCCACTTTCAGCGGACCGTTCGGAAGCATACGTGCTTTGCCGCGCACGATGACACAATGATACAGTTGGTGCACTCTGCAGGTTCGTCGTTCCGGATCATAACCGGCATCAAGATAAGCCAACGGAATATCTACTTCGAAGCAGACCTTCGCGTTTCTGGCCAAGTTATCCAACTTTTCTCCCGCGGGTGCCGAATGAAAGTAGATCTTCCCACCATGCCACACAAAGTTGACCGGGGTGATATAGGGGTAGCCGTCCGCGCCTATGGTGGCCAATCTGCCTAAGTTAGTAGAGGAGAGTATTCTTTCAATCTCCTTTGGATCAGTTATTTCACAATGTTTACGTCTCAATTTTTAGGGTCTCCTTTATCCGTTCTTGGGTCCGTGTCGGGATAAGTGAAACTATGCCAGCGATAACATACGCCAGGCAAGCCAGTATTAGAAGACTTCTGAAACCCATAGTCATGGCCACCAGCACTGCGCCTGAAGCAGATATCACCGAGGTGAAGCTGTTGACCGCCCAGGCCAGGGGAACAGCGGCTGGAGCACTTTTTTGAAGGAAAGGGGACTCCCATTAAGAAGGCCGGAGGAGCCAAGAAAACCACACCGATCAATACCTTCCACATAGGCGTGAGAAAGGCCGTGGCTTCAAACAAGTGAGGGAGCAGCTTCGTACAGAGGATAATCACTGCACTAAGCAGAAATATACAGATTAATGGGCCGCGATGGGACCGCTCCGCCAAGAATGTCTCAGCCATGCTGCCGACACCCGCAAAAAAGAGGATAGCGCCCAACACCAAAGCCGCTGCAAGCACCGGATCACCAAGAAATCTGGTGAACATCTGTATGAAACTCATCTCAACGAACATGAACCCGATCCCCAGCGCGGAAAAAAATAACATGACGAAAAGAATTAGCGAGCGCGTTCGAGTCTTGTCCTCTCGGCCAAGCAGCCAAATAGGCCCGGGAAGTAACAGAGCTGCAACTATGAAAGTGAAGCACGCGGCAAATATCAGCAGAAGAAAACCCATTTCAGCACGTGCGGGCCATACCGGCCCAAAAGCATCCCGAAGCTTGGAAACGGACCGCCATTTGAAAAAGTCATAAAAGAAGGGACTGTCATCAGTCGCGGGCCGAACATAGCTGATCCACTCCCGAAAGAAGTTTTCTCTCCGCGGTGAGAGCAATTGCCTCATCGCATGGTGAAACCAGGAAATGGAAGTTCCGTCCGGACCCGGCAGGACATGAATCCTGTTCGTCTGTTCGGGTTTAATCCCCGGGAACCACTCGGCTTCCCAGGACATTTCTGCGCATGCGCGGCGGAAATTTTCTACAGTTTCGGCGGTACAGGGCGACCGGCCGGCAAGAGTAGCAAAGCCCAATTCGTCCCGAGCCATCAGGATTTGCAGGCCGGGCTGCTTGACCCCTCTTTTTTCGAGAGCTTCAATCCACATCGCAGCTATTTTGATATTGTCTCTTGGAGGATCTTGTATACCTCGTATTACTGTCGCGATCCCTGACGGCGTAAGTAAATCCAGACAGCGACCGAATCCCTCAACCGTCGCGAGGTAATCTTCTCTCAACCCTCCAATTCCCCCGGATCCAGGCAAAAAACCTTCCAACGCGGCGAGATGTATAATGTCGAATGTCATCTTTGCATTGTCCAAAAATGCCCTCGGTTCGGTTACGACGACTCTGATGCGGGGGTCATCCAATGGCTTGCTCTTGTGGCTTTTCAGCGCATCAACAATATTTTTGTCCCCTTGAATAACACATATGAGATCAGCGCTGCTGAGGCGCGCCAACCGGACATAATTGCCTCCAGTCTCACCAAGAATCAGCACTCTATTGGGATGCACAAGCTTATAAGGCAGCGCGGCCAGCGTTCCTTTCAAGAATCCGGCTTGATCAAGGCTGCTAACTGCAAGGATCGATCCGACTTCAAAGCCGTCCCGGAGGATCAAATCCATCGGAGGCGGTGCTTTAATGGACCCCAAAGAGAGCAATGTATGGAAACGGGGACTGGAGAAAACATCAATTCTTCCACGAGGGCCGTCACGCGTGAAGATTCTTTTTGCGTCTCCCTGTTGTTCGAGGCTCTGAACATGAGCCAATGCTTTGAACTGATCTACATTTGGCGGGAAAAACCGAGCGGGCCCGGTCAAGAGCATTATCCCGAGCAGGAGGAGAGCAATCACCGTCATGCCTGAAAAAATCAGCCTGCGGTCTACGGTCCGGGAGGGAATCAGGAAAAGGCAGCAAAGCGCAACCGACGCGGACAGTGGCACAACCGCGCCGTTGGAGGGCATAATGCTTAAAAGTCCTATCGCGGCCAAGGACCCCGCTGCGCTTCCTGCGAGATTCGAGGCATAGATCTTGTGTACGCTTTTGCCTCCAGCTACAAAAGCCAGGCCGATAAGAGTGCCGGAAATCAGAAACGGAATTGAATGAATCGACCAGAACGCGGACCACCATCCCAGAGTCTTAACGAAAGCAACAGGAGGAAAGTAAACGTCGACTGGAAGCTGCTCCCCCAGCCGAAAACAAATTGGCAGCGATAGGGCGAAAGACAGGGTCCCCCAGCGGAACACCGAACTGAAATGCCGCTCAAACCACCTTCTGCGCAGGGCAATAAGTACTCCACCGCCGCCAAACCCCAGGAGAGCACAACTTATTACCAGAAATGAAAAATGGTGATACCTGGATAGAAGAAGGCACCGCATAAGCACCAACTGCCAACCGATCACGGCCACAGAGATGAAAAAGACCGTAGGCAACAAGCGCTTCACATTGTCATGGACTTGGGGGTTCACTTCTGATCAGGGCTTTGAATGAGGGGTACGAATCTTACGAGTTCCAGAGCTTTAGAAGTCCGGTGACCTTGTTCGTCCTTGGTAACCAATAGCAGACGTTGGGTTTCAAAACCGCCTCCGACAGGGATTACCATGCGACCTCCGGGCTTGAGTTGTTCGAAAAGAGGCGGCGGTACATGAAGAGCGGCACAGGTAACAATGATTCTGTCAAATGGGGCTGCGTCGGTCATACCGTAGTATCCGTCTCCTAGACGAACTGTAACAGAGTTGTAGCCAAGGGTTTTGAGCCTGTCCCGAGCGCTTTCGTACAACGGTTTGATTATCTCGATGGTGAAGACATAGGGCGTGATTTCGGCGAGTACCGCAGCCTGATATCCTGACCCGGTGCCTACTTCCAGCACTTTCATATCAGGATGCAATTCCAGGGCCTGCGTCATCAAAGCTACGATATACGGTTGAGAAATAGTCTGTCCGTGGCCGATGGGCAGAGGTGTGTCATCGTATGCCGACGCTCTTGCAGATGGCGGAACAAAAAAATGGCGAGGGACCTTCAGCATGGACTGTCGCACAGCCTTGTCTGTGATGGTTGTTCTGCCCAATCCCTTAAGCTGGGTTTCTACCATGCGAGTCCGCTCTTCTTGCCTTTCCGCGAAACTCTGTCCCAAATCCGCCGCGCCTGCGGAACCACTTGAATGGGCGGTAACCCAAAACATGACCGCAAACACAATTAGCCCGACAAATGAAAATCTTCCGCCCAGGGGAATAATTCTCAATACAATTCATTCCTTTCAGGAGCGAGCATCACTATCCGGCGGCTGCAAGTACTTCTCCATGATCAACGCGTCGTCCTTGGTTATGCTGTAATAATTTTTCCTGAAGCCGACAGACCTGAAACCGCATTTGCGGTACAAACCCCTGGCGGCTATGTTTTTCCGGGCAACTTCCAGTATGACCCGCTTGAGGCCCTCTTTGACGCATAATGCCTCAAGTTCCGCCATCATTAAGAGGCCGACGCCCTGATGCTTCTTCTCAGGATGGACTGCAATGTTGAGTATATGGGCTTCGTCCAAGACGACCCAGAAGCAGATGTAACCGATCACCAATCTCTCCATCTTGAAGACCACAAGACGCGAGTTACGGTTGTCCATTTCTTCGAGAAACATATTCCTGGACCAGGGGCTGGGAAACGAAGCATGCTCGATGTACAGAACCTCGTCCAGGTCTTCAAGTCTCATCGGTTCCAGTTGCATGACCACACTATCTGACATGGATATCAGCAATCACACTGAGGGCTCTCATGGCAATTTGGGGCAGGCCTGGTCTCTTTTCAAGAATAATCTTCAGCGGCTCGTTATTTCGGCGATCTTTGTCGCAAGAAGTCCCCGGCAAGAAAGATATTCTCCTTACCGGCTTCGGAGGCCAATTTGGCCAGTGTCCTCAAATCGTGGTCCGCTCTGGAATTAATGGCTTTAATAACCATCGGAAGGTTCAGACCGGTAACTACCTCGACTTTCCCGTCCTCGAGGAATGAGAGGGACAGATTCGTGGGAGTCCCGCCGAAAAGGTCGGTAAGGATGAGGACTCCTTGACCACGTTCCACCTTCTTTATGGCGTGCGCAACCTGCTCACGCAACAGGTCGGTGGAGTCGGCCGGGCTGACGGATATAGCCAATAGTGACTCCTCTGAATTGAGGCCTATGAGCCGAGCCGTGTTAATAAACTGAGGCCCCAGTTCTCCGTGGGCCAGTATAATAATTCCAACCATGCTTAGCTTCTTGAACACGAACCGCTGAACTCGTAGCTTTCAGCGGGAAATTTCCCGATGTCTCACTTGCACGTTCGTATAGCCGTTTCGGATCAGGAGCTTGGATACATATTCCGCCACCACTACGGACCGGTGACGTCCTCCGGTACACCCTATAGAAATGGTAAGGTACTGCTTCCCTTCCCGTATGTAAAGAGGTAAAAGAAACACCAACATCTCTTCAAGCCTTTTCAGGAACTTCTTCGTAGTGGCGTGTGAAAACAACCAGTCCGTTACTTCAGGGTCGCGGCCATCTTTATTTTTCAGCTCCTCTACGAAAAACGGGTTCGGAAGAAAGCGCACGTCAAGCACCATGTCTGATTCCATAGGTAAGCCTCTGCCGAAACCGAAAGAGTTTACCACGATGTTCAGCGTTTCACCGGGGAGACCTTCGAAAATCTTTTTGATCTCCTCGCGCAACTGATGAACCGTCATGTCCGATGTGTCTATTATCCAATCGGCTTTTTCTTTGATTTCCGCCAGTTCTATGCGTTCTCTTGTTATGCCGTCCAGCACGCTACCCGATGCGGCCAACGGATGTTGTCGCCTGGTTTCACTGTATCGACGTATCAGCACTTCGTCTCTTGCGTCCAAGAACACGATTTCCAACGAAGTATCAGAAGATTCAAGAGATTTGAGAATCGCTGAATACTTTGGCAGAAAGGTCCGTTGACGCAGGTCCAGCACAAGGGCCAAGCGGGTCAATTCTCCCCCGCTGGATTCGGTCAACTCCACGAGTTTTGGCACCAAATCCAAGGGAAGATTGTCCACGCAAAAGAAACCCGCATCTTCAAGGGTTCGGGCGACAGTTGATTTCCCGGATCCCGAAAGTCCGGTAATTATGATTAGTTTTCGTTTCATCAGGGGCTTACCGATCCGCTTTCTCTGAAACGCTTGGCCAAGAGTTCAATTATGACAGCCGGGTCCAGACCGTTTGGCACCGGTACGCGCACGGTAAGGATTTCCCGGCCTAGAAGCTCCATTCTGCCTGTTTCCGGGACGATTCTGCCTGCGTCCTTTTCCGGATCGTAGGCGTCCAGATCAATTACAAGATTGATAGGTGAGGATGAGGCAGTAGCATTAGGGAAAAGTGTTTCCGCTTTGAAAATGCCCAGGCCCCTCACTTCAATCCGTGCCTGTTCCTCCACTGCCCTCCCCCGGGGCTCGCCATCAGGTCCGGGGGTCACCTCCACAAGGTCGTCAGAAATTAGCCTGTGACCTTTTCGCATAAGATTCAATGCCGCCAGGGACTTTCCGGAGCCGGGGCGGCCGCGCACGAGTATCCCTACACCGTGTACCACAACGAGAACGGCCTGTATTCTGGTGTGATTCATCGTACTGTTAAATACCACGCGCTGACACGATGATCAATTGTAAGCTACTGAGAATACTGCGTTCAAAAACATGTTGACAGAGAGCCAAATATACTATAATTTCTATATTCGTATTTTACAGAGCGTCCGGGAGGTCAAATGCAGCTTAATTTTAGGAAAATCACTTTAATGATAACTGCCGCTGCTGTTGCACTACTTGTTTTTCCAGCATGGAGTGGGGCGTCCGATCTTGCTTCCACCGCAAACATTTTCTTGTTTCCCAAGCCTCTTGGCGTCGCCGACATGGTCCTCAAAAATCATCTGGGCAGAACGGTCACTTTGCGAGATTTCAGGGGCAAGGTAGTGCTCCTCCACTTCTGGTCGGTTCAGTGCCCTGCATGCCGCATGGAAGAACCTCTGCTCGAAAAAATCAAGCAAAATTTCGGACCTTCAGGGCTTGAGATCCTCGGTGTAAATCTGGTGGATCAGCCTCAGGCCATATTTAATCATTGTGCTTCAAACAAGATCTCGTTTCCGGTCCTGTTCGATGGAGGTGGTTTCACCTTGAAGCCGCTCAACGTGGGCGGAAAGGCCACAGCCTTTGTGATCAATCCTCAGCAGGAAGCTATCCTGGAAGTTCCGGGTTTTCCGACAACATACATACTGGACTGCAGAGGCGATGCGGTCGGTTTCAGTGTGGGCCCCGCGCGCTGGGACCACAGAATGGCCCTGTCATTGATTCAGGGCCTTTTGGCTAACAGGAGAACGTGCATCTCCTCCGCGCCTCAAATGTTCGGAAATCTGTTTTGAATGCGGCGGGCTATCATGCCGCATGATAAGTGGCCGGGCGAACATCGATATTCCATTTCCCTTGACAACCGATTTTCCGATAGTTAGAGTTTTTCTGCATTGCAGGCGCGTAGCTCAGGGGGAGAGCATCACCTTGACGCGGTGAGGGTCTGGGGTTCAAATCCCCACGCGCCTACCATGTCGAGAATATAAGGAGTCTTCCTCCGCAAAGTCCCCTGAAAATAGGAAGGATGTCGATCATATGACTTTTAACGGGTTGCGGGACTCATCCCAGGTATCCTTTACGAATCTGAGAGCATGAAGCCCTCCATCGAGATCGAAGTCAACGGAACAATCAGATCTTACCCAGCCGGTATAACCCCGGAAGAAATCTTAAGGGAAAATTCCGATCAGAATGGCTATGACTGTTTGGCGGCGGAGCTGAATGGACACGCGGTGGACCTGTCCACTCCTCTGACCGACTCGGGAAGACTGACATTCATCAACACTCAGTCGCGAAAAGGTCTTGATATTCTTAGGCATTCCACTTCTCACGTCATGGCGCAAGCCGTCAAAGAACTTTTTCCGGACGCCCTGGTCACCATTGGTCCGGCAATTGAAGACGGTTTCTATTACGATTTTGACACTCCTCGACCCTTTACTCCGGAAGACCTCGAGAGGATAGAAAACCGGATGCGGGAGATTGTTAGGAGCAGGCTTCCCTTCCGCCGAGTGGTGGTGCCTAAAGAAGAGGCGATGCAACACTTCAAGCAAAAAGGCGAATCCTATAAAGTCGAGTTGATTGGTGACGTCGACGCGGACGAGGTAAGCCTATATTCGCAAGGAGAGTTCACCGACCTGTGCCGTGGACCCCATATTCCGGATTCAGGTTACATTAAAGCGTTCAAGCTCACCAAAGTCGCGGGCGCCTATTGGAGGGGCGACGAACGCAATGCCATGCTGCAAAGAATTTACGGAACTGCGTTTCCTTCTGAAGAGGCCCTCAAGAATTATCTCCATTTTTTGGAAGAGGCCAAGAGGAGAGACCACCGGAAGCTTGGCAAGGAATTAGATTTGTTTTCCATCGTGGACGAAGCGGGACCAGGGCTGGTCATCTGGCACCCCAAGGGCGCGATGCTCCGATACCTTGTTGAAGAGTTTGAGCGCACCGAGCACTTGAAGCGTGGCTACCAAATGGCGGTGGGTCCGCAGGTGCTCAAAAGAGAGCTGTGGGAAAAATCAGGGCATTTCGACAATTACCGGGACAACATGTATTTTACGAATGTGGACGGGATTGATTACGGCATCAAACCGATGAATTGCCTGGCCCACATGATCATATACAAGTCGAAGATTCGCTCTTACAGGGATCTTCCGTTGAGATTTTTTGAGCTTGGCACCGTGCTGCGCCATGAAAAAAGCGGAGTCTTGCACGGTCTGCTTCGGGTCCGGCAGTTCACCCAAGATGATGCGCACATCTTATGCACTCCGGAGCAGTTGAATGACGAAATTTTGGGAATCATCAATTTTGTCCGCGATGTGATGGGGATCTTTGGCTTCGAATACACCATGGAACTTAGCACGCGACCCGAGAAATCCATTGGAACTGATGAAGATTGGGAACGGGCCACGAATGCTTTGCGTAAAGCGTTGCAAGATCTTGGTTCGGCCTATGAGGTAAATGAAGGGGACGGCGCGTTTTACGGCCCTAAAATAGATATAAAACTCAAAGATGCGCTGTCCCGTTCGTGGCAGTGTGCTACAATTCAGTGTGATTTTACATTGCCTGAGCGGTTCGACCTGACTTACGTGGATTCCGATGGGGAACGCAAGCGACCGGTAATGATCCATCGAGTAGTACTCGGAGCGATTGAACGATTCTTGGGCGTCCTGATCGAACACTATGCCGGCGCATTCCCATTATGGATATCACCGGTCCAGGGCATTGTTATGACTATCACGGATCGTCAACACTCATATGCCAAAGAGATAAGTTCCAGACTGAGAATGGAGGGGGTCAGGATCGAAGAAGACCTCCGCAACGAGAAGATAGGGTTTAAAATTCGAGAAGCCCGCAACCAGAAGGTGCCTTACATGATAATCATCGGCGATAAGGAAGTCAGCAGCGGGACACTTGCTGTACGAAAGAGAGGCGCGGAGAATACTCAAGGATTTACTATGGAGCAATTCTTGTCGATGTTCCGCCAGGAGGTAGCAAACCGTTCATGAGTCAACTGAAAGCGGAAAGTGCCGCATGCGGCTTGTCAGGGGGGCTCTTTTCATGAGAGGAAGGCCGAGAGGTGTTGTTGCGGTGGAGCCTTCGGTTAGAGTGAACCAAAATATTCGTGCACCAAAGGTGCGGGTGATCTCTCCTGAAGGCGAACAGCTAGGAATAATGGACGTTTCCGAGGCTCTCCAGAGGTCCGAGGGATTTGGCTTGGATCTCGTAGAAGTGGCCCCGACTGTGGACCCCCCTGTCTGCAAGATAATGGACTACGGGAAGTTCCGCTACGAAGAAAGCAAGAAAGATCACGAAAGAAAAAAGAAGCAGGCCACAGTTGTGATTAAAGAGATCAAGCTGAGGCCCAAGACCGAAGATCATGATCTGCAATACAAAGTCAAGAACTTGAAGCGCTTTCTGGATGAGAAATGTAAGGTTAAGGTTACTATTATGTTCCGCGGACGAGAGATCACTCACCCCGAAATGGCACGCCACTTGGTTGACAGACTCCTCGAAATGGTGAGCGACGCCGCTGAGGTCGAGCAGACGGCAAAGTTTGAGGGCCGAAACATGGTACTGATACTTGCTCCCAAATAGTTGAGCGGCGTCGAATGTTCATAACTGAAAAACGGAAGTTTACCCGAGTCCCTTTCAGGACACAGGTTAAACTTAAGGCGGCCGGCAAGACGATAATTTCCCAAAAGTTACGGGATATTAGCCTTGGCGGCGCGTTCCTCTACTCGACCGAATCCTTCCCGGTAGGGACGATGTGCCTCTTGGAGATCAGATTGACGGGCCGGGCAAGCTTACTGAAGATCGGAGTAGAAGGTAAAGTGGTCCGATCGGAAGACGGCGGTCTGGCGGTGGAATTCAGCAGAATCGATGTGGACAGCCTGGTACATTTGCGACATATAGTGAAGATTTATTCCCAAGATCCCGAGACAGTTGAAATCGAGTTCAATCGCAAATTGCTCGAAATAGAGTGAACGCCTCACTTCACCGGCAAGCGGTGTGAGTTACGGATTCAGCCGGTCCATGAGCCGTGGAAATGCGATGGCTTCACGAACATGGTGGATTCCGGCTATCCACGCCACGGTCCGCTCGATTCCCAGGCCAAATCCGGCGTGCGGAACAGAGCCGTATCGTCTCAGATCCAGATACCATTCCAATGGGGCCCGGTCGAGGCCTGCGGCAGCAATGTTGGACTCCAACGTTTCCAGACTGTCCTCTCTCTGGCCACCCCCTATGATTTCCCCGTGTCCTTCGGTGGCCAAGAGATCCACTGCCAAAGCCAGCCTTCGGTCCCCTGGAGCCTTTTTCATGTAGAATGGCTTGATAGCTGAGGGATAATGGGTGACAAAAAGCGGCTTATCAAAAGCTCCGGATAGCACTGTCTCTTCGTCACCTCCAAAGTCATCTCCCCAATTGAACTGAAACTTCTGATCTTTCAGGACGTTGACTGCCTCAGAGTACGTGATTCTGGGAAAAGGCGCCTTGATCTTTTCCAGCGCGCCACGGTCTCGTTCCAGAGTTGTTAGCTGAGCAGAGCATTTCTCAAGTACCTTCTCAACTACTGCGCATATAAGTCCTTCAGCCAGTTCGATTGTCTGGTCCAGTTCCCAATAGGCCATTTCAGGTTCGATCATCCAAAACTCGGTGAGATGTCTGCGAGTCTTTGATTTTTCTGCTCGAAAGGTCGGCCCGTGGACGTAAATTTTTCCGAGAGCCATGGCCGCGGCTTCGCCGTAAAGCTGGCCGGATTGTGTCAGGTAAGCGGAACGCCCAAAATAGCCGACTTCGAACAGCGAGGTGGTCCCCTCGCACGCGGTGGGAGTCAATATAGGGGCCTCCACTGAAATGAACCCAAGATCGTCAAGATACTCCCTGGCTGAACTGGTGACCACGGAACGAATCTTCAACAGGGCCGCTTGTTGCGACGATCTGATCCACAGGTGGCGATGATCCATAAGAAAACCGACACCATGCTCTTTTTTGGCAATTGGATACGGTTCGGCTTCCGAAACCAATTCCAGCTCTTGCGTATTCAGTTCATAGCCGATGGGGGAGCGCGGGTCCCGCTTCACTTGCCCGCGGACTATTATGGAGGATTCATATGGAACCTTGTCCGCAAGCTCGAAGGCTTCAGCAGATACCTGATCCGGCGTCACTACGCATTGAATTACTCCTTGCCCGTCTCGAAGCAGCAAGAATCGAATCTTGCCTGAAGAACGCCGG
>Ga0335070_10003081_pt1 | contig 19359 bp, 19 predicted proteins | sample Lox_Sample_13_FD_206722 | JGI IMG/M metagenome (GOLD analysis project Ga0335070, IMG submission 206722) | Soil microbial communities from Loxahatchee National Wildlife Refuge, Florida, United States - Lox_Sample_1.3 | ecosystem: Environmental > Terrestrial > Soil > Wetlands | place: USA... | reverse complement strand
CCGTCCTTGCTTTCGCTAGGACGACGAAGTGGAGGCATCTCACCTGAAAATCTTCAGCGCCGCGTGCTGCAGCAGCATGATGGTCTTGGCATCGACGATACGGCCATCGGCGATCATCGCCAGCGCCTCGTCGAAGCCAAGCTCGAGCACCTCGATGTCCTCGCCTTCATGGGCGAGCCCGCCGCCGTCGCCGATGCGCATGTCGGGCTCGTATTCGGCGACGAAGAAATGGATCTTCTCCGTCACCGCGCCCGGGCTCATGAACGCCTCGAACACCTTGTGGACGTGGTGCAGGCGATAGCCGATCTCCTCTTCCGCCTCGGCGCGGATGCGATCCTCGGGCGAGGCGTCGTCGAGCAGGCCGGCGGCGGCCTCGATCAGGAGATCGTCGTAGCCGTTGACGTAGGCCGGAAGGCGGAACTGGCGCACCAGCACCACCGTCCGGCGCTTAAGATTGTAGGGCAGGATCGTCGCCGCGTTGCCGCGATCGAACGTATCGCGCGTCATGCTCTGCCATTGGCCGTCATTGCGGCGCCACTCGAGCGTCGTGCTTTTCAGCGTGCCGTAACGGTCGGAGAGCACGCGCTCGCCCTTGATGCGGATGCGGTCGGAGATGCTCATGGTGGACCTATCTATCCGGGTCAGGGCGTCAGCGGACGACCGTCGAGCCATTTTGCGAACATGACCCGGGGTTGCTCGCCATAGCCGATCGATTCATAGAATGCGCGCACGGCGGTGTTCTCGGGCCGGACCAGCAATTGCACCTTTTCGATGCCGGTCCGGCGCAGCCAGTCCTCGGCAGCGGCCATGATGACCCGGCCGAACCCCTTCTTTTGATGGGTGGGATCGACGGCGACGTAATAGACCCAGCCGCGGTGGCCGTCATGGCCGACGAGCGCGGTCGCCACGATCGCCTCGCCGTCGCGGCCGATCAGGATGGTCGCGTTGGAATCCTTGCGAGCCATGGCAATATCTGCGGCCGGCTCGTTCCAGGGCCGCGTCAGGCCGCAGCGCTGCCACAGGCTCACGACAGCGTCGACATCTGCGTCCTCGATCGGGGCGATCGAGAGCGGCAAGGCGGGATCTGGCATGTCTAGAGCACCTTGCCGGGATTCATGATGCCGAGCGGGTCGAGCATGGCCTTGACCGCGCGCATCAGCTCGAGCGCGACCTTGTCCTTCACCTCGGGCAGCTCGTCGCGCTTGAGCACGCCGATGCCGTGCTCGGCGGAGATCGAGCCGCCCAGCTTCAGCACGATCTCGAACACGACGGCGTTGACCTCGTGCCAGCGCGCCAGGAAGTCGTCCGCCTTGGCGCCCACCGGCTGGCTGACATTGTAGTGGATGTTGCCGTCGCCGAGATGACCGAACGGCACCGGCCGCGCGCCGGGAATGAGCCTGACCACTGCCGCATCGGCTTCCGCGATGAACGCCGGCACCGCGGCGACCGGCACCGAGATGTCATGCTTGATCGAGCCGCCCTCCGGCTTCTGCGCCGCCGACATCTCGTCGCGCAGCTTCCAGAACGCCTGGCGCTGGCTCAGATTCGCCGCGATCACCGCGTCGTCGATGATCTCCTCCTCAAGTGCCTTGGAAAGGATTGCCTCCAGCGTTGCGCGCGCGTCGTCGCGCGGCGATGACAGTTCGATCAGCACATACCAGGGATGCTTCTGCTCGAGCGGATCGCGCACGTCGATGCCGTGGCGGATCGAGAAATCGACCGCGATCTCGGACAACAGCTCGAAGCTCGTCAGCGTGCCCGCCGCCTCGTTCTGCGACAGCGACAATAGCCGCAAGGCCTCGGCCGGCGATTTCAGGCCGACATAGGCGGTCTCGATCGCGCGCGGCTTGGGAAACAGTTTCAGCGTCGCCGCGGTGATGATGCCGAGGGTGCCCTCGGCGCCGATGAAGAGGTTCTTCAGGTCGTAGCCGGTGTTGTCCTTTTTCAGCTTGGACAGCAGGTTGAGCACGCGCCCGTCCGCGAGCACCACTTCCAGCCCGAGCGCCATCTCGCGTGCGACGCCATAGGCGAGCGCGGTGGTGCCGCCGGCATTGGTGGAGAGATTGCCGCCGATGGTGCAGCTGCCTTCTGCGCCAAGCGACAGCGGGAACAGCCGATCGGCCTCGGCCGCGCGCTGCTGCGCGATCTGCAGCACCACGCCGGCCTCGCAGGTCATGGTGTTGGAGGCGCCATCGAGCTCGCGGATCTTGTCCAGCCGGCGCAGCGAGATCACCACCTCGCCGTGGTGTGGGGTCTGGCCGCCGACCAGGCCGGTATTGCCGCCTTGCGGCACCAGCGCGATTCTGTGCGCGCTCGCGAGCTTGCAGATCTCGGCGACCTCCGCGGTCGAGCCGGGGCGCAGCACGAGCTGGGTGCGACCATGGAACAGATTGCGCTCCTCGGTCACATAGGGGGCGATGTCGGTCTGGTCGGTCACCGCATATTTGTCGCCAACGATATTTCTGAAGGCCGCGATCAGCTCGGGCGACAGCGGGGGCATGGCCGCTTGGGCGATGTTCATTGCTGGTCTTTCTTGTCTTCTTGGTCAGTCCCGCCCTGCGGCTGCGCGGCGCAGCCGGTCGTTGATGGCTTCGCCCAAGCCGTCCATTGGAATGGGCATCGCCGCAATCGTCCGCGCGCCTGTCGCATCGAGGCTGCGAAGATAACCAAAAAGACGGGTTGCGGCTTCAGCCGGATCGGCTCGTTCCGACAAATTGAGCACCCTGGCGGCCTGGTCCTGTCCCGGCAGGCGCGCGGGCCCGAAGGCGAGCAGGGCCTCGCCGGGCGCGACAGTTTGCGCATTCAGCCGGACCCGGGCACGCGGGGCGTAATGGGAGGTCAGCATGCCCGGTGCGAGGGGCTGGCTGTCATCGTTTTCGGCCTCGGGCGCTGGCCGGGCCAGCGGCCGGCCGAGCACGCGCTCGATCTCCTCCCGCGCCAGTCCGCCCGGACGCAGCAGCATTGGCCGCTCGAAACAGCCGACGATGGTGGATTCGACGCCGACCGCGACCGGTCCGCCGTCGATGATCAGGTCGATCCGCCCGGCCAGGTCGCTCTCCACATGGGCGGCCGTGGTCGGCGACACATGGCCGGACAGGTTGGCGGAGGGCGCAACGACCGGCTTGCCGAAGGCGGTGAGGATCGCATTGGCGACCGGGTGGGCGGGAACGCGGATGGCAATGGTCTCGAGGCCGGCGGTTGCGAGATCGGCCACCTCGCAGCCCTCGCGCCTGGGCAGGACCAGCGTCAGCGGCCCCGGCCAGAAGGCCTGCGCCAGCGTGATCGCGGTGGCGTCGAAGCGGGCGATCCTGTGGGCGCTCGCAAGCCCGTCGACATGGGAAATCAGCGGATTGAACAGCGGCCGGCCCTTGGCCTCGTAGAGGCGCGCAATCGCGGCCGCGTTGGTGGCGTCCGCCCCGAGGCCGTAGACGGTCTCGGTCGGGAATGCGACGAGGCCCCCGTCGGCGAGGCAAAGCGCGGCCTCGCGCGCAGCGCTTGCGTCAGCCGACAGCATTCTGGTGGTCAGGGCGGTCTGCATCTCTTCAGAAAATTCCTCGAATTCAGCTGCTTGCGGAGGGCGAAACCCGACGCTATAAGCCGCGGTCTAACGTCGGAGTGTGGCTCAGCCCGGTAGAGCACTGCGTTCGGGACGCAGGGGTCGTAGGTTCGAATCCTACCACTCCGACCAACAATTTCAGCGACTTAGCGTCTCCACTGGTCCCGTCCCCAGGTGCGTTTTGCACGCAATTTGAACGCAGGTCCATCATCTACTTCTCGACGTAGTCCGGCTTGACGCAGTAGGGCCGCAAGAGGTCCCACTTCCGGGTATGGGTGTTGATCTCGCGGACGAAGGCCTCGGCCGCCTCACGGCAGTTGATGAGGTAGTCCGGTTCCCACGGGCAGTAGATCAACGTGGTCTCCGTCTCGGGATCGTGATTGCCGTGCCCGAGATAGATCCCGATCTCCTCGAGGTCGACCCTCTTTTTGCGCATGTATCGCGACAGGCTATGCCGGATCGAATAGGTGTTGGCCTTCTTGCCGATCTTGGAGCGGTCCACGGCGCTGTTGAACGCCGTGTCGGCCTCGGCGATGGCCGCGCCGCGGTACGTGATGAGCGGCCCGTCGGGGAGGTCGTCGAGCCAGGGGCGCAGGGTGGCCGGGATCGGCAGCACCGGCCGGCCCTTGTTGGTGATCTCGCGACCGGGCGGATTGAGGTCGAACAGGTTCTCCTCAAGATCGATCTGCGCCTTGATCGCGTCCAGAATCGCCCCGACGCGAGCGCCCAAATGGATGAGAATGATCACGAGCAGCAGCAGATGCTGATCCTTGATCTCGTCGATGATCGCTGCGATCTCCTGGCAGGTCAGTAGCGGTCCCTTCTTCTTCAAAATCTTCTTTTTGCTGCGCGGCTGATATTCGGGCACCTTGAGCTTCACCGTGGTCTGCTTGTTTTCATACGCGCGGTTCGCGGAGCTGCGGAGAACCGAGAGAATCCGCGAGACGTAACCGATGGACTTCTCCTGCGCCTTCAGCTTGTCGCGGAAATGGTCGTAGTCCTGTAGAACCAATGCGGAGAGCCGTTTGTCGCCCATCTCGCGCTTCAAGATCTTACGCGCGATTTGGGCGGCCTCCGCGCTCGGCAATTTCTGCAGATAGTTTTCCCAAGCGTCGTCGAGCAGCTCGCTGACGGTCCTGACCTGCTTCTTGTTCAGGTGGTCGTTCGGATCACCGGTGACACCCAAATCCACAAGGAAGCGCACCTTCTCGTGGGCTTGCGAAGACTTCTTAGTTCGCAACGAGACGCGGCGCGTCTGACGTGTTCCGGGATCGTACCAGGCGACATAGTATCGGCCGCTGGTGCGCGCGCGGACGAGCTTGTAGTGCCCGTAGTCTTCCACGGGCTCGTAGGCCGCTTCGTTGTCCGCCGGCGAGTGCTGGTCCACTACTTGTCCTCGTCCGTGAGCAGCGCGAGGACGGTTTCCCGGCGATAGCGCTTAACGCGGCGGAGGCCCTGGATCGCCTGGATCTCGCCGGCGCGCTCCATCCGGTGGATGGTCTCGGTACAGGTCCGGAACAGATCCGCCACTTCTTCGGTCGTCATGATCGGCGGCAGGTTGTAAGGCACTTCCTTCATCCTCCGATTTGTTGCAATAACGCAACAGTATGGCCAACTTGTCACTAGTAACAAATCATACCCGTTCCTCCGCCCTTCGTCAAGCGGCTCGCCTTGATCCAGCGAGCATTCCCGGCCGATGGTACGGAGGGTGAGTCGGAGGGCTAGATGAGCGGAGCAAGGGGCTGGGCGAAACTGGCTGCGGACGCCCGCCAAAAGGCCAATAGGTTGCCGTTCGGGCAACGAGAGGCTGGCCTCGCGGAGATCGCCAAGGGCCTCTCGGGCGTTCGATGGTCCACCCAAACCTTGCGACGCGCCTTGGCGGCGCTGGAAGTGACCGAGCGTCTTCAGGCGGAGGCCGGGATTGCTGCGGCTGATCTGCAGGCCTACCCGCTGGCGGCCGTGGAGTACGCGGCGCGCCTTTTCAGACGCGACCCGGAGCAGGCCAAGAAGGATATATCCCGGCTGCTGGCGGGCGAAATCACCGTCGCGCAGTTGAAGCGATTGGACGCAGAGTTGCGGCCGCTAGACCGCGAAATAGGAAGAGGGCTCAAGGCGCGCTTCCGAAAATCGATGGAGGAATTCATCTTGAAGACCATCGAGGAGAAAATCCACGTTCGTCTGACCGCCAATCCCCTTATCTCGGATGTCAGGAAGGGCCTGCGCGAAGGAGGCCAAGACCCTCTGACGATCCCTGACTTTATCTCAGGGGTGCAGGACTCATATGAGACCATCCCCCTTTACGGCGCCATTGATCATCCGCGCCATGCCGTACTTGTTGTCGGCCCCTATGGCGACACCGCTGCTTATCGATCTCAAAGCTTCGATTGGGTAGCGAAGGGAAAAGCGCTACTGGCAGTGTTCAGGCGCGTGATCCTAGTGCTCCCCGAAGATTGCCCCGCGGAGCCCTTCAAATATTGGCGAGCGATGTTGCGGGCGGACGACGACGACCTGATGCTTCTTAAGATTTCATCGGGCGGTCGGTCCGACTTTCTTGAAGATCCGCTTGTCAGGCGCCGACTAAGGGAGCGCTCGTCAGACCGCAATCAGTCTAGCTGATGCCTCGCTTGTAGCCTCGACTCCCCGCGTTACTCCGAAAATTAGGAATGCCGTGAATTGCCGCGGCCTGCCGCACTTTGCCGCGCACAGCCGCATCCAGCCGCGCGCGGCCGCACACGGCGGACCGGGCCCCGCTTAGGTCCTCGGGAACGTCGCCGAACTTGCGGATGACCTTGGTGTTCCCGAACTCGCCGAACACGATGAAGCCAGTGGATGGGATTGAAGATCATAGTGGCCTTGCGTCCGGCTGATTGGAGATGATCGGCCGCCCATTGTGACAGCAGGAGTGTTGGGATCGGTCTCGAGCTCGCCCTTGACGACGTCGAAGACGTCCTCTACGGGGTCCTCGGCGCGCCGCGCTCGCGTAGCTCGTCGGGCGCTACGCCACCTCCTGCATGTGGCGGGTGATGACGGAGCACGCGACAACGCTGGCGACCATAACCTCGGCGCGGTAGTCGACGAGACCGTCGGCGACCTTCATCGCGTGCTCCTTGCTGTCGGTACGGGTGACCTGAAAGCTGCTCTCGTCGTCCCGACTGACGACGAGATACTCTGCCGGCTTGCTGCCATGCGGCACACAGGCGTCGCGGATCGTTTCAATCGCGTCTTTGGCCTCGCGCAGACCCCCGCCATAGCTCGTACGGAAGATTTTGATCGCTTCGATCAGCCTGTCCTCTCGCACAAGATCCAGGATAGCGGGGATGGGGTTCGTGGCGGCGCACATCTCGTATTTCTCCTTGCGGGTAGGACTAGGGGTCACGAAGCCCCCAATGCGAAATTTGGTTTGTTTGGGACTTCGCGACTGAGGCGTCGGTTAGCCTTTGGCGATTTCGAAGAACTCTTCGACCGGGCCATCGGTCTCCCCTTTGTCGGCCGTCAGACGGTGCATCAGGGCCGCGGTGGTGGTGTCGCCATCGATGATGCGGCGGATCTGCAGCAGTTCGTCCTTCATCTCGTCTCCTTGATCGGTGTACCTGCCGCGGAGGCGGCACAGAGCCTTATATATAAACCGTGTAGCGAGTAAAATCAATAGCTACGCGCTGTCGTGAATGACTACGCTCAGGCGAATCCTATAGTTATTCAAGCGCCCAATTTTCTGGTGGTTCTATAATACCTAAATTCGGTACCCGGTTTGGAACAAGAAAGCAAAGTCCATAGGCGCACCTCTCGCGGACGACCCGGTATCAAGCACTGGGCCGAAGTAGCCGAACTTGTCCGAGAGTATATGGCAAAGAATCCCAGTGCCGACGTCGAGGAGGCCATCGACAAAATGCCCTACTATTTGTGGATGTCCGAACGCAACATGGAATTGAAAATTCCGAAGCCTGAAACAGTTGAGCGCTGGATTGCGGCGCTACGAAATATCGAACGTATGGAGGATGATACCTCCGACGAATATGTTGAATATGTGCGGCGCCTTCGCTTGGTCCCCGTTGCTGCCGTCGAATTGATAAACAGGTGGCACAGCTACGATAGTTATCGAGCAAAGAAGGCGGCCCGGGTGGTCGTAGGCGGAAGATGGCTCGTCGAGAAGCTGCGGGCCGAAGAAGAGAAGGCCCGCACTAAGAGCACCAGCAGGGTGAGGGGGCGTCAATACGTTAACAAGCTTCGCGCACAAGTCCGTGGTTGGGCGCCCTCGCAGCTTGATCCCGATTTCAAGATCAGGGACCGGCACCGGGACGATCCCCCCGCGGATGTGCTGTTTGTGCGAGAGAGCAACCCGTCGAGAATTGCGGCAGTCGTCACTTTCGGGCCCTACACCGATCATAGCGAGTACGATAATCGCTACACCTTATTCCTGAACGCCGTGGCGGGTCTTTCGATCTATTGCGAACGCGTCATCGCGATTGTTCCTTACGACGGCGATTACTGGAAATGGTTGCGACGACATGGCGTTGAGGGCGGCAATATCGATTTCTTCCAAGTTCGATATCACTGGAAGGACTTCGAACCAGTCAAACTCAGTAGGCCCGAACCTTAGCTATCAGACTCCCCCGTTACTCCGAAAGCAACGAACGCAACGTGCGGCCGCAGACGGCTGGCTGCGGCAGCGAACGGCAGGTCGCGGCCGCAGTCCGCGGCCTTTGATGCCTTGCTTGCAATATACATCGCGTCCGACAAGACGGCGCTCGTCGGATGCGTACCGCTCACCAGCGCGGAAAACGCAGGCCCGGCGTCAAGGTCGTTTACATGACCGGCTACTCGCGGAATGCGGTCGTGCACGGCGCCGGGGGCACTCTTCTGGCACTTGCCCTCCTCCTGATTGCCCCCCACAAGTATGCTCGCGGGTTTGGCGGGAGCACGGCCGGTCCATCCCATTCTCGGAGCTCGTCGCACAAATCACCGCTCGATCAGCAGAGCGCAGCATTTCATTTGAGGCGTTATGGGCGGATTTGGCAGAGGTTTGGCTAGGCGACGATCACGGGGACGGAGCGGGATTTCGGAGCACTAGTCTAAAGTCGCATGCTATCCTTTGATCCGGATCTTCTCGTGTGGCCCGCGATGAGGTTGATTGACATGAAGCCGTTCGGTTCGCGATCGTTCCCGCTGCTACCCATCGCGAGGACTCGGACTGCCGCGTCCGGCTTGACCCCTGTTCCGCGGCACCGCGCAAGGGCCGGCCGCCGCTCTTGCTTCTCGATCTCCTGTTGTCTAGCTGCGCCATCGGTCGGCCCACTTCCCGGTTCTGGAGCTGAATGGAGCCGTACGGCGAGTTTTGGGTGGTGCTCTCCCAAATTGAGATAGGAGATAAGCTTCTGATTTTAATTGACTTTGTTGAAGCTGCACGGCAATCCATTTCGTACTTACGGAAACTGCTTCCAGAAGAGCCCACTGCTCGCGGGACGTCAGCCAACTGATCTCGCTAAGCAATTGGGCTGGCTGAACTTCAACAGGGGGCGATCAAAGTTCGCCATTCGAAGAATAGTCGCTCGCCGCTCCTTGCTTTACGACGCTATCCTGGGTGGTGATAAATCCGTATTACTACGGATCGATGTGCGGAGCCCATATGCTCTTATGCGTCAATTTTAGTACATATAAAACGGGGCTACGGGGGCGAACTTGGACTTGGTCGTTGGTACCGGAACTTGGGTCCGGGATATTGTGCTGGCAGTTGCGAGCCTCCTACGCGAGGAGTTTGTGCCAGGGCTCGTCAGCCTTGCCCTGCTGATTGTGCTTATTTTCTGCACGCTTCGGTTTGCATTGAGCATGCGGGATCGCGTGGTTGCGCTGAACCGCGTGGCGAAAGAGATTACAAGTCATAGAGCCGCGGCGGAACTAAGCGCCAGCATCACAGATGTAGACGGCAAGGTTGCTCGCTTCGGCACCTCTGGAGCCAAAGCGCGGGTTGCTGCCGCCTGGCGGGAGTTTCGAGAGACTTTGGTTCCGCACGAAGAAGCCGGGCAGGTGATTCTTCGAAATTCCGTCCGTCCTTCGGCCTTTTTCAATATCGAGGATTTAGGGTTCTCAGCAGGGTTCTGGCGGTACGTGCCGAGCCTGTTTGTTTCGGTAGGGCTGCTGCTAACGTTTTTGGGTCTTGTCTCCGCGCTCGAATCAATCGTGCCTCCCAAGGGCGAGGTCATCGGCAACGACCAGCTCATCACCCTACTTTCAGTCGCTTCGGCGAAGTTCATCATGTCCCTCACGGGACTGCTTTGTTCAATCTTGTTCACTCTGGTGCTGCGCATCGGCACCGCGCGAGTTGAGGCGGTATGCCACCACCTTGCAGATGAGCTCGAAGCTCGCCTCTCTTTCATCAGCCTTGAATACCTGGCAATCGAGCAGTTGTCGGCCGTCCGCGAGCAGCGTGAGCATTTCCGTCGAATCGGGCTGGAATTGATTGCGGAGCTCGGCCGGCCACTGCGAGAGGATATTCCTCGCGCCATTTCAAGTGGCATCGAGACGGCCATGGCGCCACTGCTTGCACAGGTGGGCAAGGCGGGTACCGACGGAGTCGGAGCGCTGGTGCAGGATCTTTCCTCCCGCTTCACGGGTGACGTCAGCCAAGCGCTCAGCGCGGCGAGTGACCGCCTATCCGAAGCCGGCGACCGCATCGCACAACTCTCGGAGCGGATGGATAGCAGCTCGACCCGCGTAGGGCAGGAACTTGACGGCGCAGTGTCGCGAATTGCGAGGTCGATGGAAGCTATCCAGAGCACCCTGACCCAAGCGGCGGAAAGCACAGGCAGCGTATTTAGCGACGGAGCTGAGAAGCTTTTGGCGGCCATGAACAGCACGCTTGAAAGCATCCAGGAAAACACGTCCGCTGGGGCGCAAGCACTCAGCTCGGCGGCCGCCGATCTCAAAAAAGCGGGGGAAGCATTCCGTCAGCAGCTGGATGAGGCAGCTCGCGATGGCGGCATCGTGGCGCGCGAAACCATCGAAACGACCGGCGTCCGGATCGCCAAATTGACCGACGAACTGACGTCAAAGGCTGGCCAGCAGCTGATGTCTCCGCTCGGAGAAATCGCAGCTCAAATGCAAGAAGTCGCAAACCAGGTCGCCGGAGCGAGCGCCGATCTGCGAATCTTATCAGATGGTGTTCGATCGGGAGCCGTCGCGACAGCGGAGGCAGCTGGAGCGTTTCGGTCCGCATCCCGGGATCTGGTTGACGCCTCGTCGCCTGTTCGGGGCACGGCGGAGCGGATGGAGGGGTCCTTGCGCCACTTGGCGGATGTCACGCGGAACGTGGCAGGCACCATCACGAAATCCGCGGAAGCAACGGCCAAGAGTGCTGCGGACACGCTTGCGGCCGCCCAGGCTGTCCTAGCGAGCAAGGCAAAGGCCGTTGAATCAACCCTGGATGGAGTTTCCGCCATGCTCGAGCGCCTTAAAGGGCAAGGTGATCGGATCGACGATATTGATGTGAAGCTCGGAAAGGCCTTCGATGCGTATACGCGCCAGGTTGCGGGCGCCGTGGACGGCATGCGGCACCATGTCCAGGAATTGCAGGAAAGCCTCGCTCCAGCGTTGGATACACTGCAGACCATCGTCGATCAGGCCCAGCAGTTTGTCCCGGAGTCTGTGAGGTAATCGATGCGTGGGGCATTCCGCCGGCAGCAGCGGGAGGAAGAAGAAGAGTCCGCCTTCGTGTCGATGACCGACATGACGGTTAGCTTTCTATTCGTCATCATGATCCTCTTGGCGTTTTTCGCCAGCCGGTTCAATCCGAAGGAAAGCGTACCCAAGACGCAGTATGATTACGTTCTCCACCAACGAGACGATTTAGTTGCTGCGCTGGCCAAGGCAAATACCAAGGTCGCCTCACTAGAGGCGGAGATAAAGCGGCTGCTAGTGAAGCTTCAGGAGAAGAATCCGCTCGAAGAATACTTGGCGAAAACTGCGAACGAACGCCGGCAAATCTTGCAACGATTGCGTGATCAGCTCAAGGTCGATTTTCCCGATCTTCAGGTTGTACTCAGCGAAGAGAATGACGCTCTTCGTTTTCAGGGCGATGGCTTATTCCAGAGCTCCCAGAGTATTCTCCGCCCAGAACGAAAAGCCATTGTCGAATCCATCGCCGATCGACTCGAGGCGATCCTGCCCTGCTACACGCTGGGAACCAAGTCGAGGTGGTCCGACGGCTGCAATAGTGGAGGCGCAATCATCGAGGCGGTGCAGATAGAGGGGCATACGGATTCGACCGGTGATGACATCAGCAACCTGCGGCTTTCAACGGAAAGGGGCATTTCCACTTTCCTCGCCATGACGACGAGGCAGCCGGGGCTGGTTGCTCACTTAAACTTTAAGGGGCAACCCGTTCTATCAGTGGCGGGCTACGGAAAGATGCGGCCGGTTGCTAGCAACGATACACATGCCGGACGGGCCACGAATCGTCGCATTGACTTGCGCATCATCATGTACACGCCCAGCCGTTCCGAAGAAATCGACAATATCCGGAAGGCTCTGCGGTCTAACCTTATCGTCGAGGGGCGATGAGTCTTTTCGCAAAACTGAACCAGCCCCTCCACTATCAGCCGCTGAGCCTTCCTGCTCCGACCAGGCTGGCTGCGGCAGCGCATCGCGTCTTGTCGCGCTGGCCTGATGTCGTCGCCAATCCTCCGGAGCGCGATCGTGAGCGCCTAGTCACGGAGATGCTCCGTAGACTCGAGACGGGCGATTGGAAGGGCGCCCGGATGTCGTTTGTAACTTCCGCCGCTCGAGCCCTGTTCGATACAGAGCGGCGGTCTCGTCCTGCTCTCGAACCCCTCCGACGCTTTTACTGCGCTGAGATCGAGGCAAGCAACAGTCGGGCATTCCTTGCAGCGATGATGTCGGTCTATCTCGGAAGTTACGAGCCGGGAGCGACACACACGGTCGCGTTGGCCCGGTCGCTCGCTAAGGTTCGGCAGCGGCTGGATGCGCGATCAAGATTATTGGTCGATGAGGTCCCCCTGGTGCTTGATCCGCGGAAGGGAGCAGAGGCACTCGGATCGCTGATGATCCAGATGGATGATCCGTGGCAGGGCCTGCGAGATCTGCACCTTCTCAGCCCCCACGCACCTGGAATCATGGATTTCGCACACCTGGCCTTCGTCGACCGTTTGGCTCCCATGCTCGATCAACCCACCGAGATTGATCGTCTGCTGCGCTGGTTGAAGCCCGACGGACACGAACCACGTGCCTCGGGCGCGGGTGAGGCGATCGAGGCGCTGCTCACGCCCTGGCGGGATCGAGATCCGTCTGCAAATTTGCAGCACGATCTCATCACCAGAATTGTTGGCTGTTATGGCGATCCACGCGTGAGGGGGCGAGCAGGCGTGTGGTCTTCTGTATCGGAAGATCTCCTTGGCATTCTTTTGCGGTGGCTTACTGGCGCGAATATCAGGTTCTTCCTCGAGGTTGTGTCAGCGGTCGAGGACAGTCACATGTGGGCTCCCCGCGAAAGATTTTGGCTTGGCCTCTACAACCAGAAGCGGATCGATGCCGCTTGGGTGGCATTCAGTGATGCCGGCGCGGCTCTCGCGCGAAGAAAGGCGGGCAACAGATCAATACCATTTGGTCGTCAAATTGCGGGCGGCAGTCGTTCAGGCACGTGCCTTCTGATCCTCAAAATCGGAGGAAAGATCGTTGTCGAGGGATCCAGCAATTACAAGATCCACATCTTCGACGAGCGAAATCCGCGAGCTCCTAAGCTGTATCAACATTCTTACGACTGCGACGTCATTCGCAGGATATCCGGCGCCCAGGCCAAGATGCATCTCGGCTATTGGGAGGGATGGGTGCTCGAGAGGATTTAGGCCCGATGGAGCTGCATTGTTCATATTCGGAAGACCTGATCAGTCTTAAGGTATCACGTGGCGAAGGCGGGCTTTTGGCTCGCTTGATGTCGAAGCAAGGAAAGGACCTCAGCAAACTTTCCCTGGCAGACTCGGAGCTCCTCTGTGCAATCGGCGACCTGAGGGGCGTGAGTGAAGACGTGCCTGAGGAGCTGACAATAACGGCTGACGAGATTCGGCTCTCGCATCGACTTGCCGCCAGATTGGACAGCGAAACGGCGCGGGTTCTTGGGCTTCCTCCCGTTGTCGACCTGACGTTGCGCACGGACGCGGAAGGCGTCTTAGGCTCCAAATCGTTTAAGCTTCGGTATGAGTGGGTCAAGAACGGGCAGCGGCAATTCCCGCGTCGCATTGGTGCCATCCTTGAGACCGTGGACGGTCCGCGCCGCCTGCCCGAATTCTTGTTGGATGCTCTCGAGATCGCAGAACGGCTGAGGCCGGAATCCGATGACGCCGAGCACTGGGAGGCTCTTGCAAAGTTCAGGCGGGCGCTTGAGCCGGGCGTCCATATGAGTTTGGCGGACGCCGCCGCCCGCATCTCCATGACTGACTTCCTCTCCGGCCTCGAGGTTCGGCTAACAGACAGCTTTTCGCTCTCTCCCAACTCGCAGGGGACTGACTTCGAGGTGGTGCCATTTTCCGCCGAGCGGCTATCCCGCGAGGGGCTCGCGCCGGAGGACGGAAAGGTCCGAGAGAGCCACGGGGAGCTAGAAGGCGCAGGTCTAAAAGGCTTCCAGCAACGTGTGCGGGATCGTGGTGCCTTGTCGGCATACCGCATCGGTCCGGGCAAATATGTAGTGGTGGACCGCGCGGCGCTCCCTGCGTTAGAGGTCATCGCCTCCATGCAGCATGCTTCACCTGATGAACGTGCCGAGTTCATTCGTAACCCGCGACCGAAAATCAGCCAGGCCGTAGAAGAAGCACTACGCCGTCGCGGCCAGCTGACAGGATTGGACGAGGTCGGCGTGGAAGATGCGGTTGAAAGAGTCGCCGGCCCCGTATTGGTTGAAACACAAGAGTTCTCAGACCGCGTAATCGGGGTGAGGGCTTATCAAAAGCAGGGCACGGGTCCCAGTAGCAACAGTTCAACAACCTGGCTGCCGGAGGATTTCGGCCAACGCTTGGCGGAGCTGTTGGTCGGCCAATCGCGCGAAGAACTTCAATCGCTCCGAGATCGGGTGTCGAACGCAATTGAATCCAAGGAGCCTTCTCTAGTCGTTGACGGGTTGGAAATTCCCGCTCGGCCTGAAACCCTCAAAACAATCGATCTCAGGATTGCTGACGATCGACCTGCGCCGGACGAGTCTCGCGGGCGGGAGGAGCCCACGCGTCCTATTGTCCTTGAAACGATGACGAATGAGGCAGAGCTTCGTTGGATAGCGGGTTTGAAGCCGCGAGATGGTGGCGCATCAACCGATCATCCCGACACCATCCGGACGGTGCTCAAGCATCACCAAACCGAAAGCCTAAATTGGCAGATTGCGGCCTGGGTTGCGGGATTGCCGGGCGTCCTTAATGCGGACGAGCAAGGCCTCGGCAAGACCCTGCAGACGGTCGCCTTCCTCGCCTGGCTACAGGCGCACATGAACCGAAGAAGCGAAGATCGCGGTCCTCTTCTTGTGGTTGCGCCGACCTCACTGCTGGTGAACTGGGAGCAGGAGGTAGCGCGGCATCTGAACGAGCCTGGGCTTGGCCACTTGATCAGGCTGTATGGCAGCGCGACTGGCACCCGCAAGCTGACCGGCAGACAAGGACGCGATATCGACGGCGGCGAGGCCAAACTGGATCTCAAGTTTCTGCATGAAGCCGTTCGGGAGAAGCGCGCGCACCGCTTCTGGGTCCTGACCACATACACCACACTCGTAAATTATCAGCACTCTCTCGCCAAGGTGCCGTTCGCAGCCGCAGTATTTGATGAGATCCAAGCTCTCAAGAACTCGTTCAATATGCGGGCAGAAGCGGCGCGAGGCCTAAAGGCGAACTTTCGTATTGGATTGACAGGAACGCCGATCGAGAACAGCGCCACTGATCTGTGGGCAATTATGGATCAGATAGCGCCGGGCAGTCTAGATTCGCTGGAGGCGTTCAAGCGTCGTTATGGCACGCCGACGACCGAAAACATGGCGGACCTGCATCGGATTGTATTCAAGCCGCGCGGTCCTGTTCCGGCGCTTGCCATCCGCAGGCTGAAATCGGCAGTGGTGAGTGATCTACCTGAGAAATCTCGCCGCATACACCCCAGACGGATGCCAGAACACCAGTCACTGGCGTATGAGGATGCGAAACTAAAGCTCGCGCAGCGCGGAGCCGGCGCAGCGCTGAAGATGCTGCATCACATCCGCACCGTCTCGGTGCACCCTCTGCTCGAGGAGGTGCTTCCGGACGCCGATTTCATCTCCGCGTCTGCGCGGCTCCATGCTGCTTTCGAGGTGCTAAGGACGATCGCAAACGCAGGGGACCGCGCGCTTGTATTCATCGAGCACCGCAGGATGCAATACCGCTTCATCGAGCTGGCGAAAGCGCAGTTTGGCCTTGCGAGAGTCGAGTTGATCAATGGCGATACGCCGATCAACAAGCGGCAAGAGATCGTCAATCGATTCCAACAGCAGCAGAACAGCAAGGGATTCGATCTGCTTGTTCTTGGGCCCAAGGCGGCGGGGACCGGGCTCACGTTGACCGCGGCTACCCATGTCCTTCACCTATCCCGTTGGTGGAATCCAGCCGTTGAAGAGCAATGTAACGACCGGGTCCATCGCATCGGGCAAACGAGACCGGTCACAGTGCATATTCCTATGGCTGTGCACCCGATGTATCGCGAGCATTCATTCGATTGCTTGCTGCACAGCCTCATGCAGCGCAAGCGGAAGATGGCAGAGTCCGCTCTGTGGCCAATGGGAGATACGGATGCCGATGCTGCCGAGCTTCAGCGCATGGTGGCGGAAGGAGCCGCTTCGAGTGCCAGGTCCGATGAACCCGTGAAAGGCGCTATGGAGGCGATGTTCGCACGCGATGGATTAGCTATGCCGGCCTGGAAACCGGACGGCTCCCTTGAGCTGTAGGTTCGTCCGGCAGATTTCTGGCGCGTGGCGGTGCTTCCTCTTCGTCAGCCACTCCGGTTGGGCGGATTGCGGGCTTCAAATCTCGCCGTCGCGAGCCCCTTATGGCTGGGCACTTTCCTAGGTTTGCGGACCTAGCTAACGCCACGAGTCACAATCAGAAGCAACTATGCGACATGATTGCTGTCTTTCAAACGTGGTCAGTTGTTTGCCATTGTCGTCAATAATTCGATTTATGCCCCAAGAAGTTTCCGTATCACTGTCGCGTGCACCGAAAAATTTAATGCGTCGAGGAGCGCGAAGCCTTTTCTGCTGGCAGGACGATGTATCGTGCACCCGGGAATGCCTGGCGCTGATCGCAGACACCTCGTTGCCGGGCCTGCGGGTGGTGCGCGAGCTCGAAGCCGTTATGGCCCGGCGCGGCCGTCCGGTCATGTGCGTCTCCGACAACGGCACCGAGCTGACCGGCATGGCGGTCCTGCGCTGGTGCCAGGAGGTGCGGATCGAGTGGCACTACATTGCGCCCGGCAAGCCGACCCAGAACGCATTCATCGAGAGCTTCAACGGCCGGCTACGCGACGAGCTCCTCAACGAGACGCTGTTCATGTCGCTTGCGCAGGCGCGCGCCGTGCTGGCCGCGTGGATGGACGATTACAACAACGTTCGCCCGCACAGTGCGCTCGGCGGTCTCACACCGAGCGAATTTGCCGACCGCAGTGCTTGCCGACCGCAACGGGGCGGTGCGCTGCGCTACGCCGGGGGCTCCGCGCCCCGCCCCGTTGCTCCACCGAGCCCCTTGGGCTCAAATGTCACCGGGACTCTACTTGTCGGCGGATGAAAGTTGGGGCTCAGGTCACCGACGACAGCGCAATCATCGAAGATATAAACCTTCGCATGAAGACGGTTGTGAGTTCGTGCGCCCCAACGGAGTTTGTTCTTTAGCTTCCTGATGGGTGCGGGATTGCAGGCGCCGCTCTCCAAATTACAAATCAGGCGAAACGCTGTTTCAGTTTGTTCAGGTGTCTTTTTTAGACCAAGCAAGTCAATCGCATCCGCCCCCCAGAACGGCGCAGCGATCCGTATACTGACGGCGCTAGAAGCTTTTGCTTTGATGAATTGCTGAATCTCCGAGCCGTAGAGCATCATATTGGGGCGCCTTCACCTTGGGTTGTAACCGATTGCGAATTTCTCCTGAGAACTCGTTTCCCAAGAGCTAATGCAGCCTGCGCAGCGGGAGCCTAGGCTCAGACTCGGGCAGCTAATAGAGCCGAACTGGTTAAGCGACGAGTAAGCTGTCCGGTTTGCAAAGAAGTAGAGATCTGTTAGCAAAGAGTGATCAGCGCAATGCGATCGAGCTGGAAGGCCATTGCTACAACCGACTGCGGCTGTCGGAAGACTTCAAGGAAGGCGTCGAGGCCTTCAACGCCAAGCGTCCGCCGAAATTCATCGGGCGCTGAGCAGCATTTAGGCGGAATTCCAAAACGGCGCAGCAGGTCCGGCCGCGGCACACATCAACAACGGGGGGATCAGTGGCAGAAATCGACGTGACAGCAGCGGAAACGAGCAGTGTGGCCGGCTACCACAAGATGGGTGAATGCGATCATCGCCTCCAGGCTCGATCTGCGTTTCGAGGTCAGCGTCTTCTTCAGCTTCTCGTAGTCTACCCTTAGCTTCTCGTGCTGCTTGCCGATGAAGTCTGCGCTGCAGGGGCGCCTCAGGCCTTCTGGTGGGAGTCTTCGATGGATAACTTGCGAGCGTGCTGTTGCTGTTCTTTGATGAACATCATATGACGTTGATATAGCACATGGAGAGCAGTAAGCGTGGCGAAAGCAACAAGGGCGACCAAAGCAACAAAGCGGGTGGTTCAACACACGTGGAGAGTGACTCGGCGTACGAACCAGACGATCGATGTCACCGCTGACAGCTTGACCGTCGTGTACGGCGATTTAGTCTTCTCAACCAAAGGCGTTGTTGTCAGGGTGATCGGAGTGGACTCTCCTGTTCGTTGTGGGCGAGATGAAATGCCAATTCGAAACGCCGATCCGAATCCATCAGCCCAGACAGAACATTTTAGACGCTAAGTACCGCCTTGGTCGGCGGCCACGTTCAGGTCAACGAATCTAGATGCCGAACTCTGGGGCGCTATAGCCAAGAAACCGGCTGCCAAATCGCAACTGAAATCGGCCTAGGCCACGGGTGCGCCGGAAATATCGATACGGACCAAAGGGAGGCTCGCGACGTTGAGCGGCTCTTGAACCGTGTGCGGTCGCTTGTCAGCTCTCGAATTCTAAGAGATCTCGATGACCTCAATGGTCTTACCTGATGTCTCGATCAGGTCTCCGGCGGTCTTACCCATCAACATCCTCGCAACGGGCGAAACGAAAGAGATAGTGCCGGCCTTCGGATCCGCTTCATCTTCGCCCACGATACGGTACTTTTGCACACGCCCATCACCACGGCGGAAAGTCACCGTACTTCCGAAGGCAACCGTGGCAGCCGATGTAGGATCGGGCATAACCTGCGCAGTCCGAACCCTTGCCGCGAAGTATCGGGCGTCACGCAAGGGAAGGGCTCCTTGCCGGCGACGTTCGTTTACATCCGAGATTTTCTGTGCGGCTTCATAAGCCTCTCGAGCATGTTGAAGTTGGGATTCAAGAGCCTTCAGACCCGTCTGCGTGACCAGATTGGGATGAGCTGATATCGGGCGGTCAGGCAGCAACGTTTCCGACGCGGTCTCGGCACTGTCTTCCTTCGTGAATGCAACACTCAATCCTGGAACTCCTTGATTGACCTGCAGTATAGCATGCACACAAGCTCTTGAGGATATGCAACCTGTTTCGATGGCCATTTGAGC
>Ga0335070_10003080_pt1 | contig 19368 bp, 21 predicted proteins | sample Lox_Sample_13_FD_206722 | JGI IMG/M metagenome (GOLD analysis project Ga0335070, IMG submission 206722) | Soil microbial communities from Loxahatchee National Wildlife Refuge, Florida, United States - Lox_Sample_1.3 | ecosystem: Environmental > Terrestrial > Soil > Wetlands | place: USA... | reverse complement strand
TCGTTGCTCGGCGCCTCGTCGGCTGTGGGCGCGACCGCGGCCGCGAGAGGGACGATCACGGTCAGCGGCACCGGGATCGTCAACAGCGTCCCCAACCGGGCCGACTTCACGTTCGGCGTCTCGGAGGCCGCGACGACGGCGACGGCCGCGCTCGCCGCCGACAGCAGCGAGATGCGTAGGCTGATCAACGCGCTGAAGCAGCGGGGCATCGCCGCGCGCGACATCCAGACGGCGCAGGTCTCGCTCTCGCCCAACATGGACCCGAACGGCAGCAGCGTCGTCGGCTACACGGCGTCGAACTCCGTTACCGCCCGGATCCGCAAGCTCCGCGACGCCGGGCCGATCATCGACGCCGCCGTCGCCGCGGGCGCGAACCAGGTCGGCGGCCCCAGCCTCACCTCGGCCGACCAGCAGAAGCTCTACCGGCAGGCGCTCAAGGCGGCGATCGCGAACGCGCGGGCCAAGGCGAGCACGATCGCAGCGGCGGCGCACCTCAACCTCGGCAGCATCCGCTCGATCAGCGAAGCGAGCACGACGTCGTTCCCGCAGCCGCTCGCCGAGTCCGCCAAGGCGTCGGGCGCGTCGACGCCGGTGCAGCCGGGCACGATCCAGACCGAGGCCGACGTCACCGTCGCCTTCAACGTCGGGTAGGAAGGCGAGCTACTTCTTCTTCGTCAGGCTGACGACCGTCGTCGCCGCGCTGTTGCCGGGCAGCGTGATGTGCGCGGTGGCGTTGAACGTCTTGGCCGTGAACTTCCCGGTCAGCGTCCAGGAGATCCCCGGCGCGCAGGCCGGCCCCTTGCCCGAGCCGGTGAGCGTGCCGGACGGGTAGGCGTAGACGACGCTCATCGTCCCGAAGGCGGGCGACGGGTTGGAGAGGTTGAAGCCCTTCGCCGTCCAGTGATTCGCCCCCTTCCCCGCCGGCAGCGTGAACGCCTGCGGGGTCGGTGCGGCGCAGCCGAACGTGTTCCCGGTGATCGTCGCCGTGAAGGTGAGCGCGTTGTGTGCGGCGCCGATCTTGAGCGCCAGCGTGCCGGTCGTGTTGAAGGTCTGGTTCATCCACGTCCCGGCCCACGTTCCCGCGAGCACGGCCGGAGTGAACTTCTTCGGTGTCGCGGCGGCCGCCGTGGAAACGCCGGCAACGCTGACGAGCCCGACGAGGGCGAGGCGGCGGAGCATCGGGCGATGTTACGCCGGAATGGGAGCGAGCACCAGGATGGCGTCGCCCTGCTGCGCCTGCGAGAGGCTGAAGCTGTAGACGCGCGGGCCGGTGGCCGTCTCGACCGCGCGCACCTCGCGTGCCGGGATCGTCGCCGGCTGCGGTGTCTTCGCAGCGAGCGTCTGCGCGAGCGGCGTGTGCAGCTCGGCGGCGACGTCGCCCTTTTGGAGGTACACGACGTACTTCGGCTGCGTGCCCGCCGCCGGCGGCATGAACGCGATCACGTTCTTGATCCCGCCGACGTACTTGAACGTGTAGAGCGCGAGCTCGAGGATCTCGCGGCGGACGAGCGTCCCGCGCTGCACCGAGGCCTTCCCGGTCGCGATCGAGCAGGACGTGCCGAGCCCGCAGAGTGAGAACATGACGCTGTCGGAGGAGGAGACGGTGTAGACCTTGTCGCCGCTGCCCTTCGTCCCGCGCACGGCGACGTAGTGGATCGGGATGGTCAGGTTGCTCGCCGGCGACACCGAAGGCGCCTTCGCGATCACGTCGACGAGCTGCTTGCCGTTCGGGAGGCGGTAGTCCTTCGAGACCTGATCGGCGATCTCCTTCGCCGCACCGAGCCCGCCGCCGTGCGGCTTCCAGGCCGACCACTGCGGCCCAGGGTTGATGCTCCTGCCGGCGAAGACGACGACGCCGACCACTGCCGCGGCGAGCACGCCGCCGAGCAGGGTGTAGATGACGAGGAAGCGCCGGCGGTGCGGGTTGGCGGCAGCAGGTGCGGCCGGCAGCGCGGGCGCCGGGGTTGCCAGCGCCGGCGCGACCGCCTCGCCGTCGCCGCCTGTCAGATCTGCGGCCATGCCTCTTCCTTCGTCCAGTCGATCTCCGGCTTCTTCAGCTTCTGCGCGTCGAGGAGCCGCACGAGATCGTCACCGAAGATCTCCTGCTTCTCGACGACCTCGTTCGCGATGCGCTCGACCGCCTCCTTGTTCTCTCTGATGAAGACGAGGGCGGTCACGAACGCCTGGCCGAGGAACTGCGCAACGAGGGGGCGTTTTGCACGGTCGCCGAGCGTTTCCCAGACATTCACAGACCGGTTCAGGAGCCGGTTGCCGATCTCCTCGAACCGCTTCTCGATGCGCTTCTGCGCGCGCTCGCCGGTGACGCCTTCGAACGCGTTGCCGTTGACGTTGATCGGCGCCGGCGCCATGCCGGCCGCGCCGACCATGGACCCCGCGATCGCCGTGACGGACTGGAGGTCGCCGCCGACGCCGACCGAGTTCTCGCCGTAGAAGACCATCTCGGCCGCCATCGCGCCGAGCACGTGGACGAGGGCGCCGAACTGCTCGCTCTGCCAGGCGCTGAAGCGCTCTTCCTTCTCGTACGCCTGGTGGTGGCCGAGCGAGCCGCCGCGCATCTTGATCGAGACGCGGCTCGACTCGAGGTCCGGCCTGTACACATGGGCGGCCGCCGCATGGCCCGCCTCGTGGATCGCGACCGCACGCGTCTCGTGCTCGACGTACCGGACGCCGATCGCCGTCCCGGACTCGACCGCGGTCATCGCATCGACGAGGTGGTGCCACTCGAACGCGATGAGACCTTCGTGGTGCGCGTTCGTCAGCGCCATCGAGCAGATCTGCTCGATCATCGCCGGCGAGTAGCCGTTCGTGATCCGCGCGATCTCGTCGCGCCGCTCGGGGGTGTCGAGCGCCGGGTCGTGCGCGACCTTGGCGAGGTAGAGGTCGAAGATGTCCTTGCGATCTTCCTTCGTCGGCGTGCGGAACCAGACGTGGCGGCCCATGCGTCCGGGGCGGGTGAGCGCGGGGTCGAGGCGCTCGAAGGGCACGTTCGTCGCGCCGATGAAGTAGATCTGCGCTCCCAGCGGACGTGGCGGCGGCAGCCGGAAGCTCACGCGGCCGATTCGCCTCGGCACGACGTAGACGGCGTCGAGGAACGTGTTGACGCGGCTCGTGACGAAGCGGCGCATGAACGGCGGGTTGTCGATGCCGTCCATCGTCACGAGCAGCTGGTTCAGGGCCAGCTGCCCCTGCCCTCCCATCATCCCCGGGAAGATGCCCTGGTTGACGATGTTGCCGATCTTCTGCGCCCAAGCCGGATACGGGGAGATGCGCTCCGGTGCCCGCTGCTGGAACACGTAGTCGCGCCACGCGCGCGTCTCGATGATGATGTCGCCGCTCGGATTGATCGCGCCGTTCGGGCCGTAGAACGAGCCCTCGGGCCACGGCGTCATCGACTGGCCGCCCTGCAGCGCCTGCCGGCGCATGCCGACCGCGTCGATCTCGTCGATGAAGACGATGCACTGGCCGCCCCACTTGCGCGCAAGCTTCTTCGCCTTGCGCGCGAGGAAGCGCACGATCAGCGCGTCGATGCCGATGAACGTCTGCGCGAAGCCGGAGCCCGGGATCGACACGAACGGCGAGTTGAAGCCTGTCGCGATCGCCTTCGCGAGCATCGTTTTGCCCGTGCCCGGCGCGCCGAGGAAGAGAATCCCGCGTTCGCGCTTGCCGCCCGCCTTCTCGAACGCCTCGCCCGACTGCCAGAGCGTGACGACCCGGCGTACTTCCTCCTTTGCCTCCGCCTGGCCGCGGACGTCCTCGAGCTTGACGCCCCACTCGGCGTCGCCCGGCTCGTAACCGCGGATCTGCGAGATGCCCATCAGCATCAGCGGGCCCATGAAGATGAGGAAGTTCGCCATGAAGAGGAACATCACGAAGACGATCTGCAGCCAGAGCTGCGGTGTGCTCAGGATGTGGTTGATGAAGTGGAGGATGTGGCCCGCGGTGCCGGGCCAGGTCGTGTTCGGCTTGTTCTTGACCCAGCGGACGAACCAGACCGCGGTGATGAAGCCGGTGAAGTAGATGCCGACGCGGAAGTAGAAGCGCCATGTCCAGGAGCGCCGGCGGTTGACGACGTCCTCTTCGCGCAGCCGCGCGTCGTCGGTGCCGAAGAGGCTCGGCCACGGGATCACGCGGCGAATGAGGAGGTCGACGAAGCCGCGGAAGCCGATCACGCAGCCGGCGGCCGCTGCGACCGACTGCCAGACACCGAGGCCGACGGAGTGGTGGAACCAGAAGAAGGCCGCCGGGCTCGTCAGCACCGCGATCGCGGTCGCGACGCGCGTGAGCCTCCGTAGCTGTCCGGCGAGCGCTACAGACTCCTCGCTTGACCGGAGCGTCCCGGCTACGACTTCGGCACTCGCCATTGGTTTCGCAGTGTAGCCACGAAGTCTCCGTCTTCACCTACGCCGGAGTGAACTCCTTAGATTTCTCTCAGAAAGAGGTCGAAAGAGCGGCCCGCTACCACCGGGCCCTCTACGTTTCGGCAGCCGCGGGGCTGGCCCTCTCGGCCGGTGTCTACGCGGTGCTCGGCTGGCCCGCTCGCGGCCTGGACGGCTCGCTCGCCGGTCTCGGCTGGGCCGGGGACGCAGCAGCGTGGGCCGGGGTCGTCGTGCTGGCATCGGAGCTCGTACGGGTGCCGCTCGGCTTCTGGAGCGGCTTCCTGCGGGAGCGGCGGTGGGGGTTCTCGACCCAGCCCCTCACGGGCTGGGTCGTCGACCGGGTCAAGGGTCTCGCTGTCTCGCTCGCGCTGACGGCGGTCGCCTGGACGGCGGCGGTCGCGCTCGCGCGGGCGCTGCCGGGGTGGTGGCCGGCCGCGGCTGCGCCGGCGCTCGCGCTCGCGGTGCTGTTCCTCTCGTTCCTCGCGCCGGTCGTGCTCGAGCCGCTCTTCAACCGCTTCCGGCCGCTCGAGGACGAGCGGCTCGCCGGCGAGCTGCGCGCACTCGCCGAGCGGGCCGGCGTGCCGGTGCGGGACGTGCTCGTCGCCGACGCGAGCCGGCGGACGACGAAGGTGAATGCCTACGTCTCGGGGCTCGGGGGCACGCGCCGTGTCGTGCTCTTCGACACGCTGCTCGCGGCCGCGGGCGAGCCCGAGGTGAAGCTGATCGTCGCGCACGAGCTGGGGCATCGCCGCGACCGCCACGTCGCCAAGGCGACGCTGCTCGGGATGGCCGGGGCCGCGGCCGCAGTCGTGCTGCTCTGGGCGGTCCTCGGCACGCGCGTCGCGTCGCCGCGCGAGCTGCCGCTCGTGCTTCTCCTCTTCAGCGGCCTCGAGCTCGCCGCGCTCGCCCCGGGCGCGTCGCTGTCCCGGCGCTGGGAACGGGCCGCCGACCGCTGCTCGCTCGAGCTGACGGGCAACGCGGCGGCGTACGAGCGTGCCATGCTCGACCTCGCCCGCAAGAACTTGTCCGACATCGCACCGCCGCGGCTCGTGTACCTGCTCCTCTTCAGCCACCCGACGCCGCGCGAGCGCCTCGCGTACGGCAGGGGGTGGGCTGCTGCCCACCCCCTGCCGTAGCGACGCTTACGCTGTGGTCGTGCATGCGCACGACCATCGCGCGCACGACCGCCGAGCGCTCGCGATCGCCCTCGGGCTGATCGCGGCCTTCATGGCCGGGGAGGTGGCGGCCGCGCTCGTGGCCGGCTCGCTCGCGCTGCTCGCGGACGCGGGGCACATGCTCACCGACGCCGCCGGCCTCGCCGGCGCGCTCGTCGCCTCTCGCCTCGCGGCGCGGCCGGCCCGCGGCCAGTGGACGTTCGGGCTCGGCCGTGTGGAGATCCTCGCCGCCCAGGCCAACGGCGGCACGCTCCTCGTCGTCGCCGCGCTGATCGTCTACTCGGCCGTGCGGCGGCTCGTCTCGCCTCCGGCCGTCCACGGCGGGATCGTGCTCGCCGTCGCGCTCGCCGGCGTCGGCGTCAACCTCGCCGCGACGCTCGTCCTCGCGCGCGCCGACCGGAGCAGCCTCAACGTGCGCGGCGCGTTCCTCCACGTCGCCAGCGATCTCGCCGCGTTCGCCGGCACGGCGCTCGCGGGCGGGCTCGTACTCGCGACCGGCTGGTCGCGCTTCGACCCGATCGCCGGCCTGCTCGTCGCCTCGCTCATGGTGCGGTCGAGCTGGTCGCTCCTGCGCGAGTCGGGGCGCGTCTTCCTCGAGGCCTCGCCCGCCGGCATCGACCCGGACGCCGTCGCGCGCGCGCTCGCCGAGGACGACGACGTCGTCGAGGTGCACGACCTGCACGTGTGGACGGTGACGAGCGGCTTCCCCGCGCTCGCCGCACACGTGCTGGTCTCGCCGGACACGGACTGCCACGGCGCGCGCCGCCGCCTGCAGCGGCTGCTCGACGACCGCTTCGGGCTGCAGCACACGACCCTCCAGGTCGACCATGTCGCCCGCCGCGAGCAGGATGTGCGGCTTGGCTCGCTCCACCGCGGTTAGCATCACCCCGTGTCCGAGCTGAGCCTCGACGGTAGGACCGCGATCGTGACCGGCGCGTCGTCCGGCTTCGGTCAGGCGACCGCGCGCCAGCTGGCGGAGCGCGGCGTTCGCGTCGCCGGCGGCGCGCGCCGGGTCGAGCGGTTGGAGACGGAGATCGCGCTCGAGCTGGACGTCACAGACCCGACGAGCTGCGCAAGCTTCGTGGCCGAGGCGGTCGAGCGGCTCGGCGGCGAGATCAACATCCTCGTCAACAACGCCGGCCTCGCACTCGGTCGGGCACCGTTCGACGACTCGACGGAGGAGGACGAGCGCACCGTGTTCGAGACCGACGTGAACGGGCTCGTGCGGATGACACGGCTCTGCCTGCCCTACATCCGAGAGAACGGCCACATCGTCAACATGGGCTCGATCGCCGGGCGGCAGGCGTACGAGGGGGCGGCGTCGTACGTCGCGGCAAAGTTCGCCGTGCGCGGCTTCACGTACGCGCTGCGGGAGGACCTGCTCGGCCGGCCGATCCGCATCACCACCGTCGACCCCGGGCTCGCAGAGACTGAGTTCTCGATCGTCCGCTTCAAAGGCGACACCGCCAAGGCGGGCGCGGTCTACGAGGGCGTCGAGCCGCTTACCGCCGAAGACGTCGCCGACTGCGTCCTCTTTGCGCTCACGCGCCCCTGGCACGTGAACATCGACGAGCTCGTCGTGAAGGCGCGCAACCAGTCCTCGGGCGGGCGGATCGTCCGGGACGGATAGCGCGGCCCCTACGCGGAAACCGTGACGACAGGCGCCGCCGGCGCCTCGTAGTCGAAGCCGCGGATGCTCGGCAGCCGCGACACGAACGCGGTGCTGACGACAACCCAGACGGCGCCGGCGAGCAGCGCTGTCTTCAGGCCGACCGCCGCGGCCACCGGCCCGGCGACCGCGTACCCGAGCGGCAGGAACACCATCGCCGCGAGCCAGGAGTAGGCGGACACACGCGCGATCTTCTCCGGCCTGACGGTGCGCTGAAGCGCGGTGTCCCAGATCACCGTCGCATACGCGAACGCGAAGCCCGCCAGCACCGCCGCCGGCGCGAGTGCCTCGACCGGCGTGCGGAACGCGAGCAGCACCGACTGCACCGCCGCCCCGGCGAAGAGGAAGATCACCGTTGCGAGCGCGCGCCGCGGCGGCTTGACGCGTAGCGCGAGCAGCCCGCCGGCGAGCGAGCCGATTCCCTCGCCGGTGACGACTGCGCCCCATGCGCCCGCGCCGCCCAGCGACTGCTTCGCCACGTACGGGCCGAGGACGAAGAACGGCGCGTAGGTGATCAGGAAGTAGAGCGAGATCCATGTCGTCGAGATCCAGATCCATGCGTGCTCGGTGAACGCGCCCCAGCCTTCGCGCAGCTCTCGCAGGAAGCCACCCGTCGCCGCCGTGGCGCGAGGGGCGACGTGCACGCCGAGGAGCAGTACGGCGCTCGTCGCGTACGTGCCGGCGTCGAAGAGCAGCGCCCACCCGGCGCCGACGAGCGCAACGATCGTGCCGCCGACTGCAGCGCCGAGCGGGAAGGCGAGGTAGCGCGCGATCGCGAGGTAGCCGTTCGCCTGTTGCAGCAGCTCGGTGGGAACTGTCTCCCGGATCAGGCCGTACGAGGCCGGCGAATAGAACGCGACTGCCGCGCCGCCGCACGCCTGGAGCGCGACGAGCTCCCAGACGTGGGCGTGGCCCGTGACGAGCAGCACGCCCATCAGGGCCCGCACGGCGGTGTTCGCGGTGTCGGAGGCGACCATCACGACGCGGCGAGGCAGGCGGTCGGCGACGACGCCGGCGAACGCGAGGGTCGAGATCTGCGCGAGCGTCCAGGCTGCGAACGAGAGTCCGATCGCCGTCGCCCCGCCGCCGACCGAGAGCACCGCGAACGACACTGCGATCGGCGCGAGGTTCGTTCCGACGAAGGAGATCGTCCGCGCCGAGAAGACGAGCCGGAAGTTCCGGTCGCGCAGCGCCTGCACAGCGCGATTCTAGACCGGCGTCTGCTTGTCGGCCCAGCGCCGCAGGCCGCGATACGACTGCCAGAGCGGCATCGCGGCGTCGTACGCGGCGACGTCCTCGCCTGCGTCGGCGAGCTCGGTGCGGCAGTAGGCGATGAACTCCTCCTCGGAGGCGCCGCCGAGCACGAACTCGGCCCAGTCGTACAGCTCGAGCTGCAGCGCCGCGAGATGGCGCACCGGGTCGTGGGCGACTCCGAAATGGATGAGCGCCAGGCGCTCGGGCGCGCGCCGCTCGATCTCGTCGAGCGTGCGCTGCCACTCCTCGACGTCGATGTCCGGCGGCGGCGTCGGCGGCAGCACGGTGCGCCCTGGCAGGACGCGCACGCCGGCGGCGTCGCCGGCCCAGAGCGTGCCGTCGCGGTCGAGGAAGGAGACGTGATGCGACGCGTGGCCGGGGGTCGGGAAGCAGTCGAGTCCGAGCACGCGTGCGCCGACGACGTGCACGTTCTCCGGCGGCACCGGCGCGAGCTCGCCCCAGAGCGTGTCGAAGGTGTCGCCGTACAGCCGGCGAGCGCTGCTCTCGAGACGCTGCGGGTCGACGAGGTGGGGCGCGCCGATCTCGGAGACGTGCACCCGGAGCGCGGGGTGCTCGCGCACGAGCACGCCGGCGGCGCCCGCATGGTCGAGGTGGATGTGGCTCAGCAGCAGATGGCGGACGTCGGCGAGCTGCAGCCCGCGCGCCGCCAGCCCCTCCTTCAGCGCCGCGACCGTCGAGCTCGGACCGCAGTCGAACAGCGCCGGCCCGTCGTCCGTCTCGAGGAGGTACGACGCGATCGTCCGCTCGTGACCCTGGTGGTGCAGGTCGATCGGCTCGAGCTCGCCCATGATCCGATCCTATGCACCGCGAGGGTCTATCTTTGGCGGGTGGCGCTCCGCGGCGGTATCGACCTCGGCGGCACGAAGATCGAGGCGATCGTCGTCGACGACGCGCACGCCGTGCTCGGGACCGCGCGCCGGGACACACCGACGGAGGGCGGGCCGCCCGGCGTCGTGCACGAGCTCGCCGCTGCGCTCGAGGAGGCCGCGTCGGCGGCCGGCGCGGAGACGTCGGCGCTCGCCGGCGTCGGCGTCGGCTCGCCAGGCCAGGTCGATCGCGAGCAGGGGACGGTCGCCAAGGCCGGGAACCTCCCGGGCTGGCTCGACCCGTTCCCGCTCGCTGCCGTGCTCGGGGAGCGCCTCGGCACGCGCGTCGTGCTCGGCAACGACGTGCGCGTGGCGGTCGAGGCCGAGCGCGTGCTCGGGGCCGGCGTCCGGTACCGTTCCTTCCTCGGCGTCTGGTGGGGGACGGGTGTCGGCGGGGCGGTCGTGCTCGACGGGAAGCTATGGCTCGGCCGCGGCTCCGCCGGCGAGCTCGGCCACGTCGTCGTCAAGCTCGGCGGCGCGCGCTGCCCCTGCGGGCGGCGCGGCTGCCTCGAGGCCTACGCCGGCCGGGCCGCGATGGAGCGCCGCGCGCGCAAGGCGGAGCAGGACGGGGAGAAGACGAAGCTGTTCGAGATCATGCGCAAGCACGGGCGGACGCGGCTGACGAGCGGCGTCTGGGCCACGGCGCTCGTGCGCGGCGACAAGCTCGCGCAGTCGCTCATCGACGAGGCGGTCGCTGCGCTCGGCGCGGGCATCGGCTCGGTCGTGAACATGCTCGACGTCGAGGCCGTCGTGATCGGCGGCGGGCTCGGCACCCGCTTCGGCGAGCCGTACGTCGAGCGGATAGCGGAGGCCGCGTCGCCGCACCTCTTCGTCGCCGACCGGCCGCCGGCGTTCCTGCCGGCCGAGCTCGGCGACCAGGGGGGTGCGCTCGGCGCGGCACTGCTCGTCGAGCTCTAGGAGAGTCAGCGGGCCCGCTCGCGAGCCGCGGCGACGATCGCGTTCGCCTCGTCGCGGTTTCCCCAGCCGCGCGTCTCGGTCTGCTTCGACGGCTCGAGATCCTTGTAGCGCTGGAAGAAGTGCTCGATCTCGTCGCGCAGCTCGGCGTTCACGTCGTGGATGTCGCGCACGCGTGCGAAGGAGGGATCGCCGAGCGGGACGCAGAGCACCTTCTCGTCCGGGCCCTTCTCGTCGCTCATGTGGAAGACGCCGATCGGCCGGACCCGGATGCGGCAGCCGGGGAACGTCGGCTCGGCGACGAGCACGAGCGCGTCGAGCGGGTCGCCGTCGTCGGCGACCGTGCCTTCGACGAAGCCGTAGTCGGCCGGATACGTCATGGAGGTGAAGAGACGCCGGTCGAGCACGACGCCCCCGAGCTCCTCGTCCCACTCGTACTTGTTCCGCGACCCCGTCGGGATCTCGACGAAGACGACTGCGTCGCGATCGGTCACGCGTGCGCGGCAGTGCGGACGAGCGCGGACTCGAGGTCCTCGATCAGGTCCTCGGCGGACTCGATTCCCACGGACAGGCGCACGAGGTTGCGCGGCGGCGCGAAGGGCGCGCCGGCCGTCGCCGCATGCGTCATCCGTGCAGGCACCTCGATCAGGCTCTCGACGCCGCCGAGCGACTCCGCGAGCTGGAACAGCTTCGTCCGCGCGACGAGCGCGACCGCCTCCTCCTCCGAGACGGCGAGGAACGAGACCATGCCGCCGAAGTCGCGCATCTGCTGCACCGCGATCGCGTGGCCGGGATGCGTAGGCAGCCCGGGGTAGAAGACCTGCTCCACCTGCGCGTGGCGCGAGAGATGGATGGCGATCGCAGTCGCGTTCTCGCAGTGCTTCTGCATCCGCAGCGCGAGCGTCTTGATCCCGCGCAGCACAAGCCAGGAGTCGAAGGGGCCCGGCACCGCGCCGAGCGACTTCTGGAGGAAGTACAGGCGCTCGGCGATCGTCGGGTCGTTCGTGGCGGCAAAGCCTCCGATCACGTCCGAGTGACCGCCGAGGTACTTCGTCGTCGAGTGCACGACGACGTCGGCGCCGAGCTCGAGCGGACGCTGCAGGTACGGCGTCGCGAACGTGTTGTCGACGACGAGGAGAGCGCCGGCGGCGTGCGCCGCCTCGGCTGCGGCCTGGATGTCGATCACGTTCAGCAGGGGGTTCGACGGCGTTTCGACCCAGACGATGCGCGTGTTCTCGTCGAGATGCGGACCGAGGTTTGCGAACTCCGCGGCCGGGACGTAGTCGAAGAGGTAGCCCTTCGGCTCGTAGACCTGCGACGTCATCCGGTAGACGCCGCCGTAGACGTCCGCGATCAACACGACGCGCTGGCCGGGGTCGACGAGGTGCATCAGCGTCGTCACTGTGCCGAGACCCGACGAGAAGGCGACCCCATACTGCGCGGACTCGAGCGAGGCGAGGCACTGCTGGAGCGCGGTGCGCGTCGGGTTCGCGACGCGCGAGTAGTCGTAGCCCTTGTGGACTCCGACCTCGTCCTGCACGTACGTCGAGGTCTGGTAGATCGGCGTGATGATCGCGCCCGTGGCGGGATCCGGCTCCTGCCCCTCGTGGATCGCCCGGGTCTCGAAGTCCATCACGATGATGCTAACTGCGCCTTGCGCCCACCGCGATGCGCCGCGCTTCTGCAAGGCTGGCCTCCCATGGACTTCACGGGCTTCGTCCTGGCGCACCTGCCGCCGCCGCCGTCGCGCGTGCTCGAGGTCGGCTGCGGCGAGCTGGGCGGGCTCGTGCCGGCGCTCGCCGAGGCCGGCTACGACGCGCTCGGGGTCGATCCGCACGCGCCGAAGGGCGCGCGCTTCCGGCAGGCGTCGTTCCAGGAGATCGAGGGCGAGTTCGAGGCGGTGGTCGCCGGGCGCGTGCTCCACCACGTGCGGCCGCTCGGGGAGGGGCTCGACCGGCTCGCCGCGCTCGGCCCCCTGCTGCTCGTCGACGAGTTCGCCCGGGAGCTGATCGATCCCGCGGCGCAGGACTGGTACGAGGGCCAGTACCGCCTGCTCGCCGCCGCGGGGGCCGAGCCTCCCGGCCCGCCCGTCCTCGACGAGTGGCGCGGTCGGCATCCGGACCTCCACCCGGAGTCGGTGCTGCTCGACGCCTTGCGGGCGCGCTACGAGGAGCGGGCGTTCGAGCGGGTGCCGTACCTCCACCGCTGGCTCGGCGGCCCGAGCAGCGAGGCGCTCGAGACGTCGCTCGTCGCCGCCGGCGCGTTTCCGGCGGTCGGCTGGCGCTGGGCGGGCGTCAGGCGCGCGTCCCGCTGAGCACGTCGACGACGTGCTCCTCGGCGCCGTCGCGGTAGCCCGCGCCGAGCTTCTCCTCGAGCAGCTGCGCCAGCTCGCCGCTCTCGCCCAGCTCCTCGGTGATGTCGGCGCCGCCGACGAGCTCGCCCTTCACGAACACCTGCGGGATCGTCGGCCAGCCGGAGACGGCCGACAGCTCCTGCCGGATCGCGGGGTCGGGAAGGATGTCGACGGCCGTCACCGGCGCGCCGGCCTCGCGCAGCGCGCGCAGCGCGCGATCGGAGTTGCCGCACATCACGAACTGCGGCGTCCCCTTCATGAACAGAGCCACCGGCTCGTTCTCGATGACGCCCTTGATCCGATCGCCCAGCTCGCTCATGCGCTCGTCCCCCTCGTCTTGATCCGGAGCTCGTGGATGGTGCCGTCGTGCAGCGGCTCGGCGAGCGCCTGGTTCACGCGGCGGTGCTGGTCGAGCAGCGAGAGCCCGTCGAAGCTCGGGCTCGCCACGGTCACCTGGAAATGGTCGTCGCCGCCGGTGCGGTCCTCGACGCGCAGCTCCGCCGCATCGGGAAACGCGGCGCGCAGCAGGGACTCCAGGCGCTCGGCCACCACGTCCGCATGCTAGCCACGGCGCCGGTCCCTGCGCTCGGGCGTACCCTGTGAGTGATGGAGGAGATCGGGCTGTTTCCGCTCGGCATCGTCCTGCTTCCGACCGAGCGCGTGCCGCTGCACATCTTCGAGCCGCGCTACCGGGAGCTGATCCACGAGTGCCTCGAGCACGAGCGCGACTTCGGGCTGCTCTTCGCAGACGAGGACGGCGTGCGGGAGCTCGGGACGCGGGCGCACGTCACCGAGGTGCTCGAGCGCTTCGACGACGGACGGCTGAACATCCTCGTCGAGGGGGGCGACCGCTTCCGCGTCGAGCAGCTGACCCAGGGGCGCTCGTTCCTGACTGGTCTCGTGGAGCCGGTGGCGGACGAGGCTGACGAGGTCGACCCGGAGACCGCGGGCAAGGCGGCCGGCTCCTTTCGCGCGCTTGCCGCGCTGGCCGACGCGGAGACGGAGGAGATCGACGAAGGCTCGCCGCTGCTCTCCTTCGAGCTCGCCGCGCAGGTCGAGCTCGAGCCCGGGGCGAAGCAGCAGCTGCTGGAGCTCCAGTCCGAGCAGACCCGCCTCGAGCTCGTCGCGGAGCTGCTGGACAGCGCCCGCAGCGCCCTGATCGCGACCCGCGAGCTCGGCGAGCGCGCGAAAAGGAACGGGTCGCGCCTCTAGCGAGCCGCGCGAAGAGCTGCGCACTTCAACCGGCTTATCGGCGATGCGCGAGGAACTCGAGCAGGTCGCTGCGGGTGAGCACGCCGACCGGCTTGCCGTCGCGGGCGACGAGGATCGCGTTCGTGCCGCCGGTCAGCGTTCCGAAGACGTCTTCGAAGGTCGCCGACGCCTCGATCGTGGCAAGCGGCGGCTGCATCGCGGCTGCGACGTCCTCGTGGAGCACGTCGGGGTTCGTGAACACGCGCTCGAGCAGCGCGCGGTCCTGGAGCGAGCCGATCACGTCGGCGAGCGACTCGCAGGCGCCGTCGCGCACCACCGGCAGCTGCGAGATGCCGTAGCGCTGCATCGTGTCGATTCCCTCGCCGACCTTCTGATGCGCGGCGATCGTGACGAGGTCGGGCAGCGCACCGCCGTGCTTTGCGAGCAGCACCTCCTCCACCGTCGGCAGCGGCGCCTGGCGCTCGAGGAAGCCGTGCTCGAGCATCCAGTTGTCGTCGTAGAGCTTCGACATGTAGGAGCGGCCGGAGTCGGGGATGAGGGCGAGCACCGTCCCCTCCGGGCCGAGGCGCTCGGCAACGCGGATCGCCGCCCACAGCGTCGAGCCGCCGGAGCCGCCGGCGAGGATGCCCTCCTCGCGCGCGAGCCGGCGCGCGGTGAGGAACGAGTCGCGGTCGGAGACCCGGATCCACTCGTCGACGACCTTCAGGTCGATGGTGTCCGGCCACGTGTCCTTGCCTATCCCCTCGACGAGATAGGGGTGCAGGTCCGACTCGTCCTGCGCCGTGTAGATCGACCCCTCGGGGTCGACGCCGACGATCTTCACCTCGGGCTTGCGCTCGTGGAACCAGCGGCCGACGCCGGAGATGGTGCCGCCGGTGCCGACGGAGATGACGATCGCGTCGAGCTCGCCGCCCGTCTGCTCCCAGATCTCCGGCGCGGTGACGTCGTAGTGCGCCTGCGGGTTCGCCGCGTTCGAGTACTGGTCGGGCTTGAAGCCGCCTGGGATCTCCTCGGCGAGCCGCGAGGAGACCGAGTAGTAGCTCTCGGGAGAGTCGTGGTCGACGGCCGTCGGCGTGATCACGACCTCCGCGCCGTACGCGCGCAGCATCGCGATCTTCTCCTGGCTCATCTTGTCAGGCATCACGAAGATGCAGCGGTAGCCCTTGCGGGCCGCGGCGAGCGCAAGGCCGACGCCGGTGTTGCCTGAGGTCGGCTCGACGATCGTGCCGCCGGGCTTCAGCTTCCCCTCGCGCTCGGCCGCCTCGATCATCGCGAGCCCGATCCGGTCCTTCACCGAGCCGCCCGGATTCAGGTACTCGAGCTTGGCGAGGATCCGGGCACCGCCTGGGGGCGACAGCGTGTCGAGCCGCACGACCGGCGTCGAGCCGATCAGGTCGAGCAGCGTCGGGTACTCGCGCGCCATCGGCGGGAAGCGTATGCGAAGCCGGGCGAGCTCTAGGAGAACGCGTCGATCGCCTCGAGGTCGGCGTCCGCCTCCACCTGTGCGAGGCTGCCGCTGCGGATGAGCGTGAGCGCGGTGACGACTCCCGCCGCCGACACGCCCGCGATCACCCAGAACGCGACCGCATATCCGCTCGTCAGCGCCGCCGGCTGTGAGTCGCCCGTGTGGAGCAGGTGCGTGATGCGCGACACCGCGACGCTCGACGCGATCGCGACGCCGATCGCGCCGCCGATCTGCTGCGACGTGTTGATCAGCCCCGACGCGAGCCCTGCGTCCCCGGCCCCCACGCCTGCGAGCGCGGCGATGGAGACGGGGATGAACGCGAGCGCGAGACCGAAGCCGACCATCAGGTAGCCGGGCAGGAGGTCGCTCGCGTACGAGCCGTGCACGGGGATCTGCGCGTACCAGATGAGCCCGCCGGTGTTCAGCGCAAGCCCTGCCGCCATCACCGGCCGCGGCCCGAGCCTCGTCGTCAGCGCCTGCGAGGCGCCTGCGACGATCACCGTCGTCCCGGCGGTGGCGAGGAACGTGAGGCCCGTCTTGAGCGCGGAGAAGCCGAGCACGTTCTGCACGTACAGCGTCAGGAGGAAGAAGTTCGCGAACACGGACGCGCCGAGCAGTACCCCGACGATGTTCGCGCCCGCGAGTGTTCTCACCCTGAAGATTCGCAGCGGCATGAGGGGCGCCTGCGCGCGGGCCTCCCAGGCGACGAAGAACACGAGCAGGATCGCCGAGGCGATGAGCAGGACGATCGTCGTCGTGTCTCCCCAGCCGTCGACCGGCGCCTTCGAGATGGCGTAGACGAGCAGCGCGAGACCGCCGGTGACCGAGGAGGCGCCGACGAGGTCGAAGCCCTGCCGCTCGCCGGGCGCGCGACTCTCGCGCACGACGCGCGGTGCGAGCGCCAGCACGAACGCTCCCACCGGGACGTTGACGAAGAAGATCCACTGCCAGCCCAGGTATTTCGTGAGGATGCCGCCGAAGAGGACGCCGGCTGCGGCGCCGCTGCCGCCCATCGCTCCCCAGATCCCGAGCGCCTTGTTCCGCTCCGCGCCCTCCTCGAACGTCGTCGTGATGATCGACAGCGTGGCCGGCGAGACGATCGCCGCGCCGAATCCCTGCACGGCGCGCGCGGCGACGAGCATGCCGGTCGACGAGGCGAGCCCGCAGACGAGCGATGCCGCTGCGAACAGTGCGACCCCGACGAGGAAGAGCCTGCGGCGACCGAGCAGGTCGGCGGCGCGGCCGCCGAGGAGGAGAAAGCCACCGAACGTGATCGCGTACGCGGTGATCACCCACTGCAGTCCCGTCTCCGAGAAGTGAAGGTGGCGTCCGATCGACGGCAGCGCGACGTTCACGATCGAAACGTCGAGCACCGTCATGAAGAACGCGACGCAGACGAGCGCGAGCGCTTGCCAGCGCCGCGGGTCGGCAACAGAGCTCATGTCTCTCCTTCCGCGGGCTTCCCGGTTCCGAACGGGGCTGCGCCGGGAACTATTCCAGCCCCGGGTCAGAGCTCGAGCGGCAGCCTCTCGTCGGGGGCGGGGCGGAGGATCTGCTCGACGTACGACTCGACGGCCTTCTTCATGCCGACGTCCTTCCCGGCGCACTCGGAGAGGAACCAGCGGTGCTCGAGCAGCTCGTGGAAGAGCTCGGCGGCGTCCCGCTTGCCACGGAGCTCCACCGGCACCGCGGCGATCGCCGGCTCGAAGACCTCGCTCAGCCAGCGTCCGGCGGCGGCCGCGTCGGAGACGGGCGCGTCGCCGGAGCGCTCGAGCTCGGCGCGGTAGGCGGTGAGGTCGTTGAGCAGCCGGCGCGCCTGGTTCTCCTGGGCGTCGAGGCCGGTGAGGTGCAGAAGCCGGCGCCGGTGGTGGCCCGGCTCGACGACCTTCGAGTGCAGGCGCAGGCGCACCTCGGAGCCGCTGCTCAGCAACTCGACCTCCTCGACGTCGAAGCCGAGCTCGTTCAGCCGGCGCAGCCGCTGGTCGAGCCGCTTGCTCTCGCCAGGGGCGAAGACCTCGTCGCGGGTCAGCTCGTCCCAGAGCTGCTCATAACGCCCGCGGACGTCGGCGGCGAACTCCCACGGGTCCTCGACGACCTCGCGCCCCGTCTCTGCCTCGAGGTCGAGCAGCTCGCCGGCGAGGTTCTCCTCTGCGATGGCTAGGTCGTGGCGGCGCTGCCCGTCGGAGAGGCGCTCGTGCAGCTCGCCGGTCTCGGCGTCGACGAGGTAGGCGGAGAGGGCGCCCGCATCGCGGCGGAAGAGCGCGTTCGAGAGCGAGCAGTCGCCCCAGAAGAACCCGGCCAGGTGGAGCCGGACGAGCAGCTCGGCCAGCGCGGCGAGGATCGACGTCTCCGGCGCGGGCAGCCGCCGCCGGCCGAGGATGAGCCGGTAGGGCAGCGAGAACTCGAGCACGCGCGTGATCACGATCGCCTCCAGCTCCTCTCCGATCTCGTCGACGCGCTGGCTGACGACACCGACCGCCTCGACGGCGGGCACGCCCGCGTCCGCGAGGTCACCGAGCAGCCCGTATTCGCGCGCGGCCAAGCGCGGCGGCAGCTCCTTCAGCGCGTAGTACGCGCCGCCGAGCTCGACGAAGCGGACGACGTGGCGGCCGATGCCGCGGCGCACGTCGACGAGAAGCTCGGCCGGCCATTCCTCGAGAGGGAGCTGCCACGGGAGATCGAGAAAGGCGCGCTGGTCGTCACGGGCGACGAGCCGGAAGCGCGGGTTGCTCACGCCGCGTCGAAGACGGCCCCGGCATGCACACGCGCACGGCGGACCCGGCGAGGCTCGAACAGCCCGCCGTGCTGCCGCTCCGCGAGCGTGGCGGCGAGCTCGCCTGCGGCGAGCTTCGAGCTTGCGCGCACGAGAAGCCTCACCTCGAGTGCGGGAATGCCTCTGCGACGAACGATGACGGAATACGGGGTCATAGCCCTCCTATGTCGATCTTGTGAACGAAGACGAAAAAGCCCCGCGGACCGCCGGCCCACGAGGCTCCATCGCCGTGTCGCGCCACCTCCGGCGCAGCAACTCCAGGGTAGCTGACAGGCCCACATCTACAGCCGACGTGGTGGCGCGGCTACGCGCCGGCGTCGGCAAGACGGCGCGCGAATTCCGGGTCGTCGGCGCATAGCCGCTCGAACTCGGAACGGTTGACTGCGAGCACGCGGAGATCGGTCGTTGCCCGAACGCGCGCTGCGCGTGTGCCGTGTGCAGAGAGAAGGGCCCGTTCGCCGATGAGCGCGCCCCGTCCCAGCTCGAGGTTGCCCTCCGGGGCCTCGACGACGACCGTGCCCTCGAGGATGACGAAGAGACCGGTGCCATGCTGTCCACGCTCGATCAGCACGTGCCCCGCGGCGACCTCCGCCTCGGCGCCGGCCGCCTCGAGTCGGCGCAGATCGTCGGTGTTCATGGCGGGCGAGTATCGCAGACGTTACGTCTGCTCGGGCTTCCAGAAGTCGTCGAGCATCTCTGTGTCGCCGCCCTCGCCGAATCCGATCGCGAGCAGCTCGAGCCCGTCAGGGCCTGATTCGAAGCCGCGCGCGACGGGCGCGGTGACGCGAACCACGTCCCACTGCCGCAGCTCGCGCACGTCGTCGTCGAGCTTCATCCGTCCGGAGCCGGCAAGCACGACGTACACCTCCTCCTGGACCCGATGCCGGTGCGCGGTCGAGCCGGGAACGTTCGGGGCGAGCTTCTGGTAGCTGAAGCCGCCGCCTTCGAGACCGAGCGGCTTACGCCCGAAGCGCGCCTCCAGATCGGGGGCGAGTCCGAACCGTTCCGCCATGTTCTCGACGTCGTCCTTGAGGTTCAGGATCGTGTAGTCCGCCAAACTCGATACCCCACTTCCGGCCCCGCTCAGCGCAGGCGACACGTTACCCGAGTGCACCACCTCGCCCGACAGTGCAGCTATCCACGTGCACCTCCTTGGCAGGTACAGGCGATCCTGGGGATCGACACGCCGGCCACCAAACGATCTCACCGTCGACAGAACAGCCGTCCGCATAAACCCCTGATGGCGACTGCGGTTCGGTGCGCGACGC
>Ga0335070_10003079_pt1 | contig 19371 bp, 17 predicted proteins | sample Lox_Sample_13_FD_206722 | JGI IMG/M metagenome (GOLD analysis project Ga0335070, IMG submission 206722) | Soil microbial communities from Loxahatchee National Wildlife Refuge, Florida, United States - Lox_Sample_1.3 | ecosystem: Environmental > Terrestrial > Soil > Wetlands | place: USA... | reverse complement strand
GCCGCTGCGAACAGGCCATAGCCGACGAAGACGGCGAAGGTCAGCAGCATGAACACGCCGCTGAGCTCGAACATGTGCGCGAGCGGATGCGGGTCGTCGGCGGCGACGAATTGCGGCAGGAACGCAAAGAAAAAGATCGACAGCTTGGGATTGAGTATGTTGATCAGAATTGCCGACACGATGACCTGCAGATCGGTGCGTGCGTTGATCTCGCTGTCGACGCGCAGCGCGCCGCGCTCGCGCAGCGCATTCCACGCCATGTACAGCAGATAGGCGACGCCGAGATATTTGAGCGTCTGAAACGCGACGGCGCTCGCGTGCAGGAGTGCGGCGAGCCCGAGGATCGCCGCCGCCATGTGCGGCACGATGCCGAGCGTGCAGCCGAACGCGGCGACGACGCTGGCGCGCGAGCCGCGCGACAGCCCGGCGGCAAGCGTGTAGAGCACGCCTGTTCCCGGCGAGACGATGACGACCAGCGACGTAATCAGGAAATCGAGGCTCATGACGACCTCCGGGTCGGCTGTCGTCGACTATGTCACGGCGGGAGAGGGCGGGCCAGCCGCCGCCTGGTGTCAGGCTTTGATCGCAGGGACGGCGGCGACACGCAGCGGATCGCGCTCGGCCGGCCTGAAATAGAGGGCGAGTTTCAGGCTTTCGGCGATGCGCCGCGCCTTGCTCTCGAACTCCGCCGCCAGTTCGGCCGTGCACAGCTCGCAGGCTGTTTCGCAGAACAGCTCAAGCCAGCGTGCGAAGCGCTCCGGCGGGAACGGCGGCAGCTTCATGTGGGCCATCATCGGATTGCCCTTGTAGCGGCCGGTGGTGCGCATCACCGACGACCAGAAGTCGTACATCTTCGGTAAGTGCGCATCCCACCGTCCGCGCAACGCCGCCTCGAAGATCGGACCGAGGGATTCGTCCTGGCGGACCTTGGCATAGAACGCGTCGACGAGGGCGCGAATCGCCTGTTCGCTCGGCTCGTCATAGAGGGGCATGGCCTGGTTCATGGATGGGAGGGCACGAGCCTTGTTGCGCGGGTTTAAAGATGTATTATATATACATCTATTCTGCCGGCAATCAACCTTATGCGCCTGACCGTCTTCAGCGACTATAGCCTGAGGGTGCTGATGTACCTGGGCGTCAGCGGCCCGGAGCTCGCCACCATCGCCGATATTGCGGGGCACTACGGCATCTCCGAGAACCACCTGATGAAAGTGGTTCACGGTCTTGTCCGGCGCGGCTATGTCGAATCGTTGCGCGGCCGCGGCGGCGGGCTGCGCCTGGCGCGAAAGCCGGACGCGATCGTCATCGGCGCCGTGGTACGGGCGACCGAGGACGACACGGTTCTGGTCGAATGCTTCGACCTCTCGCGCAATGCCTGCCGCATCACCAGCGCCTGCGCGTTGCGCCACGCGCTTTCGGAAGCGCAAGAGGCGTTCTACGCCGTACTCGACGGCTACACGCTCGCCGATCTGGTGGCGCCGAAGACGCGCCTGTCGAAGCTGTTGGGCCTGCCGGCCTAGCCGGCCAAATCAACCTATATTCCGGAAGAGCGGCGCGAACACCTCTTCGGGGGCGCGGGCGAGCTTGGTCGCGAACAGCTCGTGCTCGTGCTTGCTGAGGTTGCGCACCGGCTGGAAGAGGTGCCGGAACATCTGCGCGAACTCCTCCTCGCCGAAGCGCCAGGTCTTGGCCTTCGGGTTTGGGACGAAGACGTTGCTGGCGACGCCAATGGTCGTCGGCGCGTATTGCATCAGTCCGATGAACCACTCCTTACGGGCATCGAAGCGCTTGAACGCGTCGGCGATGCGCGCCAGGACCGAATACAGCACCAGCTTCACCCGGTCGTCGGCGTAGAACATGTCCCATGTGAAGTCGTCGCCGGCTTTGGCCTTGAGCTCGTCATGCGCCTCGACGCAGCGGTCGTGGAACGTGTCCACCTCTTCGCCGAGCACCAGGCGCAGGAAGTTGAAGAAGTTGGGCAGCGCGTCGCGGCTGATGACCTCGGCGTCGAGCAGCGGGTCGAGCGGATGGGTCAGCACGCGGTGGAACAGCTCCACGCGCTGCGCATCGTGCGCCTGTGCCAGCGCGTGCGCGAGCGCGTGGCTCTGCACGTCGGTGTAGACCCGGTCGAACAGGGCATCGAAATCGGGCGAGGCTTTCAGCGCCTCCGCCACCCGGCGCAGGTCCATCGTGCTGACCGGCCGCCCGGCATGGGTCTGTTCGAGGGCGCGTATGAACGCCTCGAGAAGCTCGTTCGCCGCATCACGGATCTGGCGCGAGCCGTTTTGAGTCATGGACGGGGTTCCTTCACTATCCGCCGAAATCGCCAGGGCGAGCGCGCGCTCCCGTGAGGACTGTCGCACTATAGCTCTAAGGGCCGCTAAACGAACCACGCTCATGGGCGTCGTACCTCGACTGGGCTACGCTGCGGGCCGGGCTTGGTCTGCCGGCCCGCCTCGGCCAGGGTGTGCGCAATTCGTTTAAAATTTGTTTAATTCTTTATTTACCCGCCCCGCGGTAGGATTGTCCGCGATGACCTATCAATTCCCCGCTGCCGCCTGGCGTCCGAGCTCCAAGCCGTCCGCCGGGTCGAAGACACCCAGCATCAACCCGGGCGAATTCGCCGCCACCATCGCCGAGGCCCTGCTCAGCGGCCCGCGCGCGGTCCGTCGCCGCCCCAACCCGCAGTCCGCGGCCGAGATGCTGGGGCAGCTCGAAACACAGGCGCGTGAGATCGTTTCGCTGGCCGGCGAATCCGCCACCGTCGCCGGCTTCCGCGTCTTCACCGCCTATCGCGAGTTCCGCGAGAAGCTCGCCGACTTCCAGACCTTCTGCGGCGTGATCCAGGCCTATCTCGGCCGCCTCGCCAGCCATCGCCGGGGCGAGCTCGAGGAGCGCTTCTACGCGCTGTGGGGTGCGATCTATCGCCCGGCGCTGAAGGCGTTGGCCGTCTTCATCACGGCGCTCGAGCGTGATGGCGTCATGCCGCTCGGCGCCCGCGAAATCCTCGAAGCGGAGATGATCGCGCTCGAAGGCATGTGCGGCCTCATGGCCGATCCGCGCTTCGGCGACCAGAACGCCGCCCTGGTTGCAGCGACCAAGAGCCTCGTCGGCCGCGTCGGCAAGCTCGCCGACCGTGCCAGCTCGCTCCCCGAGCTCGTCGACACTCGCGACGCGGCGTAACGTCGGATCGACCAAATTTAGTGAAGCCCTGCCGCCACTTATGGCGGCGGGGTTTTTCTTTTTATCGGCCGAGACGAGAGTTGCACTTACCGCGTCAGGCCCCTATGTTCCGGGCCTTCCTGCATGACCACTCGCACGCTCGAACACCCGGCCACCGCCGCGATGACCGATCTCAGCCGCATCCGCAATTTCGCGATCATCGCGCATATCGACCACGGCAAATCGACCCTGGCCGACCGCCTCATCCAGCGCTGTGGTGCGGTGGAGGATCGCGAGATGCGCGAGCAGATGCTCGACAGCATGGACATCGAGCGCGAGCGCGGCATCACCATCAAGGCGCAAACCGTCCGCCTCGACTACAAGGCCAAGGACGGCAATACCTACGTCCTCAATCTGATGGACACGCCGGGCCATGTCGACTTCGCCTATGAGGTGAGCCGCAGCCTCGCTGCCTGCGAGGGGTCGATCCTGGTCGTCGATGCAAGCCAGGGTGTCGAGGCGCAGACCCTCGCCAATGTCTACCAGGCGATCGAGGCTAATCACGAGATCATCCCCGTCCTCAACAAGATCGACCTGCCCGCGGCCGAGCCGGAGCGCGTCAAGCAGCAGATCGAGGACGTGATCGGCATCGATGCGTCGGAAGCGGTCCCGATCTCGGCCAAGACCGGCCTCAACATCGACGAGGTCCTGGAAGCGCTGGTCAAGCGGCTGCCGCCGCCGAAGGGTGACGCCGCGGCGCCGCTCAAAGCGCTGCTGGTCGATTCCTGGTACGACCCTTATCTCGGCGTCGTCGTGCTGGTGCGGGTCAAGGACGGCCGCATCACCAAAGGCCTGAAGATCCGCATGATGGCGGCGGGTGCCACGCACGAGATCGATCGCGTCGGCGTCTTCAAGCCGAAGAACACCGAAGTGGCGGAGCTCGGGCCCGGCGAGATCGGCTTCATCACCGCGTCGATCAAAAGTGTCGCCGACTGCCGGGTCGGCGACACCATCACCGAAGAGAAGCGCCTGGCCGCCGAGCCGCTGCCCGGCTTCAAGCCGAGTCTGCCCGTCGTGTTCTGCGGGTTGTTTCCGACCGACGCCGCCGATTTCGAGAAGCTGCGCGAGAGCCTCGGCAAGCTGCATCTCAACGACGCGAGCTTTGCCTACGAACCGGAAAGTTCGGCGGCCCTCGGCTTCGGCTTCCGCTGCGGTTTCCTCGGCCTCCTGCATCTCGAGATCATCCAGGAGCGCCTCGAGCGCGAGTTCGACCTCGACCTGATCGCGACGGCACCATCGGTCGTGTACAAGGTCCATCTCACCAACGGCGAGGTCATGGATCTCTACAACCCGGTCGACATGCCCGACCCGGTGCGCATCGAGCACATTGAAGAGCCGTGGATCAAGGCGACCATCCTGGTGCCCGACGAGTATCTCGGCTCGGTCTTGAAGCTGTGCGAGGAGCGCCGCGGCGTGCAGGAGAACCTGACCTACGCCGGCAGCCGCGCCATGCTCGTCTACCAGCTGCCGCTCAACGAAGTGGTGTTCGACTTTTACGACCGGCTGAAATCGGTCAGCCGCGGCTATGCCAGCTTCGACTACACGATCGACCACTACAAAGAGGGCGACGTGGTGAAGCTCTCCATCCTGGTCAACGGCGATCCGGTCGACGCGCTGTCGATGATGGTGCACCGGGCCAAGGCCGAGAGCCGCGGCCGCGCGCTGTGCGTCAAGCTGAAAGAGCTGATTCCGCAGCAGCTGTTCAAGATCGCCGTGCAGGCGGCGATCGGGGGCAAGATCGTGGCGCGTGAGACGATCTCGGCGCTGCGCAAGGACGTCACCGCGAAGTGCTACGGCGGCGACATCACGCGCAAGAAGAAGCTGCTGGAGAAGCAGAAAGAGGGCAAGAAGCGGATGCGCCAGTTCGGCCAGGTCGACATCCCGCAATCGGCCTTTCTGGCCGCCCTCAAGGCCCGCGAAGACTAGCGCTCCGCCATTGCGCAGAAGCGCGCCGCCCGGATAGGCTGGCGTGTCCCATGCAACTGCTGTCGATCCTCTCCAACAGCGTCGAGCAGGCCTCGCTGTACGCCTTTCTTGCGCTCGGCGTTCTGATCACGTTCCGCTTCTTCCGCTTCCCTGATCTGACGGCCGAAGGCAGCTATCCACTGGGTGGTGCGGTCGCGGCCACGCTGCTGGTGAACGGCATCAACCCGTTCGCGTCCACTGTGGCGGCGATGCTGGCGGGTGCGGTCGCCGGAATGGCGACGGCGCTCATCCACACGCGGCTGCGCGTGAACAACATCATCTCCGGCATCATCGTCATGACCGCCCTTTATTCGGTGAACCTGACCGTGATGGGCCGGCCGAACGTGTCGCTGTTGGCGTCGCGGTCCGTGTTCGACGATTTCGCGCGTACGGTGGGGCTTGCCGAAGGTGCCGGCGCGACCATTCTCCTCGCTGCCGTCCTGGTGGTGGCGGGGTCGGCGGTGCTCTTCTGGTTCATGCGCACCGAGCTCGGCCTTGCCGTGCGCGCCACCGGCGAGAACGAGCCGATGATCCGCTCGCTCGGCGTCGACACCGCATGGACCAAGGTCGTCGGTCTCGCGATCTCGAACGCGGCGATCGCGCTCTCGGGCGCGCTGGTGGCGCAGGACAACGGCTTCGCCGACATCGGCATGGGCATCGGCATCCTGGTCACCGGTGCGGCCGCGGTGATGATCGGTGAATCGCTGTTCGGCGACGGCTCGATCGTGCGCTGGATCGCCGCCGTTCTGGTCGGCGTTCTAGTCTACGAGCTTCTGGTGGTCGTGGCGCTGCGGGTCGGCCTCGATCCCACGGACCTCAAGCTGATCACCGCGGCGCTGCTGCTCGCGACGTTGTCGCTGCCGCGCTTCCGGCTGCGCTTTCTGGGGCGGCGGTGATGCTGACGATCGAACATGCGACGAAGCGGTTCCTCGCCGGTACGGCCGAGGAGCTGCTGGCGCTCGACGGCGTCAGCCTGGACCTGGCCGCGGGCGACTTCGTGACGGTGATCGGCTCGAACGGGGCGGGCAAATCCACCTTGCTCAAGGCGATCGCGGGTCTCGTCGAGCTCGACGAAGGCAAGATCGTGCTCGAGGGGCGGGATGTCACGAGCTGGCCGGACCACCGCCGGGCGGCTCTCATCGGGCGCATCGCGCAAGACCCGCACGAGGGGACCTGCGCGGCGATGACCATCGCCGAAAACCTGGCGCTCGCGGCGCGGCGCGGCGGCGCCCGCCGCCTCACCCGCGCCGTCACGCCTGATCTCGCCATCCGGTTTCGCGCCAGCCTCGCCGAGCTCGGCCTCGGCCTCGAGCACCGGCTCGACACCCGCGTGGCTTTCCTCTCGGGCGGCCAGCGCCAGGCCCTGACCCTGCTGATGGCCACCTTGGCCCGCCCGCGGCTGCTGCTCCTTGACGAGCACCTCGCCAATCTCGACCCGCGCACCGCCGTCCAGGTGATGGCGAACACCGAGCGCCTCGTTGCCGCCGGCCGGCTGACCACGGTGATGGTGACGCACGACATGGCGCAGGCGATCCGGGTCGGCAACCGCCTGATCATGCTGCATCAGGGCCGCATCGTGTTCACCGCGTCCGGCCCCGAAAAGGCCGCCCTCACGGTGGCGTCCCTGGTCGATAAATTCCACGCGGCGAGCGGCGAACGCCTGGCGGACGACCGCGTGCTTCTCACGCGCTGACCGACACGGCTAGAATGCAGAGACCACCGGGAGATAGGGTCATGAAAAAGATTTACGCCGCCGCGATCGCATTGTGCTGTCTCGCAGGCGCCGCGCCTGCGCAGACGGCGGCACAGAACGGCCCGGTGCCGGGCAAGACCTACAAGGTGGGCTATTCGCAGATTGTCGACCACCCGGCGCTCAACGCGATCCGCCAAGGCTTCGTCGACACGCTCAAGGCGGCGGGCTTTGTCGAGGGCAAGAACCTCGTCTTCGAATATCAGAATGCCCAGGGCAATCCCGGCAACGCGCGCAATATCGCGGAGAAATTCGTCGCCGACGGCGTCGATATCCTCGCCCCCTGCACCACGCCCAACGCGCAGGCGACGGTCAAGTTCGCGCGCGGCGGCAAGATCCCCGTCGTGTTCGGCTGCATCACGAACCCGGTCGATGCCGGCCTCATCCCCTCGTTCGATCAGCCGAGCGGCACCAACGTCACCGGTCAGTACAGCCTGCCGCCGGCGGCCCAGATCATGAGCCTCATCGTCGAGCTGATGCCCGCCGCCAAGACCGTCGGCACGATCTACAACGGCGGCGAATCGAACTCCGTCAGCACGGAAAGGCTGGCCAAGGCGGAGGCGGAAAAACGCGGGCTCAAATGGGTCGAGGTGCAGGTCACCTCGAGTGCCGAGGTGAAGAACGCGGCCGACTCGCTGGCGGGCCGCGTCGACGTCATCTTCACGCCGCAGGACAACACGGTCGCCTCGGCTTACGACGCGGTGCTGAAGAGTGCGCGCAGTGCCAAGCTGCCGCTGTTCTCGACCGATACCAGCACGGTGGCGCGCGGCGCCCTCGCCTCGTTCGGCGTCGACGAATACAAGCAGGGGGCGGCGTGGGCGAAAGAGGTGGCGATCCCGGTGCTGCTGGGGCGCGACGCCGCGACGATGGTCGCGTTCTCGTATCAGGACCGCGAGCTGTACGTGAACACGGCGGCCGCCGCCGCCGCCAACGTCACGATCTCGCCGGCCGTGCTCAGCCGCGCGGCGAAAGTGTTCAAGGAATAGACGCTGCTCCTCAGCGCCGCAGGTAGTCGGCGAGATTGATCTCGGCCGCGCCGGGGATGCGCTTGCGCACGAATTCGGCCTTGCGGCCGAAGGGGCAGGTCGCATCGATGCCGATGCGGCCCCAATGGTCCTTCTGCGGATCGCGATAGAAGCCCGGGACGTCGGGGATAACGAGCGCCCGCTGGTCGGCGCGGCCGCGCGTCAGATACGCCCACCAGACATCGTTGAAATCGCCGATGTCGACGTCCTCGTCGACGACGAACACGCTCTTGCTCCAGTCATGGTTGGCGCCCATTGCCGTCAGCAGCACCTGGCGCGCGTGGCCTTCGTATTGCTGCTCGATCTGCACGACCGTGCTCATGATCATCGGCACGCAGGCGACGTCGATCAGCCCGCGCACGTTCGCGGCCAGCAAGGATTCGTAAACGCGAGTGGCCACAGCCAGCTCGAGCAGCCGCATGTCCTCGGGCGAGCCGCAGACCAGCGCATGATACAGGGCGCCCCGCCGGGCGATGACGGCGGTGACCTCGAAGACGTGGTTGTCGCCTTGCGGCACGTAGTAGCCCATGAACTCGCCGAACGGGCCTTCCGCGCGGCGCACGCGCGGCAGGATGCGGCCTTCGATGACGATCTCGGTCTCGGCCGGCACGTCGAGCGCGATGGTGCGGCAACGCCGCATCGCGAGCGGCTTCTTGGCGATCTTGCCGGCGACCTCGAGTTCGCTTTGGGCAAGCGGCACGGGGGCGGCCGCGGCGAGCACGACCTCCGGCGGCGGGCCGATCAGGATCGCCGCCACGAGCGCGGCGCCCTTGGCCTCCGCCGCTGCCTGGTAGCGCGTCAGGTGGTGCGAATCGCCGAGCCGGACGCGGACCTCGCGATCGCTGATCACCTGGCCGCGGTGGAACGACAGATTGTCGACGCCGGTTTCGGGGTCGCGCGCCAGGAATACGCCGGCGGTGACATAAGGCCCGGCATCCTTCTCGAAATAGGTGATCGCCGGGAGGTCGCTGAGCTCCAGCGCTTCGAGATCGGGTTCGGCAGTGACGCGCGGGGCCGGCGCGGGTGCGGCCATGAGCTCGGTCCAGCGCCGGCAAAATCCGGGTGCCTCGCCCGGCAGGAGATCGATCAGACGCTTGCGGCTGCCGAACAGGTTGGTGATCACCGGATGGCGCGAGCCGGCGACCTTGCGGAAGAGAAGAGCGTCGTCGCTTTCCTGCTGCGAGCGCGCGGTCACGGCAGCCAGCTCGAACCGGCCGGAGACTTCGCGCTCGATGACGCGCACGCGACCCGCGGCGAGGAGCGATTCGAGATAAGCGCGCATGCCGTGAGGGTAACAGCCAATCAGCCGGTCAGCCAATCAGCCGCCGGCTTTCTTTATCCAAACCCGCTGCGGCGTTTGCGCTTGCCGCCGCCGACGCCCGATAGGACGCCGAGCAGCACGGCGAAGCTGCCGAGCACCATCCACGCCGGCCATACCAGAAATGGGAAGATGACGTCCTGCCAGAGGACCGGGTGGATGTAGCGCTCGATCACCGCCTGGACGAGGTTCAGCGACCCGCGGTCGAGTTGGTACCAAAGCGTCCCGAGCGCGGTCGGCTCATAGGTGCCGGTCTTGAAATAGGTGAGGACGTCGTGCCCGCCGACGATCACGGCCAACACCAGCAGGATCCAGGCGAACGCCCGCCCGATCATGTGACCTCCCGTTCGGGTGCAACGGCCCGACTCGGCGCCGCCGCATGCCGCGCAAACATTAACAAAATGGTTGCAAGGTCTCTAGACGCCGCCAATGACACCGCTATTCTGGGGCCTAGGTGTTTTCCCGGCCATAATTCGGGTGTCACCCCGACCCCGTCACTACGCGAGGCGGGCTAAGGTGTCACCGGCTGGAAACATCCGCAGGCTAATAAAGCAAAAGAATCAATGCTTAGGAGGAGACGGTGAACGAAGAATTGGCCCGACTGAAACATGAGTTGGAACGCGCCGGTTTGATTGCGGCGGCGGCGCCGCCACGCCTGATCCGGCCGGACCGGCTGCGCGCGCTGCGCATTCGTCTCCGCACCTTCCTCGACACCTATCGTCGGGCGTTGCCGCGGACCGAAGCGGCCGGCGTCCGTACCTGGATCGAGCGCGTCGACCGCGCCATCGCCGACGTTTCGGCGCGCCAGCGTGCCTAAGGCTTAGGGAGCGCCCGCGGCCGGCGCCGTCCTTGAAAAGGCCTCCGTTCCTTTCGAACGGGGTTGCTTGATCAAGGGGGTGCCGGCCGGTCACACTCCGATCCGGGCCCGCGAACCCTCGCGCGGCCATTCCACGCGGGGCGTCCCCCCGACGCGGGATAGGCTTGGGTCGGTAATGGATTTCACCTTCACCGAAGCGCAGCGTCTGTTCGCCGAAGCCGTCCGGCGCTTCGCGCGCGACCGCCTGGCGGCCGACGCACTCAAGCGCGCGCATGATCCGCGCTTCCCCTTCGAGGTCGCCCGGCTGGCCGCCGACCAGGGCTTGCTCGGCATCACCTTGCCCGAAGCCGATGGCGGTCAGGGCGGATCCCTTATCGATGCGGTCATCGCAATCGAGCAGGTGGCGCTGGTCTGCCCGCGCAGCGCCGACGTCATCCAGGCCGGCAACTTCGGCCCGATCCGCACCGTGGCCGAGTACGCCGATGCGGCGCAAAAGGCGCGGTTCCTGCCGGATCTCCTGGCCGGCCGTGCAGCGATCAGCCTCGGCATGAGCGAGCCCGAGGCCGGCTCGGCCGTCACCGACCTCAAGACCACGGCGCGCCGCGACGGCGATCATGTGGTGATCGACGGCAGCAAGGTGTTCTCGACCCACAGCGCGGACGCGTCTCTGTTCCTGGTCTATGTGCGGTTCGGTCCCGGTGTCGACGGGATCGGCTCGGTGATCGTCGAGCGCGGCCGGCCGGGTTTCACGGTCGGCAAGCCATCGGCCTTCATGAGCGACGAGGAATGGTGCCAACTTTATTTCCAGGACTGCCGTATTCCGGCGGCGAACGTGCTGCTCGGCGCCGGCGGCTTCAAGAAGCAGATCGCCGGCTTCAATGTCGAGCGGATCGGCAACGCCGCGCGCTCTCTCGCGCTCGGCCGGCATGCGTTCAATCTCGCCCGCGATCACGCGGCAACTCGCCGGCAGTTCGGCCGCACGCTGAATGAGTTCCAGGGCCTGCAATGGAAGTTCGCCGATATGGCGATGAAGCTCGACGCCGCGCAGCTGCTGCTCTATCGCGCCGCCGCCAACGCCGACGATAAAGGATTGCCCTCGGCCTACGAGACCGCAACCGCCAAGGCATTCTGCAACCAGACCGGCTTCGACGTCGCCAACGAGGCGGTGCAGATCATGGGAGCCCTCGGCTACAGCCGCGAATCGCTCGCCGAGTATTGCATGCGCCGCACGCGCGGGTGGATGATTGCCGGCGGCTCGATCGAGATGATGAAGAACCGCATCGCCGAGCACATCTTCGACCGGCGGTTTGACCAGCGTTCCGGCGCGAGCAAGAAAGCCGGGAACTGACGAAAGTAGGAGGGAGGGAAGGATGCGCAAATATTTCTGCGCCGCTGCGGCGGCCCTGATCGGAACATCGGCCGTCGCTCTGTCTGGGAGTGTCAGGGCCGAGGTCAAAGAGCTGAAGCTCGGCCTGCAATACGGCCTGATCTATCTGCCGGCGACGGTCGCGGTCGAAGAGAAGTTCATGGACAAGCGCGCCAAGGAGCAGGGGCTGCCCGGCCTCGCCGTGGAAATCAGGCGTTTCAGCGGCTCGACCGCGATGAATGACGCCGTGATCTCGGGCAACGTCGATCTCGGCGCTTATGGCTTGCCGGGTCTTCTGATCGTCTGGGACAAGACCCGCGGTCACCAGGACGTGCGCGGCGTCGCCGCCCTCGGCCGTAACGCCTTCATTGTCGTGACCAACAAGCCGTCGATCAAGACGCTCAAGGATTTCACCGACGACGACCGGATCTCGTTGCCCGCGACCAACTCGCCGCAGGCGATTCTCCTCAAGATGGCGTCCGACAAGCTCTACGGACAGCCCAATCATTTCGACAAGATGATGGTGGCGCTGCCGCATCCGGATTCCGTGACCGCACTCCTCGGCGGCAAGGAAATCAGCGGCTACGTATCGACGCCGCCGTTCCAGCAGTTCCTGCTGCGCGACAAGCGCATCCACGCCGTCGCGACGGCCAAGGAGATCCTCGACGGCGAGGAGGCGACCGGCGTCATCGTCGGCGGGGCGAAGAAGTTCGTCGACGACAATCCCAAGGTGGCGAAGGCGGTCTTTCTCGCCCTCGACGACGCGATGAAATTCATCCGTGAGAACAGACCGAAGTCGGCGGACATCTACATCGAATCGGAGAAGTCGAAGCTGTCGAAGGAGGATGTGGTGGGCATGATGTCCGACGGCTCGACCGAATACGACGTAGCGCCGCACGGACTGAAACGCTTCGCCGATTTCATGAAGAAGATCGGCATGATGAGCCAGTCGCCCAATGACTGGAAGGACGCGTTCTTCCCGGTCGCCTACGACCGCAACGGCAGCTGACGCGGCCCCGGGAGCAAAACCATGCCACGCTGGAGCGATCTCGCGAGCTTCGCCCTCGATCTCGCCGACGCCGATATTCCGGAAGAGGCCCGCCGCAAGGCCGTCGATGCGATCACCGACGGGCTCGCCTGCGCGCTCGCCGGCAGCGTGTCGGAGGTGGCGCGGCCGGTGCTGCGGGCGCTCGGCATCGAGGGCGGCGCCGGCGGCGCAGCGCGGCTGCTCGGCAGCGATCTCCAGGCGGCCCCGGCCGACGCGGCGCTCTACAACGGCACGATCACCCACGCCCTCGACTACGACGACGTGACGCATCCGGCGTTCAGCCATCCGACCACGGTGCTGATGCCGGCGCTGTTCGCGCTGGCGGATCAAGCGAAGGCGAGCGGCCGCGATATCGTCGGCGCGTATGTGGTCGGACTCGACGTCTTCGGCAAGCTCGGCCGGGCGCTCAACACCGCGCATTATCGCGCCGGATGGCACGCCACCTCGACCTTCGGCAGCATCGCCGCCGCCGTCGCCGCGGCACGCCTGTTGCGGCTGAACAGGGAGCAGCTGATGTCGGCTGTCGGCATGGCGGCATCGGCCTCGTCGGGCTTGCGGGCGAACTTCGGGACCATGACCAAGCCGCTGCACGCCGGCTATGCCGCGCGCAATGGCGTGCTCGCGGCCAAGCTCGCGCGCGAAGGCTTCACCGCGTCCGAGGAGGCGCTGACGCACAAGTTCGGCTTCGCGAACGTGTTCAGCGGCGGCACACCCGCGAAATGGAGCGAGTTCGCGAAGTGGGGCGAACCGTTCGAGATCCTGAGCGAGTTCGGCATCGGTCTGAAGCCGTTCCCGAGCTGTGCCGCGACCCACACCGCGATCGAGGCGGCGCTGCTGCTGCGCGAGGAGATCGGGGGCGCCGTCGACCGCATCGCCTCCATCCGCGCCGGCGTCGCGGAAATGTCGCTGGAACCGCTCATCCATGTCCGGCCGCACAGCGGCCTCGAAGGCAAGTTCAGCATGCACTATTGCGTGGCGTCGGCCTTGGTCGACGGCACGGTCGATCTCGCGACGTTCGACGACGCGCGGGTCAAGAACCCGAAGGTCATCGACCTGATCGGCCGCACCGCGATGGCGGTGGACGAGCGCGTCCGCCACAGCTCCGAGTTCGGGTCGGTGCTCGCCTTCACCATGGCCGACGGCCGCACGCACGAGAAGCTCGTGCCGCTCGCCATGGGCAAACCGCATCGCTGGTTCAGCAAGGAGCGGCTGCGGCAGAAGTTCGGCGACTGCGCCAACGGCGTCCTGCCGGCCGAGCGGATCGATGCGGCGTTCCAGGCGGCCCAGGACCTCGACCGGCTGCCCAGCCTCGATCCGCTGCTGCGGGAACTGTCGATGCGCCGCGCCGCGGCGGCGGAGTAACCACGGGAAGAGCATCCGTCTATGTCCAAAGTCCTTACCGCGATCACGTTTCTGCTGCTGTGCTGCGCGGCGCCGGCCTTGGCGGCGTTTCCCGACCGGCCGATCAAGATCGTGGTGCCGTTCCCGCCCGGCGGGGGCACCGACATCATCTCGCGGACCCTGGGGGCGGCGATGTCGGCCGAACTCGGCCAGCCGGTGGTCATCGAGAACAAGCCCGGCGGCGGCACCGTGCTCGGCACGGCGTTGGTGGCCAACAGCCCGGCGGACGGCTACACCCTGGTCATGGCGACGTTCGCGCACGCCGTAAACCCGAGCCTCAAGGCGAGCCTGCCCTACGACACGTTCAAGGCGTTCGCGCCGGTGGCGCTCGTCGCGCGCTCTTACAACATTCTCGTCGTCAATCCGAAGAGCAGCTACCACAGCGTCAAGGACCTGCTCGCGGCGGCCAAGGCCAATCCCGGCAAGCTCAACTACGGCTCGTTCGGCATCGGCACGTCGGCGCATCTCGCGGGCGAGTTGTTCAAGTACTTGGGCAAGGTCGACATGACGCACGTCGCTTATCAGGGTGCGGCGGCGGCGCTGACGGATCTCATGGCCGGGCATATCGACGCGATGTTCACGACGGTGGCCAGCGTCACTTCGCACATTCAGTCCGGCAACCTGCGGGCGCTGGCGGTGACCTCGGCACAGCGCTCGCCGGCGTTCCCCGATCTGCCGACCATCGCTGAGGCCGGTGTGCCGGGCTATGTCGCCGACAGCTGGTACGGGCTCTACGCCCCGGCGGGTACGCCGCCGCAGATCATCGACGCCCTCAACAAGGCGATCGCGAAGGTCGTACAGGCCGGCGCGCTCGCGAAGCTGGCGACCGTCGAAGGCCTGGTGGTGACGCCGAGCCCGCCGCAGGAGCTCGACCGCTATGTGCGCGAGCAGGAGGCGCTGTGGCGCAAGGTGGTCGAGGCGGCGCACATTGAGCCCCAGTGAGGCAAGCATGAGCGACAGCAAGCGGGTCGAACTCTCCGTCGACGACGGCATCGCCACCATCGCCTTCAACCGCCCGGACGTCCGCAACGCCATCGACGATCGGATGCGCATCGAGCTCGCGGCGGCGCTGGAGAACGTCGAGAGCGACGACGCGGTGCGCGCCATCGTGCTTACCGGCAATGGCAGCGCCTTTTGCGCCGGCGGCGACATCGCCGGCATGCGGCAGCGGCTGAAAGCGCCGGCGGGCGAGGTCGCGGTCAACGGCTGGAAGCGGCAGCGCAAGCTGCACCGCATCGTCACGATGCTGCACGACCTGCCGAAACCGACCGTTGCCGCCGTCAACGGCGCCGCGGCCGGTCTCGGCTGCGACCTGGCGCTGTGCTGCGATTTCATCATGGCCTCCGAGGCGGCGATGTTCACCATGAGCTTCGTGCTGCGCGGCCTGGTCCCCGACGGCGGCGGCATGTACTTTCTGCCGCGCCGGGTCGGCCTCGCCCGCGCCAAGGAGCTGATCTTCACCGGCCGCCGGGTCGAGGCGAAAGAGGCGCTCGCTATGGGCCTTGCCGACCGCATGACCGCGGCCGCGACGTTGCTGAAGGACGCCCGCACCTGGGCCAAGGAGCTGAGCCAGGGCTCGGCGAGTTCGCTGGCGCTCAGCAAGGCGATCCTCGACCAGAGCTTCGAGCTCACCGCCGAGCAGGCGCTGGCGCTCGGGCGCGAAGCGCAGGCGATCTGCTACACCACGGCCGAGCACCACGAGGCCGTCGCCGCCTTCCTCGCCAAAAGCAAGTCGCGCTGAATTGGCGGCGATGTCTCTAACATTCACCCCCACCCCAACCTTCCCCCATCGAGGGGGAGGGGGAAGAATTCCAGCGCTGCCTCTTATCCCCTCCCCCCTTGTGGGGGAGGGTAGGGTGAGGGGTGTGCTCGTGCGCGCGCAATGAATCCCATCTCCCGCCTCCTGCATCCCCAAAGCGTCGCGGTCGTCGGTGCGTCGTCCGATCCGGACAAGCTGACCGGCCGACCGATCGCCTACCTGCAGAAGCATGGCTTCGCCGGACGGATCTACCCGATCAACCCGCGCGCTCCGCAGATCGCCGGGCTCACCTGCTATCCCGACGCGAAATCGTTGCCGAGCCCGCCGGACGTCGGGCTCGTGCTGCTCGGCGCCGAGCAGGCGATCGATGCCGTGCGGCAGCTGGCCGAGGCCGGCGCCAAAACGGCGATCGTGCTGGCCAGCGGCTTCGGCGAAGCGGGTGCGGAGGGCCAGAGGCGCCAGGCGGCGCTCAAGGCCGCCGCCGGGCGGATGCGCGTGCTCGGCCCCAACACCATCGGTCTGGTCAACCTCACCGACCGCATCACGCTCTCGGTCAGCGGCGCGCTCGAGATCGACGATCTGGTCCCCGGCCGCATCGCCGTGGTCTCGCAAAGCGGCGGCATCCTCGGCTCGCTGCTGTCGCGCGCCGCCGGCCGCGGCATCGGCCTGTCGCGGCTGATCGCGACCGGCAACGAGGTCGACCTCGAAGTTGCCGACTGCCTGGACCATTTGGTCGAGGACGATGCGACCTCGGTGATCGCGCTCTATCTCGAAGGTTTGCGCAACGTGGCGCGCTTCCGCGCCGCGGCCGAGCGGGCTGCGGCCGCCGGCAAGCACATCGTCGCCTTCAAGGTCGGACGTTCCGAAGCCGGCATGCGCTCGGCGATTTCGCACACCGGCGCGCTCGCCGGCGCCGACCGCATGTACGACGCCTTGTTCCGGCAGGCCGGCGTCATCCGCGCGGCGACCTTCGCCGACCTCCTCGACGTGCCGCAGGCGCTGGCGGCGCGCCGCGCGTTGCGTGGCCACCGTGTCGCCATCGTCACCTCGACCGGCGGCGCCGCGACCCTCGTCGCCGATGCCTGCGGCCTTGCCGGCGTCGATGCGCCGCAGCCTGACGCCGCGACCGCCGCGCGCCTGACCGCGCTCGACATCAAGGACGCGACCCTCGACCGCAATCCGATCGACGTGACCTTGGCCGGCCTCAGGCCCGACCTGTTCAAGAGCGTGCTCGACACCTTGATCGCGAGTGAGAGCTACGACGCGATCGTCATGATCGTCGGGTCCTCCGGCATCGCCCGGCCCGATCTCGTGGCCAAGCCGGTGCTGGAGGCGCTGCCCGGCAGCTCCAAGCCGATCCTGGTCTATGTCAGCCCGGAAGCGCCGAACATCATCAAGCACCTCAACCGCCAGGGTGTGCCGGCGTACAGCGCGCCGGAAGCCTGTGCGGCGGCGCTGGCGGCGATGCGGCGCATGAGCCAGCCGCGCGCCGGGACCGCGGCACCCGCGCCGGCAGCCCTGCCGCAAGTCGCGGATCTGCGCGCGGGCCCGCTGAACGAAGCCGAAAGCAAGGCGGTGTTCGCGCGGTTCGGCATTCCCGTCGTGAAAGAGTTCGCCGCGGCGACCGCCGCCGATGCCGCCGCCGCGGCGCCGAAACTCGGCGGTGGGCCGGTCGCTTTGAAAATCTTGTCGCGGGAAGTGGTGCATAAGACGGAGATCGGCGGCGTGCTGTTGAACGTGGCACCGGCGGACGTGGAACAGCGCTGCGCCGAGCTGCAGCGGGCCGCGAGTCCGTCCGGGTTCAAGCTCGAAGGGTTCCTGGTGCAGGAGATGATCCGTGGTGGGATCGAGATGATCCTCGGCTTTCACCGCGATCCGCAGGTCGGCCCCGCCGTGCTGCTCGGCCACGGCGGCATCACCGCCGAGGTCTTCGGCGACACCGCCGTGCGCTTGCTGCCGCTCGAGGAGCGCGACGCGCGCGCCATGATCGACGAGATCAAGAGCGGGGAGCTCCTGAAGGGCTTCCGCGGCCGGCCGCTCGCCGATGTCGACGCGCTCGTCGCCGCCATACTCGCGTTCGCACGCATGGCCGACGCTCTCGGCGATCGCCTGATCGAGGCCGAGATCAATCCGCTGATCGTCCGGCCGGCGGGCGACGGCGTGCGCGCCGTCGACGGGCTCATCCTGCTGCGCTGACGCCCGCCATTCCCGGTTTTTCCGAGGTTTTGCCTCGGTTTATCGGCGGTTGGCGGGCGCGCGCACCGCTGCTATGGTGCGCGCCGCCGGACAGGTGGCCGAGTGGTTTAAGGCGCGCGCCTGGAAAGTGCGTATACGTGAAAGCGTATCGCGGGTTCGAATCCCGCCCTGTCCGCCATCCTGCTTCGCGCTGACGCGCTTCGCAGGATTTGATCCGGTCCATCCCGCGAAGCAGGATGCCCTCCGAAGCTTTAGCGAAGGAGGGCTGTCTCCGTGTTTTACGTGTACTTGCTGGAAAGTTCTAAAACACCTGGGCAGCGGTACGTAGGCTTCACGCTGGATCTCAAGCGAAGAGTCGCTGACCATAATGCGGGCAAAGGGTCCCATACGTCAAAGTTTGCGCCTTGGGAGTTGGTGACCTACATCGCGTTCGCTGAGGAGCGTAAGGCGAGGGCGTTTGAGCGCTATCTAAAGTCGGGCTTCCGGCCACGCATTTGCACGGAAGCGCTTCTGGTAAGATTCTCGTCGGGACAACCTGTCCGCCATCCTGCTTCGCCCCCGATCTTCCGACCTAGTGGCGCGCTTCGCAGGATTTGGCGCCGTCAAAACTCAGACGGCTTGCGCCGTCATGCGCACGCGCGCGCCAGCCGGGATTGTCTGCGGCGCTTTATTGAGATTCTCGATCGCGAAGCCGGCGGCGGCCTTGTAGGCCGCCATGAATTCCGCGCGCTCGCGGGAAGGGATGATGTCTTCGATATCGTCGAACGTACCGCCGCATCGTTCGTCCACCATGTTGAGCAGACCGAACGGCCCGGCGCCACGATTGCGCAGGACGAGCTGCGAGATCGGGCCGCACAGCTTCGCGTCATAGGCTGCGAGCGCTTCCGGCGTGACCCCATGCTCGATCAAGCTGCGCCCCAGCATCCGGGCATCGACGATGGCCTGGCTTCCGCCGTTCGAGCCGGTCGGATACATGGCGTGTGCGGCGTCACCCAGCAGCAACACCGGTCCGTCCTGCCAGGTGGGAACCGGATCGCGGTCGATCATGGGATTTTCAAAGATGCTGTTCGCCTGCGAAATCAAGGCGGGAACATCGAGCCAATCCCAGACCCACTTGTCAAAATGATGGGCGAAGTCGGACGCACTCACCTGCCGGAACCAGCCGGTCTGCTTCCAGCCCTCGCTGTTATCCAGCGTTACCTCGGCGATCCAGTTGATCATCGACAGGCCGGTCTTAAGGTCCGGATGGGAGATCGGATAGAAGACGACGCGCTGGCGATGCGTGCCAAGGCCGACGAAGGACGATCCGCTCCTGATGGGCTTTCCCCAGGTCGTGCCGCGCCACATGACGGCGCCGCCCCAGTGGATCGGCGGCTGATCCGGATGCATCTGCGCCCGGACGGCGGAGTTGATGCCGTCGCAGCCGATGAGTAGCGCGCCATCGATTTCCGAGGCCGAACCGTTGGCGTGTTCGATCAACGCGGTCACGCCGCCGTTGGGCTTT
>Ga0335070_10003078_pt1 | contig 19373 bp, 14 predicted proteins | sample Lox_Sample_13_FD_206722 | JGI IMG/M metagenome (GOLD analysis project Ga0335070, IMG submission 206722) | Soil microbial communities from Loxahatchee National Wildlife Refuge, Florida, United States - Lox_Sample_1.3 | ecosystem: Environmental > Terrestrial > Soil > Wetlands | place: USA... | reverse complement strand
CGAGGCTCGAGTCGAGCATGGCGCCGAAATCGCTCCGCCGGCCGCCGTTCGTCGCCACCTTGCCGTCGAGGATGTCGAGGACGCCGCAGACGAGGATGGAGGCCGCCGCCCAGCCCGGACGTTCGAGCGCATAGAACAGGCCGACGGCGACGCCGGCCAGAAGGCCCAGGATGGACAGCGCGTTCGGGCTGACCTTCAGCCGGACGAGCGGCCGGGACAGGCGGTCGGCGAGGCCGAGGGCCGTTGCGATCCAGGCGGCCGGCAGCAGGCGGAAGGATGACTTCTCTTCGGGGTTCATCTGCGTTCCGGTCATCTCCACGGTGAAATCAGAATCTTAATCCTTATAGAGGCCAAAATCAAGGGCTTGGAAGGTCCGCGGGCTTGCGGCCCGGCCCGGCTTCGGATAGAATGGCGGCGGGAACCGGGAAGGAGGACGACGATGAAGAAGGCCGAGCTTCGGGATTACTTCCGACAGGGCCGGATCCTGGTCGCGGCCGAGACCTACGCCATCGTCAAGTCGCGCCGCGCGTGCTCAGGCGCCTTCGCCGTCATCCGGGACGCGAGCGAGGTCAGCTCCGTCGTCGAGGAATCCAGGCTGAGGAACCAGAAGACCCTCGGCATCGAGGGCGACTGGCGCCGCATCACCTTCGACATGATCCTGCCGTTCAACCTGATCGGCTTCTTCGCCCACGTCTCGGGCGCCCTGGCCCGGGAGGGGATCCCCATCTTCACCATCTCCGCTTATTCCACGGACCACATCTTCGTCAAGGACAAGGACCTGGACAGGGCCGTCAAGGCCCTCGAAAAGCTGGGCTTCTCGGTCCGCCGGCTGTGACCGCCGGCGCCGGGACCGGCCCGGCTCCCCGTCGAGGAGGCTGAACATGCCGGCCGTCGTCGCCCTTCCCGAGATCCTCCAGGCCGTCCGCGGCATCGACACCCTACCCCTTATCGAGGAGGGGTTCGCGGCCTATTCCCAGGGCCGGGTCGTCGTCCCCCCGGTGGGCGAGTTGATCTTCAACCGGCCGCCGGGCGAGGTCCACATCAAGTACGGCTACATCAAGGGCGACGGCCGCTACGTCATCAAGGTCGCCTCCGGCTTCGCCGAGAACCCGGCCCACGGCCTGCCCTCAACGAACGGCCTGATGCTCCTCTTCCGGACGACCGGCGAGCTCGAGTGCCTGCTCCTCGACGAGGGGTATCTCACGAACCTCCGCACCGCCGCGGCCGGGGCGGTGGCGGCCAAGTACCTGGCCCCGCCGGACGTCGCCGTCGTGGGCATCCTCGGCGCCGGCGTCCAGGGCCGGATGCAGCTCGAGCACCTGCGCCGGGTCCGGAACTTCGCCGAGGCGCTCGTCTGGGGGACGGGCGAGGAGGAACTCGCCGCCTATCGCCGGGACATGGAGGCGCGGGGGTTCCGCGTCCGGACGACCCTCTCGGCCGAGGAGGTCGCGGCCACGGCGCGCCTCATCGTCACCTGCACCCCCTCGAGGCGGCCGCTGCTCAGGGCCGAGTGGGTCCGCCCCGGGACGCACATCACGGCCGTGGGCTCCGACACCCCGGACAAGCAGGAGCTCGACCCGGGGATCCTGGCCAAGGCCGCGCGCGTCGTCGTCGACAGCCTCAGCCAGTCGGAGCTCAGGGGGGAGGTCTTCAAGGCCGTCCAGGCCGGCGCCATCGGGCGGCGCGACCTGGTCGAGCTCGGCCGGGTCGTGACGGAGCCGTCCGCGCGCCGCGCCTCCGACGACGAGATCACCGTGGCCGACCTGACGGGCGTCGCCGTCCAGGACATCCAGATCGCCAAGGCCGTCTGGGAGGCCGTGAAGAAGGCCCGCGCCTCGTCCTGACCGGATCGCGCCGTCCCGGCCCGTCCGAGCGCGCGGCGGCTATTTTCCTTCGCAGAAATAGTCGATCATCCGGGCGATGGCCCGCTGGCAGACCCGGCAGAACTCCCCCTTGCGGCTCGTGATCATGATGCAATCCATCTGCGGCCGGTAGAGCCCCTTGGCCGCGTAGCCGGCGCCCTCGAAGACGCCGACCTTGTCCTCGAGCCCGGCGTACTTCTTAGCGACGGCATCGATCTTCGCGGCCAGGGCCTTGTCGTAGGCCTCGTACCTGGCTTCGACCGCCTTGACCTTCGCCGCCGGCTCGCCCTTCTTCCTCGCCTCCTCGACCGCCTTGGCCCGCTCCTCGCGGTTCTTCCGCTGCTCGGCCATGAGGGCCTCGCGCTCCTCCTTGCCGTACTCGGTCGGCACCCCGATGCCTGGCGAGAGCAGGTCCTTCCACTTGACGTTGGCCGGGTCGAGGAGGGCCGTGATGTTGGGCTCCAGCGGCTCGACGCCTTTGGGATAGAAATCGTTGTAGGAGACCTCGGAGGCGTAGTATTCGTCGGCCAGGCCGGCGAAGGAATGGCCGAGCTCGTGGATGAACGTCAGGGGGCTGACGGGGTTGTCGACCGTGGCGACACAGTAGTCAAAGCCGATGCTGCCGCCGCCGTAGCGCTTGCTGTTGACGAGGACGGCGATGGCGTCGTAGGGGACCTCGGCGGCGAGCTCGTGCATGAGGTGGTCCTCCTCGATGAGCATGTAGCGGTCGAGGTCGAAGGCGTTGAACGAGGCGTTGAGCAGGGTCTTGCGGTAGACCCTTTGTCGCGGCTCGTCCATGGCCCGTTCCGGCGAGGGCCGGAAGACGCCGGAGATGTTGAACCTGTCCGCGGCGCTCTTGTACGGCTCGACTGTGAAGAGGTAGGCCGAGAAGCGGTCGACGTCGGCCTTGAACTTGTCCCTGTCCTCGGCCGTGTAGCCCTCGGCCAGGAAGACGAGGTCGACCTTGCCGTGCGGGTCGCCCGTCCGGCGGGCCTCGTAGACGAAGTCTCCTGCCGCGGCCGTCTCCCGGAGGATGTGGTAGTCGGACGGGTCGACGGCCTGGGTGAAGAGGGGGTGGAGGAGGTGGCGCTTGTCCCGGCCCTCGATGACGAAGAGGAACGGCCGCTTGGGGTGGGGGACGCGGATGGAGCGCTCGAAGACGCGCTTCGTCCCGTTCAGGGCCGGCGTCGTCGTCCGGTACTCGGCGAAGGTCGAGTCGAAGCCGCGGCTGTAGAGGAGGCGGTTCGAGGCGATGTCGTAGAGCTTGACGACGTAGTGGCCGTAATTGAACGGGTCGATGAGATGGGTCCGCGACTCGGGCCAGAGCGGCTCGAGGTAGACCTGGTCCAGGGTGACCGTTTCCTCGTTGGCGTCGCCCACCTGGTAGAGGTCGAAACGCAGGGCCTTGTCCAGGAAGTCGTCGTCGAAGGCGGGCAGGGTCGCGGCCCGGGCCGCGAGGACCGCGGCCGCGAGAATAAGGGCGAGGGACGTCAGGCGTCGGGTCATGGTCACCTCCGTGCTCCGGGAGGATTATACAACAACTTCCGGCTCAGGACGCTGGCGAGGCCGGAGGTCTCTGCGGCCCGCCCTCCCTGGCGTCCGTCCGGACCAGGGCCAGGCCGTAGGTCATCGGGATGCGGATGTCGCGCGCTTTCCGGTATTTCGCGATCCGGGCCAGGCTCGTCCCCCCTTGGCCCTTGACCTTCTCGTAGAGCTCCTCGTAGTCCCTGAAATGCTGGAAGTTCTCATATTCCTGTTCCCTCGCCACCGGGAAGCGGGCGAGCGAGGCCCAGCTCGCCGCCACCTTCTCCTCCTCGGCCGCGAGATAGGACCATTCCGACCCGGGCCGGTGGTCGAAGACGACGACGTCGGGGGCCATGCCCAGCGCCCGCTCGACTGCCGCGCCGGGGTCGGGCATCTCGTGGAGGCTGAACTCGAAGAGGACGGCCTCGGCCTCGAGGCCGACCCGGAAGAAATCCCCCAGGATGGGCGTGAACTTGTCCTCGAGCCCCGCCGCCTTGAGGCGCTCCCGGAGCTTTTCGAGCGCCCGGGCGTCGTTGTCGAGGGCCAGGACGTGTCCCGCGGCCCGGCCGTATTCGACGAGCTGGCCGCCGCCGGCGCCGACGTCGATGACGGTCTTCGCCCGGAACTCGTAGAAGGCGAGGAGTTGGGCGACGAGCCTGCCGTAATCCGTGGCCATGCCTTCTTCCGCGGCCGTCCCCTAGAGGTACTTCCGGACGACGGCTTCCATCTCGTCCGCACGCCGCTCCATCTCGGCGACCATCTTGAACTGGGTCCGGGCCCGGTCGAGGTTGTGGCCGTCGCGGTGGACCTTGAAGTAGACATCGCCGTCGAGGTGGTCGGCGAGGAAGCGGATGCCGCACTCGAGGGTCAGGAGCCGCGCCGAGAAGGCCAGCAGGCGCGTTTCTTCGGCCGTCAGGAAATCCCGGGCCGCGTCGAGGTAGCCCTCGGCCAGGCGGTCGAAGAGCCGGAGGTCGAAGCCGACCAGGCCGAGGTCGCGCTCGTCCTCGGCGGCCGTGGCGGCGCCGAGCCGGACCGAGTCGCCGAAGTCGTAGAGGACCGAGCCCGGCATGACCGTGTCGAGGTCGATGACGCAGATCCCCCGCCCCGTCCGGTCGTCGATCATGACGTTGTTGAGCTTGGTGTCGTTGTGGGTCACGCGCTCGGGAATGCGGCCGGAGGCCAGGCCGTCGACGACGACGCCGGTCTCGGCCTCCCGGGCCAGGACGAAATCGGCCTCGGGCCGGACCCCGGCCGCCCGGCCGGCGGCGTCGCGGGCGAGGGCCGCCCGGAAGGCCTCGAAGCGCTTCCGGGTGTGGTGGAAGTTCGGGATCGTCTCGTTGAGGCGGCCGCCGGGCAGCCGGCTGAGCATCTTCTGGAAGGCGCCGAAGGCCCGGGAGGCGGCGTAGACGTGGCGGAGGTCCTCGACCTTTTCGTAGGTCCGGGCGCCCTCGATATAGAGGAACATGCGCCAGTAGTCGCCGTCGGCCGTCCGGTGGAAGGATCGGCCGTCGCGGGCCGGGACGATGGTCAGCGTCTCACGCGCCGGGTCGCCGCCATCGGCGACGATGCGCTCACGGGCGAAGCGGGTGACTCGCTCGACGTTCTCCATGAGCTTCTCGGGCTCGCGGAAGACGCGGTTGTTGATCCGCTGGTTGACGTACCGGGCACGCCGGCCGCCGTCCTCGAACTCGGAGCAGTAAGTGTCGTTGATATGGCCGGACGGGATGGGACAGGAGGAGACCCAGCGGCCGTCGACGGCGAAGGCGGCGCAAATCGTCCTCAGGTCGGGCGACGGCTTCTTGTCCATGAAAACCTCGGCGTGTCCGCCCCCGGGCTGACCTCGGGGGCAGTTCCTCAGCCGCCCATTCTAAACGACCGGGGGAGCGGCTGTCAATTCGCCGACGGGGGAGCTCAGCGGGGGACGTCGCTGTAGCTGAAGAAGGCGATCCGCCGGCCGTCGGGCGACCAGGATGGGACGTTGATCGTGCCCTGGCCGCCGAAGATGTAGGCGAGGACGCGGACCTCGCCGCCCTCGACCGGCATCGACCTCAGGTAAACCTGCCTGTAAAAGGGGTGGTCGCCGGGCGCGACATCCTTCTCGTAGGACAAGAAGACGATCGACCGGCCGTCAGGAGAGACATGGGGGAACCAGTCCTGGAGGTCGCCCTTCGTGACCTGGCGCTGCATCTTCCCGTTCGCCAGCATCCGCCAGATGCGCATGCCGCCCTTGCGGTCGGAGTTGAAATAGATGAAGCGGCCGTCGGGCGTGAACTCGGGCCCGTCGTCCAGTCCCTTGGCTTTCGTCAGGCGCGTTTCCCTGCCGCCCCGAGCCGGGATCTTGAAGACATCGTAGTTGCCATTCCTCAGGCCGGTATAGACCAGGGTCCGGCCGTCGGGCGACCAGCCGTGGAGGTAGGACGGTCCCCGGGGCGTCACCCGCTTCGGCGCCCCGCCCTCGACGGGCACGGTGTAGATGATCGACGTGCCGTTCTCTCCGGGGAACATGTTGCTGAGGCCGAGCATCTTCCCGTTGAAGGACAGGACGTGGTCATTGTTGAGCGCGGTCGCCGAGCCCGTGTCGACGGCCGTCGTCGCGCCAGAGGCGAGGTCGTAGCGAAAAAGCCGGCCCTCGCTGTTGTAGAGAAGCGCCCGTCCGTCCCTCGTCCAGTTCGGGGCCTGGCAGTCCCTCGACGACTCGTCGAGGACCAGGCGGTCCTTGGTCACGACGTCCAGGACCTCGAGCCGGCTGCCGATATGATCGCGATAGGGGACGAAGCCGGGTTTCGGTGGGATGACGATGCGGACGTTCGAGAAGCGGGCCCGCTCGAGCGTCTCGGCCTTGTGGGCGCAAACATAGAGACCCGCGTAGACCTCGTCCCCGAGGGCGACCGCGGGGATGTCTTCCCGGATGTACGTTTCCCCGAAATGGGCCACGGACATGATGTAGGCCCCGTCGCGGCGCTCGAGCTGGACTTGGTTCGGCCCCTGGACTCCGATCTCGTCCTCGGAGGTTTCCTCGCCGCGCGCCTTCCGGTACTGGACGGAGGTCAGGCCGTCGCCGTGGACGGCGGCGCTGACATGGGCCGCGTCGGCATCGAGCGTCGAGCGGACCATCCAGCCGATCTTGCGGTGGGCGGCGCCGCCATCGCCGATGAATTCGACGCGGGCGCTGAGGATGAAGTCTCCCTTGAGGCGCTTCCAGAGGAAGTGCCCCTCATCGCTGGCGAACCACATGTTCAGCCCCGAACCGGCGACGGTGTATTCCTGCTTCTTGGGGTCGTAGGAGGCCGAGCCGGGGAGGTCGACGGGGCCGATATCGCCGTGCCCGTCGAAGACGCCTATGCGACTTTCGTGGCGGGCCTGGCCGGAGGCCGGGTCCGCCGGCTTCGCTGCGGCCCCCCCCGCCGGCGCCCCCGACGCGGCGGCCAGCAAGGGGACGAGGACGGCCAGCGCCGCGGCGGTGACCGCGGCGGCCCGGCGGGAGAAGGGTCTGTCCGTGTCCATCGGTCTCGGCTTCTTTCGGTCGACGTGCTCGACACGGAATGATAGACCATCGCCGCCGCCGGGTCAAACGTCCCCGCGGGCATCTGGCCGGGCGCCTGAACCTTTTGCCGCCCTCTTACGTCTTTAAGGGTAGACGACCGTTAGAGGTATGCCATGAAAAAATGGATCTTCCGCGGCTTCGCCGCCCTTCTCATCCTCGTTTTCTTCTATTTCCTCCTGGCCTGCGGGAAAAAGAAGGAGACGACCAAGTTCGTTGCCGTCACCCGGGGCGACATCCTGGAGAAGGCCCTGGCCGTCGGCACCATCGACCCCGAGAAGGAGACCAAGGTCAAGTCGACCATTCCGGGCATCGTGGCCGAGGTCCTGTTCAAGGTCGGCGACGCCGTTAAGGCGGGCGCTCCCCTGTTCACGATCTCCCCGAACCCGACCCCGCTCGAGTACGTCGAGGCCCGGCGCAGCATGGAAGTGGCCGAGGTGACGCTGAACAAGCTCAAGGCCGATTGGGGCCGGCAGGTCGAGCTCTTCAAGAGGGCCCTCGTTTCGAAGTCCGACATGGACGCCATCGAGAGCTCTTATCAGGAGGCGAACCTCCACTACAAGATCGCCCAGGAGCGCCTGGAGCTCTTGGAGAAAGGGCGTATCTCGATGTCCAACCGGGAGATCGACTCCATCATCAAGGCCCCGGCGACCGGCATCATCCTCTCCCAGAGCGTCTTCCTGGGGGACCCCGTCGTGCCGCTGACGAACTACCAGCCGGGGACCGAGCTCTGCTCACTGGCCGACATGGCCAGCCTGCGCTTCAAGGGCACGGTCGACGAGATCGACGTCGGGAAGATCACCACGGGCATGGACGCCGAGGTCACCATCGGCGCCCTGCCCGACGCCAAGATCGCCGGCCGGGTCCTGCGGATCTACCCGAAGGCGAAGAAGGAGGGCAACGCAACGCTCTTCGATATCGAGATCTCGATCGTCCGCGACCCGGGGATGGTCCTACGGGCGGGCTTCTCGGCCACGGCCAGCATCCGCGTCCGCGAGCGCAGGCAGGTCCTGACTCTGCCCGAGCGCCTGGTCACGTTCGAGAACGGCAAGCGCTTCGTCGAGGTCCCCGAGGGCCCCGCCCAGGGCCGGGGGGAGCAGAAGACGCGCAAGCTCGAGGTCCAGACGGGGCTCTCGGACGGGCTGGCGATCGAGATCGTCTCCGGGCTCAAGGAAGGGGACAAGGTCGTCGAGCGGCCGCCGCGCGAGATCAAGTGACCGGCGGGACGGAACGCCCATGGTCGGCATCTTCTTCCGCAACCTCTTCCGGGACCTTGTCCGGCAGCCGTTGCGGACGTCCCTGACCCTCTCCGGCGTCGTTTGGGGGACATTTTCCGTTGTCCTCCTCATCGCCTTCGGCGACTCCGTCTCCAAGGCCCAGATCAAGCGGTTCCACGGCATGGGCGCCGGGATCGTCCTCGTCTTTCCGTCGCGGACGACGCTCCCCTGGCAGGGCTTCCTGCGCGGCAAGGCCGTCCGACTGACGCCGGAGACGGTCGAAGCCATCCCGGAGAAGGTGCCGGGCGTCGAGCTCATCAGCCCGGAGTTCGTCGGCAGCCGCCTCATCAGCTACGGCCGGAAGGAGTTCCGGAACACCGTGCGCGGCGTCAACCCCCAGTTCGAGCTGATGCGGAACACCATCGCCGAGAAGGGGCGCTTCGTCGACGCGGAGGACATGGCCGGGCGGAAGCGCGTCTGCTTCATCGGGGACGTCCTGGCCACGGACCTCTTCGACCGCGAGGAGCCGGTGGGCAAGGCCGTCTTCATCGACGGCGTCCCCTTCACTGTCGCCGGCGTCATGCGCGCGAAGCTCCAGAACTCGAATTACAACGGCCAGCGCGACGAGCGTTGCGCCTTCATCCCGTGGACGACCTACTCGTCGCTCTACGGCTACAAGTACGTCTCGAACTTCATCTTCCGCCCCCGCGACCTCGGCCGGAGCAAGGCCGTCATGGACGGGGTCAAGGCCCACCTGGCCAAGCTCAACGGCTTCGACCCGGCCGACCCCGACGCCCTGGGCGTCTGGGACACGCTCGAGTTCGAGAAGCAGTTCACGACCTTCTTCCTGGCCTTCACCGTCTTCCTCGGGGTCATCGGCTCGTTCACCCTGCTCGTCGGCGGCGTCGGCGTGGCCTCCATCATGCGGGTCGTCGTCGACGAGAGAACGCGGGAGATCGGCGTCAAGCTGGCCGTGGGCGCCCGCCGCCGGACGATCCTCTGGCAGTTCTTCAGCGAATCGATCGTCATCATGCTCCTCGGCGGGGCCATCGGCTTCGGGCTCTCGGCCGGCGTCCTTCAGGCGACCAAGGCCATGCCCACGGGAGGCTTCACCGACTTCGTCGGCGTTCCGGTCCTCAACCCGGCCGTGATCGTCTCGACGGTCCTAATCCTGCTCACCATCGGCGTCGTCGCCGGGATGATCCCGGCCCGGACGGCCGCCTCGACCGACCCCATCGAGGCGCTCAGGAAATAGGGGGGAGACATGAACGCGACACTGCCCCGCTTCTTCTGGAGCGAGTACCGGAAGCGCCGGAAGAAGGCCTCCCTCATCACCTTCGCCCTGTTCTGGGGCACGCTCTCGGTCCTCCTCCTCATGGCCTTCGGCCAGGGCATGTCGACGCAGTTCCACGTCGCCTTCAGCGGGTTGGGCGAGACCCTGATCATGGTCTACGGCGGCCAGACCTCGCTCGAGTTCGAGGGGCTGCCCAAGGGCCGGCCGGTCTCCCTCTACCCCGAGGACGTCGACTTCCTGAAGGAGCGGATCCCGGAGATCCTGCGGATCGCCCCGGAATCGTACAACTACCTCCAGGTCTCGGCCAACGGCAAGGAGATCAACCGGACCGTCCACGGCACGACGGCCGAGTTCGGCCTGATGCGGACCCAGGTCCCCCAGCTCGGCGGGCGCTTCCTCAACGCCGACGACGAGGCCAAGGGTCGCAAGGTCGCCTTCATCGGCTGGAAGGTGGCCGCGGACCTCTTCGGCGGCGCCGACGCCGTCGGCAGGGAGATCGTCATCAACCGCATCCCCTTCACCGTCGTCGGCGTCCTTCAAAAGAAGATCCAGGACTCGATGTACAACGGGCCGGACGCCGACCAGGTCTATCTCCCGTTCCACGCCTACGAGCAGCTGGACAACCGCCGGCGCATCAACCAGATCCACATCCAGCCGCGCGACGAGGCCCATTCCAAGCTCATCGAGGCCCGAATCCGGACGCTCCTCGGCCGCAAGGACCGCTTTGACGAGGCCGACCGCTACGCCCTGAGCTTCTGGAACACCATCGAGGACGGCAAGCAGGGCATGGCCATCTTCAAGGGGATCGAGATCTTCCTGGCCATCATCGGCGTCCTGACACTGCTCATCGGCGCCGTCGGCGTCACCAACCTCATGTACGCCGTGGCCAAGGAGCGGACGAAAGAGATCGGCGTCAAGCTGGCCATCGGCGCCCGGCGGCGGGTCATCGTCCAGCAGTTCTTCCTGGAGACGATGTTCGTCTTCGCCAAGGGCACCTTCTGGGGCCTCGTCACGGCCTTCAACGTCGTCAGCCTCATCCGCCTGGTGCCCATCAACTACGATTCGTTCGGCATCGAGGCGTACCTCCTGCGCCCGGTCTTCTCGCTGCGCATCTTCGTCGCGTACATGATCGTCCTCGGCGTCCTCGTCTTCCTCTCGGGGATCTTCCCGGCCCTGAGGGCGTCGCGGTCGAACCCGATCGAGTCACTCCGCTACGAATAGAGGGTCAACATGATCGAACTCGAAGGCATCACCAAGGTCTACCGGGCGGGGAGCCAGTCCCTGGAGGCGCTCCGGGGCATTTCCCTCAGGATCGGGGCGGGCGAGTTCGTCTCCATCATGGGGCCCTCGGGCTCGGGCAAGTCGACGCTGATGAACATCATCGGCTGCCTGGACACGCCGACGGCCGGGGCCTACCTCCTCGACAGCGACGCCGTGGCCGGCCTGACCTTCGACCAGCTGGCGGCCGTCCGCAACCGCAAGATCGGGTTCGTCTTCCAGAACTTCAACCTGCTGCCGTACGCGACGGCCTGGGAGAACGTCGAGCTGCCGATGCTCTTCGACGGGAAGGGCGGACGCAGGCGGCGCGAGCGCGTGACCGAGCTCTTGAACGCCGTCGGGCTGTACGATTGGCGCGAGCATCGGCCCTCGGAGCTCTCGGGCGGTCAGCAGCAGCGGATCGCCCTGGCCCGGGCCCTGGCCAACGACCCGCCGATCCTCCTCGCCGACGAGCCGACGGGCAACCTCGACTCGAAGAGCGGCGAGGAGATCATGGCCCTCCTGACCGACCTGTGGAAAGAGGGCCGGACGATCGTCATGGTCACCCATAACGATCACATCGCCGCCTGCTCGGGCCGCATCATCCGGCTCTTCGACGGCCAGGTCGTCCAATAATTCGGGGACACAATACTCATTTCCGAATTTCTTTCCCAATTCAACCTCGCCTGGCCCCTCTCTGTCCGGGCCGAAATTCGGAAATGAGTATTGTGTCCCCATTATGTATAATGGAACGCGTGGCGGAGGACAGGGTCGATTTCGGCTATCGCCAGGTCAGCCCGGCGGAAAAGACGCGGCTCGTCCAGGAGCAGTTCGACCCCATCGCCCGCACCTATGACCTAGCCGACACCGTTCTTAGCTTCGGCCTGGACTCGCGCTGGCGAAGGCGGTCCATCCGCCTGCTCGGCCTCGAAGCCGGGGACGAGGTCCTCGACGTCTGTGGCGGCACGGCCGGCCTGGCCAGGCTCGCCGCCCGGGGGGTCGGCCCCGGCGGCCGAGTCGTCGTCTACGACCTCAACCGGGCGATGATGAAGGAGGGGCGGCGGCGGCTGGCCGCGACGAAGGCTGCGGGCCGCGTCTCCTTCGTCCTTGGCGACGCGGAGTCGATCGCCTTCCCCGACGCCTCCTTCGACGCCGTGACCATCGGCTTCGGCCTGCGCAACCTGACGGACCCGGAGAAGGGCCTGGCCGAGTTCTTCCGTGTCCTCAGACCCGGCGGAAAATTGATGGTCCTCGAATTCTCGCTCCCCGCGAACCTGCTCATCCGCGGCCTTTATCATCTCTATTCCTTCCGCTGGATGCCGTTCGCGGGCCGGCTCGTCTGCGGCACCGGCGCGTCCTTCCGCTATCTTGCGGAGTCCATCCGCGTTTTTCCGGCGCCGGCAGAGCTGGCCGAACGGATGCGGCGCGCCGGGTTCGCCGGCGTCCGCTTTCTCAGGCTGACGAACGGCATCGCCGTCGTCCATCTGGGCATCAAGCCCTGACCGCCCGCAGGGCCCCGGCCGGTGAGGCCGGAAGGAACGCAGAAGAATGCTTCATTTGACCCACGAGACTCCGGGCTCGGGAAGCGGATGTCCGTTGAGGCGGTTGAGGCAAACGGAATGATGGGCGGTCTGCGGGCGTCGGCTATCGACATCGAGAAAGCGCGGGCGGCGAGGTCCACCCGCTTCTTGCTGACGGGGGGGACCGGGTTCCTTGGGAGCCATATCGCCGTCGGGCTGCTAAGGCGGGGTTTCGCCGTCCGCCTGCTGGCCCGGCCCGACGGACGGGGGGCAGCCGCGGACCGGGTCGGCGGGCTTCTGGACTGGTTCGGCCTGCCCGCCGCGGCACGCGGGGGACTCAAGGTCGCCGAGGGCGACATCACCCGGCCGGACCTGGGCCTCGCGCCGGACGTCCTCTGCGAGGCGCTCCGGGACACGGACGAGATCATCCACTGCGCCTCGAGCACCTCGTTTTCCGAGCGAAAGAGGGCGGAGGTCGAGACCGTCAACACCCGGGGACTGTCCCATGTCCTGGCCTTTGCCCGCGCGAGCAACGCTTCTTTTTTCCATCACCTGAGCACGGCCTTCGTCGCGGGGAAGGCCGCCGGGCCCTGCCGCGAGGAGCCGGCGTCGCCCCCGGGATTCTGGAACGTCTACGAAGAGACGAAATGCCGGGGCGAGCGGCTGACGGCCGAGGCTTGCGCCGGCTCCGGCCTCGGCTTCACCATCTATCGTCCGTCCATCGTCTACGGGGATTCCCGGTCCGGCCGGAGCCTCCTCTTCAACGGCGTCTACTATCCCGTGCGGGCGGCTCTTTTCCTGAGGGACCTCTACGAGAAGGACCTCCGGGAGAGGGGCGGCAGGCGGGCCGCCGAGGTCGGGGTCCGTCTCGAGCCCGATGGAAGCGTCCATCTTCCCCTGAGGATCGCTGCGGCCGGCCGGGGAGGCGTCGACCTCGTCCCCGTGGATTACTTGACGGACGCCTTCTTCGCCCTGATGGAGGGCGCTCCCGAAGGCGGCATCTTCCACATCGTGAACGGCAGGGTCAAGCCGATCGAAGACATCATCGATTACAGCTGTCGGCTCTTCCGGATGACGGGCGTCCGGACCGCCGCCCCAAAGGAATTCGAGGCCGACCCGAGGAATCCCCTCGAGCGGCTCTACGATAATTATATCGAGGCTTACGGTCCCTACATGCGGGACACCCGCATTTTCGAGACGACGAAGTCGGGGCCCATCCTAAGACGCCGGGGCCTAGTTTGTCCCGAATTCGATTACGGCGTTTTCGCGCGGTGCATGACGTTCGCCGTCGAGGCCGGCTGGGGCTCCCGCCTCTTCGACCCGGCGGCCCCCGGCCCATGACCGGCGCTCCGGGGGCCCGGGAATGGGAGCTGGAGTTGTGCCTCTTCGGATTTTCGTGGTAACTTGGCGGAGAGAATTCCCGCAGCGGGGCCAGACTGAGGAGACCCGGTGAGCGAAAGCCCGCAGAACACGATCGGTGCCCTCGGCTGGCACGCCCTCCTCGATGGCTTTCCGTGGTTCTCGGGCAAGGGGAATTTCCCCCTGCCCGCGTATTCGGAGTTCATGCCGCCGCCGCGCCTCGGCCGCAAGCCCTACGGGGAACCCGAACTCCGCCCGTTCTCGGACGATGACCCTTTCGGCTGGGCCGTCACGGAGGTCGAGGAGGAGTACGAGCTCGGGCCCGGGCTCGAGCACCTGGCCGGGGAGATCGTCGGCGCGCTGAGGCGACTGGGCGGGGGCCAACCCGAATTCCGCATTCCGGGCTACCGGGGCCGGAACCTGGCCGACAATCCCTATTGCCCGCCCGAGCTCCAAGCCGCCTTCGGCCGCCTGCCGCGCGAGCGCTGCGTCGCCCTCCTGCCCCTCGCCCTGTCGCGGACCCAAGACGATAAGGGACGCGTCCGCTGGACCTTCTTCGGCTCGAGCGAGCAGGGACCCGAGCAGGCTTTCTGGCAGGGCTTCTACGCCGGGCCAGGCCGGGAGCTCCCGGCGGCGGACGCGCTTGGCTTTTTCGGGCGTCTCTTCGCCGCCGCCTGCGGCGGGCCCGCGGCCCCGCCCGCCTCCCTCCGCGACCTCGGCTTCCGCATCCTGCCGACCGAGCCGGACCCGCGCTTCCCGTACTGGCGGGCGTCCCCGCTCCCGTCGTGGACTGCGCCCCTCATCGTCGGCGCCTCAGACCCGCTCGAGGGAGTGCGCTGCCTGCTGACGTTCCGCCCCTTCGCCCGGCTGCCGGAGGAGGTCAGGAAGCGGTATCTCTCCGGCGACCTCGCCCTCCTGCCTTTCCCGGCGAGCCTCCTTTTCTGGGGCGAGCGGGACTACGTCCGCCTGCAGGACAGGCTCCCGTTGGCGATGCAAGTCCCGTTGCAGCGGCTGGCCGCGCGGCGCGACGCCCCCGGCGGCCTTCGCGTCCCCCAGTCGGGCTGGCTGCACGAGGAGGCCCCCGGCCGGCCGCGGCCCGACATTCCCGAGGGCCTCGTCCTCAACACCTTCAAGCGGACGAACCGCTGGGACCGGGCCCGGCGAAACGAGGACGATGTCGCCATGAGCCGCGTCGAGCATGGCATCAGCCGCACCCTTTTCAGCACCGCGCTCGACGCCCTCGGGCTCTACAACAAGCCCATGGCCCGGAACTGCCAGATCTGGGCCGAGGACTCGCGGCTCCTCATGGACGGCCCGCGCGCGACGCCGGCCGAGATCCTCCGCGCCTTCGAGGCCGTGAGCGCGGGCGGCCTCTTCCGCTACCGCTTTCAATACCCGGCCATGCGGGTCGGGAGGCGCGAGGTCTACTGGCACCGGCCCCTCGCCGCGATCTGGTCGGGGGAGCGGTCGCGGGCCGAGGTCGTGCCCGGCGCCCCTGCGGGTTTCTTGACCGCTTATCCGACAGAGACCCCTGACCCGGCAAGGCCCATGCGGCTATGGCCGCGTCTCCTCCGCCGCGAGCCCCAGCTCGCCGCCCTCCGGGCCTACGAGCACCTCCGCGAGCACTACAGCCGGCAGACGCCGCTCAACGTCCTGGCCCTGCTCGGCGCGGCCGAGCTCAGCGGCGGCCGGCCCCTGCCCGGGGCGTTCGCCAGGAACCTGTTATGCCTGGCCGAGGGGGAATCCCTCGACGCCTGGCTCGCCGCCCTCGTCGACAAGGCCTCCGACCCCGCGCTCGGGCGGCTGGTGCGGCAGGCGGTCGAGCGCCTCCTCGAGCCGCCGTCTGCCTCTCCGGGTCCGGCCGCCGCCGCCGGACCCGCGGCGCCATCCGCCTTGCCCGAGGCCCTGACCTTCGCCCGGACCGCCACCCGCGCCTTCGAAGAGGCCCTGTGGAACGACATCGCGTTCCTCGCGCACGGCCGCTACGTCAACAAGGACAATGCCGATTGCGTCCAGGACGCGCCGACGCAGAGCCGGCTCACGCATCGACAGCGGGACCTCGAGGCCTTGGGGGATTATCTCCTCGGGCGCCACCGAGAGGCCGTCCGGGCGGCGGGGCTCAAAGGGAAGGCCCTGTGCGGCGAGGTCCCGTTCCTCTGGCGGACGGATTTCGACTTCACGCTCTTCGGCGGCTGGAACGACAACCGGGACGGCCGCGCCCACGAGCGCGACCTCCTCGTCGTCATCCCGGGGCGGGACCGGCGCGAGGCGGTCGTCCTGGCCGACCACTACGACACGGCCTACATGGAGGACGAGTACGAGAAGGACCGCGGCGGGTCCGGCGCCCGAATCGCCGCGGCCGGGGCCGACGACAACCATTCGGCCACAGCGACGCTCCTGCGGGCCGCGCCGGTCTTTCTCGAACTGGCCAAGGCGGGCCGGCTCGAGCGGGACGTCTGGCTGCTCCACTTGACCGGGGAGGAGTTCCCGGCGGACTGCATGGGGGCGAGACACTTCTGCCGGGCGCTGGTCGAGGGCACGCTCCGGCTCGAGACGGGGAACGGCGCCCCCGTCGACCTCTCCGGGACGCGGGTCGCCGGGGTCTTCGTCATGGACATGATCGCCCACAACCTCGACCGCGAGAAGGACGTCTTCCAGATCTCGCCGGGCGCCGGCGCCTCCGCGCTCGAGCTCGCCCGCCACGCCCACGACGCCAACCGGATCTGGAACGCGCGGGCCGAGGAGTGGAACCGGAGCCCCGAACGGCGCGGACGCGGGCGCGGGAAGAGGAGCGCTGACGGCCGGACCATCCCGCAGGTTGCCCTTCACCCGCGGCTGCGGGGCGAGGTCCGCACGGCCGGCAATCCCCTGAGCTCCCTTTACAACACGGACGGCCAGGTCTTCTCCGACATCGGCGTGCCGGTCGTGCTCTTCATGGAGAACTACGACATCGACCGGACGGGCTACCATGACACGAAAGACACGCTGGAGATGATCGACCTGGATTACGGCGCGGCCGTCGCGGCCATCGCCATCGAGGCCGCGGCCCGGGCGGCGGCCGGGCCCCCCAAGGTCAGTAGAAATACATGAGGTACTGGATCTGGCGCATGGCCAGGATGTCGCGCTGGGTCAGCTTCTCGTGCCGGACGGCCCCGGCCGGGAGCTCATAGATTCCCGCCGGCGGCGGGCCCTCGGTGATCCCGCTCGCGACCGTGCCGTAGCTGACCCGCTGCGTGTTCCTCGTCGCGACAACGGTCTCGGCGAGCGGGAATCCCTCGATCGACCGCAGCCCGCCGAAATAGGCCATCTGAGGGTTGAAGAACGAGACCATCCAGGTGACGAGGTCGCGGGCCATGGTCCAGTCGAAGGGGACGCCGGGGCAGGCATAGATCATCCGGTCGCGGTCGAAGAGATGCTGGTTGTCCGAAGCCAGCCACTCGGAGACGGCCGTGCCCTGGCACTCGGCCCCGAGGACCGTCATCTTCTGCGACGATTTGGCGACCGTGCCGTCGACCCGGCAGCGCCCGAGCGTGGACAGGAAGCCGGGGTCGACGAGGTCGCGCGCGTCGGCGGTCATCGGCGCCTCGACGTAGTAGGCGTCCGTCAGGTTGATGACCAAGATGCGGCTCCGGCTCTTGTCGAAGATGTACCGCCAGTCCTGGGCGGTGAAGGCCATGATATTGCGGCCGAACCACCATTCCCGGGCCAGGGTGAGGTTCGAGGCCTGCCGGCCCCATTCTGGGGCGGGCTCGACGCGGAGGGTGGCGGAGACGTGGAAATCGGCGCCGGCGGGGAGGGGGGCAAGGAGCGCGACATAGAATAGGACCACGGCGCCGGCGAGCAGGCGGACGGCTGAAGCCAAACCTAGGTCCGCGGAAACCCGGATCCTTTTCATCTCCCTCTTAACCCAATCATAACACGGCTCGGACCATCAATGCTACCGCATCTCTCGGCGGTCCACCCAAGCCGTCGGGACGCTCGTGGTGGGTTAAGATGGAGATCAAGATCAGGTAGCGCTGATAGGGGATAGCATCTCCGGGAAGAAAGGTCGGCGCGTCCGGATTGCCATCACCGGGGGCCGGAGTGGGCGAGGAAACCGTCGATCTCCTTGAGCTTTAGGATTGCCCGCTCGAGGGCGGTCTGGAGGTGGGCGACGGCGATGCGCACGCCCTCGGCGTTCTTCGCCTCGGCCGCCTCGGTCAGCTCGGGGAGGAGGAGCGCGGCGTAGGTCGAGCGTGTGCCGAAGACGAGGTGCTTGAACCATGTCCGGCCGGGGATGCCCGTTTCGAGCGAGAAACATCGTTCGACCTCGATGAGAAGGCGGTTCGCCTCCGCCCTTCTTCCGGCCGCCAGTGCCGATCCGGGCGAGCCTCCCGGAATCCCCGTCACGTCCGGCTTCGGTCCAGGTCCGTGAGGCGGGCCGGGCTCGAAGAGGTACGGGCCGATCGCGGCCGCGGCCTTCCTCATCTCCTCGGCGAGAGCGAGCAGACGGGCGACCCCCTTTTTCGACGGGTCGAACTGTTTCGCCCACTCCTCGAGATACCCCTTGAGCTCCAGGGCGTAGGTCCCGTAGTCGAGCGGGACGAGCGGCCTCGACGCCAGGTCGACGGCGATGCGCGCCCAGATCTTATCCAAGGCCTCGGTGTAACGCATGCCGGGGTCGCCGAAGTGCGACATCCAGTAAAAATCGTCGTACATGGAATGGTAGACGCCGTAGTCCCCGTCGAAGGTCATGTCCAGGGCCGGGGCGCAAATGTGGTTGAGGAAGACCGTGTGGTCGGAGCCGCTGCCGATGGGGTTGACCCGTCCGCTGCCCGCGGACGCGGGAATTGCGCCCTTGACTTGGGGCCCGGACTTCCAGCGCTCGAAAACCGTCCGGCCCGTGGCCGGGTCGGCGACGCCGCGGAGCGCGGCGAGGATCGTCCACGACAGGCTGGGCACGGCCGAGACGCTGAAGTTCCGGCCGCAAGCCGAGCTGTCGACGTTGAGGTAGGCGACGAGCCCCTTCGCGAGCCGGTCGCGGTTCTCCTCGCCCCACTCGGTCGAGCCGGTCAGCGTGAACTCCTCGGCGTCCCAGCTCGCGAACCAGACCGAGCGCCGCGGCCGGAAGCCGGCCTTGCGGGCCTCGCCGAAGGCCCGGGCGATCTCCATCAGGCAGGCCGTGCCGCTCGACGGGTCGAGACCGCCGAAGACCCAGGCGTCGCGGTGGTTGCCGAGGAGGACGAGCGCCTCCGGCTCCTCGCTCCCCCTGACGCAGCCGATGACGTCCGTGATGCGGCGGACGGAGTTGTCCATCCTGACGTCGATGTGGACGCGCGGGCTCCCCCCGCCGAGGCGGTAGGCGGGGAGAAGGGCGCCCGCCCATTCCTTCGGCGCCTGGGGGCCGTCGAGCAGGCGGAGGATGGGCAGGGCGTCACGGGCCGAGAGGGGGACGCTCGTGATCCTCGGCAAGGTCAGGCTCGATTCGAGCGGCAGGCGTTTCGCGCCTGGAACCGAGGCCCAGCCGGGCGTAAGCGGGTCGCCGGGATAGATGAAGTCGAAGGGGATGCCGCCCCTCTGGATGTGGCTGATAGGGCCCCACGGCCCGTCGGGGAAGACAGGACCGCGGACGGCGCCGTCCTCCTTCGGGTCGGAATAGATGAGGAGGGCGGCCAGGCCCCGCTTCTCGGCCGTCTGCGCCTTGAAGCCGCGATAGGAATACGGCTCCGAATAGCGGACGAGGGCGATCTTGCCCCTGAGGTCGATCCCCCGCGCCTCGAGGAGGTCGTAGTCCTGCGGGTTTCCGCTGTTGGCGTAGAC
>Ga0335070_10003077_pt1 | contig 19377 bp, 19 predicted proteins | sample Lox_Sample_13_FD_206722 | JGI IMG/M metagenome (GOLD analysis project Ga0335070, IMG submission 206722) | Soil microbial communities from Loxahatchee National Wildlife Refuge, Florida, United States - Lox_Sample_1.3 | ecosystem: Environmental > Terrestrial > Soil > Wetlands | place: USA... | reverse complement strand
GCTGGCGCTTGCGCCCGGTCTTACCATGAAGTGAATGTGACCGGTCAGGCTGTTTCCGACGCAGCCCACATCCGCAATCTGGTCTCCCTGACTCACGGCGGTGCCGACGGTGCGAAACTTCGTAGGCACACTACCTTTCTGAATGTGAAGGTAAAAGGCGAAAGTGCCGTCTCCCTGATCAACCACGACTTGATTGTTCGTGGCACCACTTCCAAATGAGTCGTTGCTGTCGACGAAACTTGAGATTTTCCCCTTGCGCGATGCCAGTACCGGCGACCCGCAACTCCGCCGGAAGTCCCACGCGTATTTCTGGCCAAAGTTCGAATTATTGTGGTTGAAATCAGAATTGTTTCCTTGAATCACCCAGCTGCTGTCTCCGCCTGGAAAGGGGAGTTGGTAGACGTGATTGCTGGCCGTGTATTCGCTAACGTTAATGTCGCCTTTAAGCTTGAGGTACCAGCCAAGCCAGAGCCCTCCCCATAGCAGAACCACTCCGAGGGGCGCGAACACCATCCATGCCCAGTGAGAACATCGGGCATATTCGTTGCTATCGTCCAGGCACCAGCGCACGAACACGGGCAATAAGAAGAAGGCCAGAAAGGCCAGGATAGTGGCGATCATTCCGGTCCAGTGGTAGAGATCTGGAATATAAAGCGGACCGCACCCTACGAACGATAGGAATGCCAGGCCGAGGCCCGTCAAAGGAGACAAGATCGTGAGGGTAAAGAAGAGCCACTTCGCCCATGGCAGTGCTTGCGAGTAAGTACCGTCGTCGCAGAAAGCGAGTCGCACGGCGTTGATGGTCAGCCCGGCAAACACGCCCCATAAAGCAATGACCAGAAGCGCACTGGTAATCATGTAGCCGCCGCCAAAGAATCCTCCGATCGAACCAAAAATGAGGATTGCCGACAGCAGCAGAAACACCAGGTGCATTACGAAGAGGACGCGACCCATGTTGAGCCTCCTTACAGTGGTGACTTTAAAACTTGGATCGTTTCTAATTGCGCTGGATGCTAGCAAGAAAAGAGTGGACTTGGGGAAATATTGTGAGGGAAAGGAGAAAGAAGTGCCCGGAGTTTCGAGGTTGTGCTGCGCGACGCCGTCTACGCTGGCTGTTCCTGCATCTCGCTGACGGCTGCTTCCAGATGTTCGAGCGTCTGTTCCACGGTCAGCGAATACATCTCACTGCCCAGACCTTCGCCGGCTTCCAGCGCGGCCTTCAGGTAGTGACCGGCAATCTCCACCGCCAGCGAGTCGGTAATGGCTTTGCCCGAGCGCTTCTTGTATTCCACCCACGCTGGATGCGGAAGTGCCACCCACACCGGACGACCATCGACGAGAAACTTGTAATCGACGGCATCGGCATGACGCGTGGCGATCGCTATGATCTGCGCCTGGTACAGGCAGTGCACCTGTTTTTTCGTCCAGCGGTCGGTGGCAGTGAAGTTGGCAAACATGTCTAAAACTATAGCGGAGAGTTCGCGGCGCGAGCAAACCTGCTTGACCACGAGTAGCGCACACTGCTATACATGCGGCCTTCCTATGAAAAGAATCGGATTGTGCGTTCTCCTCTGCGTTGGTCTTCTGACTGTCACCGCTTCGGCGCAAACGTCGCAACGCAAGGCTCAAGCTAAGCCTGCTGGACCCCGGTTTGAGATCTCCTTCCCGAAGGAAGCCAGCGCCACCTCGCTGGACGGCCATGTGCTTCTGCTGATTTCGAAGAACAACGAGCAAGAGCCGCGTTTTCAGATCAGTTTCGTGACGGCGACCTCGCAGCAGGTATTCGGCGTCGACGTCGATGCGCTGGCTCCCGGAGCGCCTGCAGTTGTCGATGCTTCCACGCTCGGCTATCCGGCAGAAAGCCTTCACGACATTCCGGCCGGTGATTACTGGGTCCAGGGCCTGCTCAATATTTATGAGACGTTTCATCTCGGCGATGGGCGCACCCTGAAGCTGCCGCCCGACAAGGGCGAAGGCCAGCACTGGAACGTGAAGCCTGGCAATCTATACAGCAAACCAGAGAAGCTTCACATTGACCCGAAAGCGCCGCAAACCGTTCGCATTTCGCTGACCGAGAAGATTCCTCCTATCGATGACGATCCGGCAAAGCTCGGTGACAACAAATGGGTCAAGCACATTCGCATTCAAAGTGATTTGCTCACCAAATTCTGGGGACGGCCAACCTATCTGGGGGCAGTCCTCTTGCTGCCTGACGGCTGGGACGAGCATCCGGACGCGCACTATCCCTTGATCGTGGAGCAGGATCATTTCAGCCGCGGCCTGCCCGGCGTCATCCCATTTCGCACGGAGCCGCCTTCGCCTGATCTGAAGGGCGGCGAACTGCGCGCGGCAAAGAATGGATACAAGCTCTATCAGGATTGGACCGCTGGGCGTCTGCCGCGAGTCATCGTGATGAGCATCCAGCACGCCACGCCATACTTCGACGACTCCTACGCAGTGAACTCGGCCAACGTTGGCCCTTATGGCGATGCCATCACGCAGGAATTGATTCCGTATGTCGAGAAGAAGTTTCGCGGCATCGGTCAGGGATGGTCTCGCGCGGTGTATGGAGGTTCAACCGGCGGCTGGGAAAGCCTGGCTTCGCAAGTCTTCTATCCCGATTTCTACAACGGAGCGTGGGTCTTCTGTCCGGACGTGGTCGACTTCCGTTCTTACATGACCATGAATCTCTACGAGGACAAGAATGCCTTCGCGATTGATGGGCAATTTGGCGACGTTCCACGTCCGGCGGCGCGCCAGTCCGACGGGCTGCTGCTGGCGACCATGGAGCAGATGAATCGCTACGAACTGGTGCAGGGAACGCACAGCCGCTCCGGCGAGCAGCTCGATACATGGCAGGCGGTTTTCAGCTCTGTGGGTCCGGATGGATATCCCAAGCCGGTCTTTGACAAGCGAACCGGTGAGATCGATCACGAGGTGGCGAAGTACTGGAAAGAGCACTACGACCTGAGCGCGATCATGCAGCGCGACTGGAAAACCCTGGGCCCGAAACTCGCCGGCAAGATGCACTTCTATGTCGGTGAGGCGGACACGTTCTATCTGGATCGCGCGGTGCACCAGTTGAAGGACTTCCTGGATACGACTACCGATCCCTACTACCGCGGTTCATTTGAATTTGGCGTGCGCAAGCCGCATTGTTATCCGGGAGAATTTGATCCCGCAGTGGGGATCAACCAGCACTACTGGCCGGAGATGGTCAAACACATGGAAGAGACTGCGCCGGCGGGCGCCGATCTCAAGAGCTGGAAGTATTAGCGCGAACTGTGAGTGAATGGGCCCGCAGCTTCTCAGATGCTGAGATTGTTCTGTAACATGGTGGAGTGACCACTGGGGCTCTGAAGAAATCCAGCAAGACCAAACTGAACATCCTGAAATCGAAGAACCTGAACCAGCTGCGGTGGCTGGTGCACGGTTTTTCCACGCGCGCAGGCGGATTTTCACGCGTGTACGGAAAGGGTGATCTGAATCTCGGTTTTACGAAGGACGACCGCCGCGCTGCAGTGGAACGCAACCGGGCAGCTTTCCAGCAACAACTGCTATTGAATTCCAGTCGACCGAACAGCCGAGGGCGGCTGTCCCGACCAACAAAACGGCTCAGCAGCATCCCTTGGCCGTTCATCACGCTCCGCCAGATTCATTCCGACGTAATTCACTACGTCGATTCTGTTCCCGAGCAGCCACTCTTTGGCGACGGCCTGATCACGCAAACTCCCGGCTTACTGCTTGCCATTCAGACTGCCGACTGCTTGCCGGTCATTCTGGTGGATACGAAGCATCATGCTGTCGGCGTCTTTCACGCTGGATGGCGCGGGACAGTGAAGCGCATCGTCGAAAAGGGTGTGGGTGAAATGTTCCGCTGCTTCGGTACTCGACCGAGAGATATCAAGGCCATCATCGGACCCGGTATCCAGGGATGCTGCTACGAAGTCGGCGAAGAAGTTCGCATCAAGTTTCATTCGCAATTTTCGTACGCAGACAGCTTGTTCCGTGAGTTAAAGGAATCGGACCCAGTGCGGGAGAAATATCCTCTTCTGTTTCTAACCGCGCGCGCCCCTGGGCACAGTGATCTGCCGAAGAAGATTTTCCTGGATCTGGTGGAAGCCAATCGCCAGCAGTTGCTCGCGGCAGGCGTGCCGAAGAAGAACATCGAGTCATCGCCCTTTTGCACGAACTGCCATCCCGAACTGCTTTTTTCCTACCGCGCCGAACGAGGCAAGACCGGGCGCCTGATGGGTGTGGCCGGAATCCGCCCGTAACGCATCCTGTGGTACCATCCCTCTCGTTTCTACTCAGCCGGTTGAGCAGGAGTCCGCTATGTTTCCTGTCGAATGTGCTCCCACGCGTCGTGATTTTTTCCGCGCAGCCACTGTCCTCGGTGCAACGGCGTCGGGCCTGACGGTCCTGTCACCGACGGCCGCATCCGAAGAAGCGGACCTCAATATCATCGGCCCGAAGAAGGGATATTCCCCGCAGATCGGAACGCTCGTATCCATGATGGCCTGGATGCGCTCCACCATGCTCAACTCGGTGAAAGGCATGTCGCAGAAGGATCTCGACTACCTTATCGACGACAAGGCCAATAGCATTGGCGCGCTCCTGATGCATCTGGCTGCCACCGACGCGTTCTACCACGCCATTATGTTTCAGGCGCTCGCGATGAAGGATCTGCCCGAAGCCTTCAAAGAGAAGTGGGGCATGCCGATGGAATTAGGCGATGCAGCGCGAAAGGGAATCAAGGGCCACGATCTCAATTTCTATCTGGATCTGCTGAACGACACGCGCGAGAAGACTCTCGCCGAGTTTCGCAAACGAGACGACACCTGGTTGATGACCGTCGACAAAAACTGGCCCTGGGGTCCCACCAACAACTACTGCAAGTGGTTCCACGTGTGCGAACACGAGTCCAACCACAACGGCCAGATCAAGTTTCTAAGCAAACGGTTGCCGGGGGCGAAGTCCGATAGCGAATGATTCGGGCGATGAGAGCATTCTCCATAGGTCTTGCTTTTTGCTTGGTCGCTTTCGGAGTGCTTTCGGCTCAAGTCTCGTCCGCGCAAATCGATGCCATCTTTTCTGGTTTGAAATCGACCAACGCGCCGGGCGCTGCCGTTCTCGTGGTGCGGGACGGCAAGCCGATGTTTCAGCGCGGATACGGCGTGACCGACCTGCGCACGAAACGACCAATCGATGAACACACCAACTTCCGGCTGGCCTCCTTCACCAAGCAGTTCACCGCCATGTCCATCATGCTGCTGGTGCATGATGGAAAACTCCGTTACGACGATCGCTTGACGGATATCTTTCCCGAATTTCCCGCGTACGGTAGATCGATCACGATCCGCAACCTGCTCAATCACACTTCCGGGCTGCCCGACTACGAAGATCTTTGGGAGAAGCAGTACCCCAATACGCCCGAAGAGAAGATTCCGCAGATTCACGATGGCGAGGTGTTGAAGTTGCTCGAGCGCGAATCGAAGCCTAAATTTGCTGCCGGGTCGAAGTGGGAGTACAGCAACTCGGGCTACGTGGTGCTGGGTCTCATCGTTGAGAAGATCTCCGGCAAGCCGTTCGGTCAATTTCTCCACGACCGCGTCTTTGCGCCGCTGAAGATGAACGAAACGCTTGCCTACGAAAAGGGCAAGAACGAAGTCGCGCACCGCGCCTTCGGGCATTCCAAAGAAAAAGACGGGTTGCGCGAGACCGACCAGAGTCCGACTTCGGCAACGCTGGGCGACGGCGGCATCTACTCGTCACTCACTGATCTGGCGAAGTGGGATCAAGCCCTGCGCGAGCATACGCTGCTGAGCGCAGCGGAAATGCAGCCTGCGCTGACTCCGGTGCAGCCGACCGGCGGTCCGTCCAAGGATCAGTCCGGCAGGAATTTGGCTTACGGCTTTGGCTGGTTCCTCAACCCCTACAAGGGCCACGCTCGCATGTATCACGACGGCGAGACAATGGGTTTCCGCACCACCGTCCAACGCTTTACGGCCGATCACCTGACCATCATCGTGCTGGCCAATCGCACCGACATCGACCCCGACGCGTTAGCCCTGAAGGTCGCTGACCTGTATCTGGCGAAATGAAGTCCAAAAGAAAAAGAGACATTGCGAACAATGTCTCTGGTTCCAAACCGTTCTTCAGCGAAAAACTATGCCGTCGGAGGAGCGGGTGCGGCAGGCGGCGCGGGTGGTGCCGGTGCCGACGCGGGCGTGCTCTCATTGACCAAATCTTTCAATTCCTTGCTGGGCTTAAAGAAGGGAATCTTCTTGGCCGGGACTTCCACACGCTCCCCGGTCTTCGGGTTGCGGCCAACACGAGGCTTGCGCTGGCGGGTGCGAAAACTGCCAAAGCCGCGGATTTCGATTTTGTCGCCGGCGCGCAACGAGCGCACCACGCTGTCAAAGATCGTTTCCACGATCACTTCGCTGTCTTTGCGCGTAAGTTCAGCTAAACGCGATACTTCGTCGATCAGATCGGCTTTGGTCATGGTTGCCCTCAATACTTGTACAAAAACTCTAATGTTACCGGGAGATATGGGCGGCGCCGCCGTGCTCATGAGACCACACGCTGCCCTTACCTTCCATAACCTTCTCAAATTTCAGGGGTTGGATGCAAGTTACGGTTTAGGAACTGCCGTCCGCGAAAGGGCCGACGCCAGTTTGACGCGCCCCCTGTCGAGGAAATAAGGGATTGCGGCAAAAGCCAGCGGAGCGGCAATCCATGTGATCTTGAGCACCTTGTCAGGCGGTGGAACCGTATCGCTCAGTTGGGTCCAGGTCAGCAGGGTAATGATCAAAACAAAGGTCGCCATCCCATAACGGCTCAATACCGAACCGGAAGACCCCGCCAGTTTCCAATACACCGCAATCCCAACGACCGCCATCAGGGTTTCCAGCCCGAGTTCCAAAGGGAGATGTTTCCAAAGCCCCAGGCCAAGCTTCGGAGAATCATTTCCCAGGAGCGGTAGTCCTGCGATATGAACGATGCCATCGAGCAGGAAATGGGAGAGGACGACCAATGCAACCACTAGTAAGATCCGTCCCCGATCAAAACCATAGATCCGGGAAACCAAGAATCCGAAGATGGCGGCCCACACCAGCAGGGACAGCAGACCGTGAGAGTAGGGGAAATTGAACAGCAGATAGTGCTTCGTCGCGTAACCCTCGGGGACGGTGGCGTGTTCCCAGCCCAGTGAGGCAAAAATTCCCAGCAAGAAGTCTGAGAGCAGGGCAGCGAACACCAGCCAGCCAACGTTGACCCGGGGTGCTCCCTTGGAGGCGCCCAAGGCGAGAGCGATGTGACCAACGCCCATGCAGCTTACCGGAACGACCTATTTCCAGAGATAGTAGAAGCCCACTTGTTGCTCCATGAGCTTCTCGCGGCTCGGCATATATTGTGAAACGTCGCCCAGCAGCAGATCCATCAGCGTTTTGCGGTCCGTCTCCGGGCGGACCAACGTCGGTTCTCCGCTGATACCGACCGACTTGGCAGTATCTGCCACGGCCGCTTCGAAGTCGCCAACGCTGTCAATCAGCTTCATGGAGGCAGCCTGTTCTCCGGTCCAGACCTTACCGTTGGCGATGGACTTCACATCGTCGACTTTCATGCCGCGGCCGTCGGCGACAGCCTTCACAAACTGGCCAAACATGTTCTCGATCAGAGATTGCATATAGGCCTGCTCGGCGGGGGTAAGATCGCGCGCGGGATTGCCCGTGTCTTTGAACTCGCCGGTCTTCAGGACGACGTCTTTCAGTTTCGCCCACTTCAACAGGTCGCCGTAATTGACCCACTGCGCAATCACGCCGATGGATCCCACGATGCTGCCCTGGTCGGCAAAAATCTTGTCGGACGCAGAAGCCACGTAGTAGGCGCCGCTCGCGCCCACGGTTTCAATCGAAACCACAATTTTCTTTTTCTTCTCGGTGCGGATGCGCTTCACTTCGCGGTAAATCTCTTCCGACGCAGCCACGCCTCCGCCAGGAGAATTGACGTGGATGATGATGGCCTTGATGGACGAATCATCGCCAAATTTCTTGAGCTGTCCAACAACCGGCTGCGGCGACAGGATTACGCCGTCAAGATCAACCACACCGATGCGGTCGCCGAAGCCGTTGAACCCGGCGCTCGAAGTCCCCGCATGAAGCGTGAGATACACCAGCGAAAACACGGCCAGCACGAAGAGGAAGAAAGCTCCTCCTCCAATCAGAATCCAGAGCAGCGTGCGCGAGCGTCGTTCCGACATGCAGAAAGTTTAGCACCGCCACCGCAGCCGCCGCAGTGGCGATTCATTGAGAGTCAAGTCGAGTGAGGAAAGAGAAAGGGTGCCTGACCGGATAGCGGCAAGGCGCCCTTGTTATGTTGTCCGCAATCATCTGGTCTGATTCAACAGGATGGTGACCCCGTCGTTGTCGTCCGTCATGGCCAGGTCTGGCTTGTGATCGCCATTAAAATCGGCCGCGAACACGCCAACCGGGGAGAACTGCCCCCCACCAATTGCCGTGCTTCCGCCCGATCCGAATGTGGTTACCGTGAAAGTACCGTCGCCGGCTCCGAACAGCACGGTCGCATTGTTTCCTTCCGCCGCAACGGCAATATCGGCATGGCCGTCGAGATTGAAGTCAGCGATAGCCATGGACGATGGCGCATTCAGCATCGGGCCAACCGTGTACGTTGTTGGCAGGATAATGAAATTCGTCCCGCCTTTGTTCTGCAGGATATTCACCGTGCTGCTTTGCTGGCCGGGGTTCAGAACAGCCAGATCGAGCTTGCCGTCGCCATTGAAGTCAGCGGCAATGAGCGTCTGGCCATCGACTCCTGCGATCAGCTTGGCCGGCTTGAACGTTCCGTCGCCGTTCCCAAAAATCACAGCGACATCGTCTGCTCCGGAATCTCCAACGGCGATGTCCTGCTTGCCGTCGCCGTTGAAGTCGGCGACCGTGATGCCCACCGGTTGTGTGCCTGCACTATATGGCATGGGTGATTGCAGCGAGCCGTCCCCATTGCCCAGCAGAATCGACACAAAGCTCTGAATCGTTACGGCCACGTCCATCTTGCCATCGTTATTAAAGTCGCCGACCGCCAGCGTGGTCGGACTGCTGCCGCAGAAATAAGCGGCCGGCGCTTTGAATGTGCCGTCGCCATTGTTGATCAGCACACTGATCGTGGTCTGGTTCGGCGTGATCGTGACCAGGTCGGGGAATCCATCGCCGTTCATGTCGGCGGTGATCACTAGTCCCCACAGCGTCGTCGAGATGGAAACTGGAGCTTTGAACGTTCCGTTGCCATTGCCGAACTGAATCGTCATACCATGTCCGTACTCGCTCACCACCAGATCCTGCTTTCCATCGTGATTGAAATCCGCTGCTGTTTCGTAAAAAGAGATGGGCCCGGTACGATAATCGCGCGCGTCTACATACTTCCCGCCGCCGCTCGCCAGCAGCACGCTCACGCTATTGTCCGCCGCATTGGCGACGGCGATATCGGGATTGCCGTCGCCATTCAGGTCAGCAACCGCGACTGACAACGGCAGTCCGGTTCCCGTGACGTAGTTGGCGCTTGCATTGAAAAGTCCCTTGCCGTTCCCGACGAGCACGGTCACGTCAGCGTCATAGGAGTTTCCGACCACCAGGTCGAGGTTGCCGTCGCCATTCACGTCTGCTGCAACCACTGACGCCGCGGTGAGTCCAGTCGAGAAGTAGTGCAATCCGCCGATATGCTTGCCGCCATCCCCCAACAGCACCGCGATCGAGCCGATGCCGTCCGCACTCTTGTTTCCCACCGCGACATCGATCAGCCCGTCATGATTGAAATCGCCCAGTGCAAGCGAACTCGGACTCACATTGAGGAAGCCGGAGCTTTGCGGATTGGCAAACGTTCCATCGCCGTTTCCGACGAAGAGCATCAGGCTCGCGCCCATTTCGTTGACTCCGTCGTTCGCGATGATGAGGTCCAGTTTGCCATCGCCGTTGAAATCGGCTGCCGCAACCGGTCCCGAGAGATAGGTCGGCAGTCGAACGAATGACTGGAATGTTCCGTCGCCGTTTCCGAGGATGACCCCGGAATCGAGCGTGCCATCGCTGCTCAACGCAATGTCCAACTTCCCGTCGCCGTTGAAATCGCCAACCGTCATGAAAGTTGGAGAGGTGCCGGCAGCGAAAGTTCCACCGGTGCGGAACGTGCCATCGCCGTTGCCCAGCAAGATGAAAATGTCGGAGCTTGTCGCCACCGCCAAATCAAGGTGGCCGTCTCCGTTGAGATCGACGGCAGCGATCGCGTTCGGGGCGCTATCGACCAGGAAGTTGCGCGCGGGTTTTAACGTCCCGTTGCCTGTACCCAGAATGACGGCCACGGCGGAATCGCCGCGATCGCCGGTAACGATGTCGATTTTTCCATCACCATTGAAGTCTCCGGTCGCGATGCAGACGGGAGTATTGCCCACCGGAAATGACTTGGCCACGAAGAATGTACTGGCATTGTTCGTTGCAGCCAGCGCGCAGGCGGACGCGAGGAGAACGTAGAGAGGTACACACAGAACCCGTTTCATGAAGAGTCTCCGTCGGAGAAATTCGAGTGGCGTCGGCGGCCGCGTGGGGAGGGGAAGTTCAGTGCCGCTGCCGGGAAAGACTATCTTCTACCTGATCCCGCGTCAAGGGAATGGAACGTAAAATTCCGCGTGTGAGAAATGTTACTCACTCTCCGAGGTAAGCCCTGCACGGCGCAGAATCCGGCGCAGTCCGCGATCCCCAGCGGCACCGCGCTGTTCGCCCGCTATGTTTCCATCACGGTCGATCACCACATAGATCGGATACACCTGCGCGTTGTACATCGCGGCCAAGTTCGTGTCCTTGGTCAGAACGATAGGCACCGAGCGCGGATGGTCCACCAAGTACTTCTTCACTTTCTGATCCGGTTCCAGCACATTCACCGCCAGCACGATCAGGTCTTTGCTCTTGAACTCCTTGGCAATGTCATCGACGAGTTCTGCTTCTTCCTCGCAATACTTGCACCAGGTCGTCCAGAACTCGAACAGTACGACCTTGCCTTTGATCGATTCGTTATTGAATTGCTCGCCGGTGGTGGTCTTGGCGCGGAAGCGCGGAGCTGGCTGGCCGGCTTCATCCACAGCGTAGAGAGCGCAGGTAAGTACAAGTAAGCAGCAGGCGAGGTGGCGTCGTCCCGACATGCGGCGAATGTTATCACGAAGGAGTAAGTTTGACCTGAATTTCGCGAAGTAGAAACCTGTGCACAGACTCACTGCATTCGGCTCGCCCCGAGGATTATCATGGGCAGTTCCCGGAGGAGACTATGTCAACGAACGCTGTTTCGACATCCCGGCCCCGGCGGTTACTGGCAATTGACGGCGGCGGACTCCTGGGCCTCATACCCGCCGAGTGTCTGATCGCCATCGAGAAACAACTCAACGACATCACCGGCACCAAGAAGTTACTGTGCGAGCGGTTCGATCTGATCGCCGGAACCAGTACCGGCGCGATTCTCGCCGCCGGACTCGCCTTAGGCAAGACCGCGGAAGAATTGCGGGATTTCTATCTTGAATTTGGCAAGGAAATCTTCAAGAAGCTTCCCATCTGGGACCGCCTCTGGCATAGCTATTCAAGCGCCCCGCTGGAGAAGCATCTCAAGGACGTATTCAAAGAATCGACCACACTTGGCAGCGATCTGCTGAAGACACAAGTTCTGATCGTGACTAAGAACGCGACGCTGGGGAACGACTGGTTTTTCAGCAACAATCCGAAGAACAGATTTTTCAAAAACAACTCCGGGCTTCCCCTCTGGCAGGTGGTGCGCGCTAGCACCGCGGCGCCTACGTATTTTCCGCCGCAAGAAATCGTTGTTCCTGATGACGCTGGCAACGGCCATCCTTACGAATTCATCGACGGCGGCGTCAGCAGCTACAACAATCCCGGACTGCAGGTTTTTCTAGAGGCGACTATCCCCGAATACGGAAACGGTTGGCCTATGGGGCCCGATCAGGTTCTGCTGATGTCCCTGGGCACCGGCTTCAATACCATGATTCTTCCCGAAGGCGAGGCGGCCCGATACAACCTCATCGACTGGGCTCGCTACATGGTCAAGGAGCTGATGAACGAGGCGAACCTGCAGCAGAATGTATTGCTGCACATCATTGGACAGCGTCCGCCGCAGGTACGGTCGTCCACTGCCGAGGCCATGGACTCGGGCGCAGTAAAGGGAGTTCCCAGCGAGAATGCGTTAACTGAAATGAGCTTCAACCTCGGCGCAAGAAAGTTGATGACCTATCAGCGCATCACCATCGGCCTGACCCCGGAGCGCCTCGCAGGACTCCACTTGGCAGATATTGATCCCATCAAGGTGCGCGAGATGGATGCCGCCGACCAGATCGAGAACATGCAGCGCGTCGGAATCGCCGTCGCCAAAGAGCAAGTGAAGATGGACCCGCTGAAGGGCTTTTTCGCCTGAAAATTCGGTGTCGCCGTCAGCGTTTCTTCTTGGTTGTAGGTTTGGCTTTGAGCGTCTTGGCGTAGGCGTAGCTGATGTCGAGATATTTTCGCGATCAGTTTGTCGTACAGTGCAACCTGATCGTTCCCCGCAGGTTTCTTCTTCAAAGGCATACTCCACCAGCAATGGAAAAGTCGGCGGGAGACCTATACCCGCCGACTACAGGTTGCTCAAGAATATGACTCATCTTCCCTGGAACAGGACGTGAACGTAGATCCCCAGCCTGACGTTGTAGGCCAAGTACCAGCCCAGGTGATCGGGATCGTCATAGATGACGACGTCATCGTCGTCCCAGTCCCAATCGTCCACGTATGCCAAGTCAAAGGGCGCGACGTTGAAGTAGTAGCCGCCGAACCAGAAACGGCTGGGGCCTCCTCCGCCGAGGCGCCATACATGGCGCGGACCGATGCCGCCTTCGAAGTGTCCATGTTCCCAGGGATGGTCAAGGTGAAAGCGTGCGTCGCCGCGTCCCTGCGTATGGCCAACCCACTCACCGTTTTCGTGGACATGTGGCGCATCAGGATGTCCCGCACGATCGCGATAAACGGAACGAGGCGGCGCTTCGCCGGTCGATTTTCCATGATAGGCGGGAGGCCCGTGCTGCGGAATGAATCCGCCGCCAACATGCTCGCCGCCGCTCGGGTGTTGCCCACCCTCGTGTCCTCCGCCATGCTCCTCGTGCTGCGCCCATAGGGGCAAGGCAAGGCTCAACAGAAATACCAAAATCCTGGAGATTCTAGTCATTTTGGGAAAAACCTCCGCCCCATTAGATATCACGCGGGCACCCGCTGTCCCTAATCATGTTGCCCGTTCTTTGCACGAGAGTTCAATCCCCGCCTCGATCGGCTGGCCAGTTTTCGAGGCGGTTGATAACTCCCTTCCGGTTTGATTCCGTCCAGTATTGAGCGGCTTTTTGCGGCCTATCCTCTACGTCCGAAGTAACATAGCGTTGACATTTTCCCGCTGGCTACGCTATCGTAAAGACTTTGGTAGTCGTGTGGTTGCCCGCCTGATGGTCCTGGCGTCCTCGTCAGGGGAATCAACGAGCGGTCTTCTTTCGCAGCTTTTATCAATCTGGGAGAGTTTATGTCTACCTATTTCCCCAAAGAGGGGGAAATTGTGCGCAAGTGGTACGTCGTGGATGCCGACGGGCAGACGCTCGGGCGCCTGGCTTCGCAGGTGGCGCGCATCCTCATGGGAAAAGAAAATCCGCGGTATACGCCGTTTCTCGACACGGGCGATCATGTGATCGTCATCAATGCGGAGAAGGTCCGCACGACTGGCGTGAAGGCCGAACAGAAGCAGTATCACCACTACACCGGCTATCCGGGCGGCCTGCGGACCGAAGACTACAACAAGCGGCTGGATCGCAAGCCGGAAGCGATCATCGAGCTCGCCGTGCGGCGCATGCTGCCGAAGAACAAATTGGCGGCGCACATGCTGTCGAAGCTCAATGTCTACAAGGGCGACAAGCATCCGCATCAGGCGCAGAAGCCCCAAGAGTTCAAGCTGATCGTGCGCGCGCACAAACCGCGCAAGGTCGCAGTTTCGTAAGAAAGCTACGAGCCTCGAGCTACGAGCTGCAAGAAATTCATCCTTGAAAGGTACTAAGAGTCTGGGAGTGCGGCTCCGGTGTTTTGCTCGGAGCTCGCGTCTCGCGGCTCGAAGCTAAACATGGCAGAGCTGGTTCAATACTACGGAACGGGACGCCGCAAGACGGCGATTGCCCGTGTGTATTTGCGTCCGGGCAGCGGCGATTTCAAGGTCAACGGGCGCGCCTTTGAAGAGTATTTCGTGACTCCGGCGCAGCGCTCGGCGGCCAAGGCTCCGCTGGCGACATCGGAAACGGCTGCTTCGTTCAACGTGGTCGCAACTGTGTTGGGCGGCGGCGTGCGCGGACAGGCAGATGCCGTAAAGCTGGGCATCGCCCGCGCTCTGATGCAGTTCAACGCGGAGCTGCGCAAGAAGTTGAAAGCCGAGGGCTATGTGAGCCGTGATTCGCGCGGCAAAGAGCGCAAGAAGTACGGCCAGAAGGGCGCACGCAAGCGCTTCCAGTTCAGCAAGCGCTAGGGCTTCATATTCGGCGCTTCGTTCTCAGTTGATTTTTTCTGAGTACCGGCAACTGAGTACTGACAACTGATTTTAGGTGTTCAATTCTTCCGTGCCTCGAGGCGCGGGGACGGAATGGCAATCGGGCATAAGTTCACCGTTGCCAGCATTCAGTTGCAGTGAGGTTTTACTGATAACTGACAACTGGTTACTGACAACTGCTTTCCCGATGCAGACCAATAAAGGAGAATCGTGGCTACCATCACAATGAAAGAGTTGCTCGAAGCGGGTGTTCACTTCGGGCATCAAACCAAGCGCTGGAATCCCAAGATGAAGGAATTCATCTTCGGAGAGCGCAACGGGATTTACATCATCGATTTGCAGAAGACGCTGAAGATGTTCAAAGAGGCGTCGAAGTTCGTGCAGGATCTGGCGACCGACGGGCGCATCGTGCTCTTCGTGGGCACCAAGCGACAGGCGCAGGACGCCATCGCCGAAGAGGCGCAGAAGTGCGGCATGTTCTACATCAACCAGCGCTGGCTGGGCGGATTGCTCACCAACTGGGTCACCGTGCAGAAGTCGGTGAAGCGGCTGAAAGAGCTCGACGACATGGCCACCGATGGCCGCTACGAGCTGCTGCCGAAGAAGGAAGTCATTAAGCTCGAACGCGAGCGCAAGCATCTGCAGGCCAACCTGGCCGGCATCAAGAATATGACGCGTCTGCCCGATGCGATCTTCGTGATCGACTCGAATAAGGAGCAGATTGCGGTGCGCGAGGCGCGCAAGCTCGGCATTCCCGTGGTCGCCGTGGTCGACACGAATTGCGATCCCAGCGAAGTGGATTATGTGATCCCCGGTAACGACGACGCATTGCGCGCGATCCGGCTGTTCACCTCGAAGATTTCGGAATCGATTGCGGAAGGCGCGCAGTTGATGACCGACAAGCAGGTCGCCGAGATGCAGGCGGGCGCTGAAGCCGCGCAGGCTGCAGAGGACGCTGCCGTCGAGTATCACGGCGATGCCAATGCCGCGGTAGATGCGTCTGAAGACATCAGTATGGAAGAGGTGCTGGGTCCGGGAACGCACAAGAAGCCGGTGGCCAACGAAGACGCAGACCTCCCGCGAGTCGAAAGCCAGACGGTCTAAGAGCAGTTGCCAGTACTCAGTTCTCAGTAACGGCACAACTGAGTCGCTTAGTTCGTACAGACAAACCGGGCATTTGAGATGAGACCCGCGCGGGTCGTTCGCAGAAAGCACCCGGCGCGGGTCAAGTTGTATAAGGCAGGTTTCAAAGTTCCAAGGTTTCAATGTTTCAAGCGAGACCTTGATCGAGTTTCAACTTTGAAACCTTGCAACTTTGAAACATTGAAACCTGAGGTTTTATGAGCACTACTATGGCAAATATCTCCGCAGCACAAGTAAAGGAACTCCGCGAAAAGACCGGGGCTCCCATGATGGATTGCAAGCAGGCGTTAACCGAAGCCAAGGGCGACATGGAGCAGGCAGTCGTGGTTCTGAGAAAGAAAGGCGTTTCGGTGGCGGCCAAGAAGGCAACGCGAGTGACGAGCGAAGGGTCGGTGGCGAGCTACATTCACGCCGGCGGCAAGATTGGTGTGCTCGTCGAAGTGAATTGCGAAAGCGACTTCGTGGCGCGTACCGAGGACTTCAAGGAACTCACGCACGACATTGCCATGCACATCGCGGCCAGCGATCCCAAGTACGTTCGCAAAGAGGACGTAACCGCGGCCGATTTCCAGCGCGAGAAGGATATTTTTCTGGCGCAGGCCATCGCCAGCGGCAAGCCCGCGAACATCGCCGAAAAGATGGTGAACGGGAAGATGGAAAAGTTCTACGAAGAAGTCTGCTTGCTCGAGCAGCCTTTCATCAAGGACCAGACCATCTCGATCGGACAGTTGATCGCGTCGAAGATCGGCAAGCTGGGCGAGAACATCGCCGTGCGCCGCTTCGCGCGCTTCAAGGTGGGTGACGCAGGCGAGACCGTCGCAGTCACGAAACCGACAGAGCCAAAGGCCGAATAATTCAGGCGCCCTACGGGGCGCCTTTTTTTATGGTCCAACAGTTCTTGCCTTGTCATTCTGGGCGTAGCGAAGGATCTCCTAATGCAATATCATCGCTAGGCGGCGGACAACATAACTGGCACTCACCGCTGGCGACTGACGAACAATCATGACGACCCCTGCCTTCAAGCGCATCCTGCTCAAACTCTCCGGCGAAGCCCTTGCCGCGAACCAGGGTTTTGGCGTCGAGACTGCCCGCATCCACGAGATTGCCGGCGAGATCAGCGACGTCCACAAACTCGGCGTGCAAATCGCCATCGTTGTCGGTGGAGGCAACTTCTTCCGCGGCGTAGCGCAGCAGGCCAAAGACATGGACCGCGTCTCCGCCGATCACATGGGCATGCTGGCCACCGTCATCAACGCCCTTGCGCTGCAGGATGCTCTGGAGAAGCAAAACGTCTACACCCGCGTCATGTCGGCGATCGAAATGAATCAGGTCGCCGAGCCGTTCATTCGCCGCCGCGCGATTCGCCACCTGGAAAAGGGACGCGTCGTCATCTTCGCTGGCGGCACGGGCAATCCCTACTTCTCGACCGACACGGCAGCCTCGCTCCGCGCAATGGAAATCAAAGCCGACGCGATTTTGAAAGCCACGAAGGTCGACGGTATCTACGACGCTGATCCCATGAAAGTCGACGGCGCGCGCAAATTTAACCAGATTACCTACATGGACGTCCTCAAACTCGGCCTGAAAGTGATGGACTCGACAGCCATCAGTTTGTGCAAGGACAACGATCTTCCCATCGTCGTGTTCAGCCTGAACCAGCATGGCAACATCCGCCGCGTAGTGCTGGGCGAGAAGATCGGTTCACTGGTGTGCGCATAGAATGCAGAAGTAAGAAGTCAGAATGAAGAAGTGAATCGCTGCTCGGCGCTGGTTTTACTTCTGCATTCCGACTTCTTCCTTCTGCATTCTTTTTTTCACGGGTTTATAATTCGACGTTTTGAGTCTGCAATCAAACGGGAGCTCCTCTTATGCCGGTTATGGCTTCAATTGCTGGACTGAAAGAAACGTATGCGCAACTCAAGACGCGCATGGAAAAAGCGGTAGAAGACTTTCGCAAGGCAATGGCCGCCGTTCGCACCGGCCGCGCCTCTGTGCACATGCTCGACGGCGTCACCGTCGAAGCCTACGGATCGCAGATGCCCCTAAACCAGGTGGCGCAGGTGCACGCTCCCGAGCCCCAGTTGATCACCGTTCAGCCCTTTGATCCTTCCCAGCTCGGTGCCATTGAAAAGGCAATTCGCGGCGGCGATCTCGGACTAAATCCCATGAACGACGGCAAGCTGATTCGCGTTCCCATCCCGGCCCTCACCACGGAACGTCGTCAGGAAATGGTGAAGCATCTGCACCGAGTCCTCGAGGAACACCGCACCGCCGTTCGCAACATCCGCCGCGACGGCAACGACGCCATCAAGAAGGCGCTCAAAGACAAGAAGATCACCGAGGACGAAGAGAAGCGTTCCCTGGACGAAATCCAGAAGCTCACCGACGACGAAATCAAGAAGATGGAAGAGATGAGCAAAGCCAAAGAAAAAGAAGTGATGGAGTTGAAGTAACGGCTCTGTGTTCCTCTGTGACCTCTGTGGTGACAGGTTTCGGTTTTTACAATCGGAACCGTACGCCGATTCACAACCACCGTATAATCGAAAGACCGAATGAAGCGTGTTGTTCATGCCGCTTGTCCCCACGACTGCCCCGACGCTTGCGGGGTCTTGATCACGGTTGAGGACGGCCGGGCTACGAAAATCCAAGGGGACCCAAACCACCCCGTCACGCGCGGGTTTCTTTGCGCTAAAGTGGCGAAATACCTGGATCGCGTGTACTCCCCGGATCGAGTTCTCCATCCCATGCGGCGCATTGCGCCCAAAGGTCCAGCCGCGCACGGCGATTCCGCCGCAAAGGCGTGGCAAAGAATTTCGTGGGACGAAGCCCTCACCGAGATCACTGCACGCTTTCGCGCTATCAGCAAGGAATTCGGCAGCGAAGCCATTCTCCCGTACTCTTACGGCGGGACGCTCGGAACTCTCAACGGCGGTTCCATGGATCGCCGCTTCTTCCATCGCCTGGGCGCATCACAACTCGATCGCACCATCTGCTCCGCCGCCGGAGAGGCCGGCCTGAAATCCGTCCTCGGTGCGAAGATGGGAACCGAGCCGGAACAATTCTGTCATTCCAAATACATCATCGCGTGGGCGGCCAACATCCACGGCAACAACGTTCATCTGTGGCCGTTCATCGCCGAGGCTCGCCGCAACGGTGCCAAGCTGGTTGTAATCGATCCCTACCGCACGCGCACGGCGCAATGCGCCGACTGGTATTTGCCCATCAATCCCGGAACCGATGCTGCGCTTGCTCTCGGCATGATGCACGTCATCATCGGCGAAAACCTGCACGACGCCGATTACGTGTCGAAATACACGCATGGATTTGAGCAACTGCGCGAGAAGGTGAAGGAATATACGCCTGAGCGTGTCGCGCACTGGACTGGCATCGCCGCCGACGACATTCGCAAGCTGGCGCGCGAGTACGCCACCACGCATCCCGCGGTCATTCGTCTGAATTACGGTGTGCAGCGCTCCGAGGGTGGAGGCATGGCCACGCGGGCCATCGTCATGTTGCCCTGCATCACCGGATCATGGAAGGAAATCGGTGGTGGTCTGCAGATGTCTGTCAGCGGCGCTGTCGATCTCAACGGGGCAGCTCTGAAGCGTCCCGACCTGATGAACGCCG
>Ga0335070_10003075_pt1 | contig 19385 bp, 14 predicted proteins | sample Lox_Sample_13_FD_206722 | JGI IMG/M metagenome (GOLD analysis project Ga0335070, IMG submission 206722) | Soil microbial communities from Loxahatchee National Wildlife Refuge, Florida, United States - Lox_Sample_1.3 | ecosystem: Environmental > Terrestrial > Soil > Wetlands | place: USA... | reverse complement strand
TGCGCTTGACGAGCGAGAAGTGAGCGACCCTCGCGACGCCGCGGTCGCCCAGCACGACGTCGGCGTCGCCCGCCAAGATCGGCGCCACGAGGGCCGCGATGCCGGCCGGATCGTACTGCCCGTCGGCGTCGGTGTTGACGATCACGTCCCCGCCCGCCCTCAGCGCGGCGTCGATCCCGGCGGTGAACGCCCGCGCGAGACCGGAGTGGACCGGCAGGCGGACGACGGTGGCGCCGCCGGCGCGCGCGACGGCCGAGGTCGCGTCGGAGGAGCCGTCGTCGACCACCAGGACCTCGACGGACTCGAAGCCGCTCATCGCGCTCGGCAGCTCCTCGAGCACGGCCGGGAGAGCGTCGGCCTCGTTCCACGCCGGGATCTGGATGATCAGCTTCACGGTCGCCTCCAGGATACGGCCATGAGGGCGACGGCCGCGAGAGCTGCCGCCGGGAGCCCTAGGACCAGGGGCGGGAGCGTCGCCCTCAGCTCGACCCGCGAGCTCCCTCTCGGCACCTGGACGGCCGTCCAGACGCCGTCCACCCGCTCCGTCCGCGCCGGGGATCCCCCGACGGTTGCGCGCCAGATCCTGGGCCGGAACTTTACCTGGAACACGAGGAGGCCGGGAGCGTCCAGGTTGCATCGGGCGACGGCGCGGTCGGGGCGGAGGCGCTCCAGCTCGACGCGACCGCGGGCGCCGTTCGCGAGCGGAAGGAGAGCGGTCAGCCGTTCGTCCGGTACGGTCACGACGCTCCGCCGGGGCGGCGGAGGACCGGTTTCGCGCACGACCCCGCTCGCGAGGAACACGAACGGCCTCGCCGCGGCGCATTCCCACACCCGCGCGCCGGGGCGCTCGCGATCGAGCAGCAGCCCGGACGTGTCCCATGCGACGGTCACCGTCGAACCGGCCGCCTCGCCGTCACCGTGCAGCTTCACGACCGCGGACCCTGGGGGAAAATCCGGCGGGACTGCGAACCAGGTCCACGACGAGCTCTCGGCCTGGAGCGCCTCGTCCGGGTCGAGCTCGGTGCTGCGTTCCGCGGTTTCGAGGTGCACGCGGACCCCGGCGGCCGCGGGGACCCCGAGGCGCGTGGCGCCACTCGGCACCACCGCGTCGAGAGCGACGGACCCCTGGTCGCGCCGGCCCCGGGCCCGGCGAAGTTCGGCGAGCTCGATGCGGGAGAAGATCTCGCCCGAAACGACCCGCAGCGGCGAGGGCTCGAGGAGCCACCTGACCCCGAGCCGAGCCATCCGGGGATCGAACGCGCGCGTCACCGGGATCTCGCCGCCCGTCTCGCCGCCGATCATCGCTGCGAACCTCGGCTCACCAGGGTACGACGCCGCGCGTACGTCCGAGAGGGCGAGCAGCGCCGCCGAGTCGGGCGGCATCGCCCCGAGCACCCCGACCAGTCGCCACGACAGGTCGTCTCCTCCCCGCGGAATCGGGGTCGCCAGCTCGGTCTCCTCGGCGGGAACGAACGGGATGTGCCGCGCCGCGTTGGTCGCGAGCGGCACCGCGAGGAGAATCCACGCCGCCGAGACGGCGGCGACAGAGGCGCGCGCCCCGCGCAGCCGGTGCGCCAGGAACTGCGCGCCGTACGCCGCAAGCGCGGCCGCGGCGAGAGCGAACACGCCGTACGGCCGCTGGGTGACGCCGAGGCGCGCCAGGATCGAGCTCGGCGCCGAAACGAGCGCCGCGCTCGTTCCACCGACGCCGAGCCAGAAGCCGCGACATCGCGGCGGCGCCGAGATGACGCCGAGAGCCGCCAGGAGCAGGGTTCCCAAGCCGAGATACGCAAACCGGTCCTGATCGACCGTCGCGCCGTGCGCCGCGCCGCCCGTCGCGGCACCGTCGGCCCGCGCCGCGTGGATCGTCGCCGTCCAGGTGCGGAGCGGCGCGACCGCTGCGGGCGCGGCCTCCGACGCACCGGGCTCGGTGCCGTGCCTCGCGAGCCAGATCCTCGGGACACCGACGGCGAGCGCGAGAACGACCGCGCCAGCCCCGACGAGCCACAGCGAGCGCGTCGGCCGCTGTTTCGACAGGAGCAGGGCAGCGGCCGCGAGCGCCACGAACTGCACGGCCGGCGCGCCGCTCGCCGCCAGGGCGACCAGGGCGGCCGCCCAGACGGCGGCTCGGCGGAGAGGCGGCCTGGCTCCCGAGACGACCGCGGCGACACCGAGGGGACCGAGAGCGAGAGCCGACCCCTGCCAGTCGAGCCAGTGCCCGCTCGCGGCTCCCGACAGCGCGTACGCGGTCGCTCCGACCGCGGCCGGCCAGCCGTCCAGTCCGAGTAGCCGGAGCGCCCACCAGGTCGCGGCCAACGCGACCGCGATCTCGAGGGCGAGGAGGGCGGTCCACGCCCACCCGTGCCGCGCGATCGCGGCCGAGACGAGTACGAGCGGAGCGCCGCCCTCCTCGGCCGAAACGAGCCAACCGGGCCGGCCGCCGCCGATCCACGGGTTCCAGAGAGCGGCGTGCAACGGCTCCCGTGCGATGCTCGCGAGGCGGGGACCGAGCTCCGTGGCCGCCTCGAACACCTCGTGGGACGGCTCCGGGACCGGACCCGACAGCTCGCGCCACGGTGGCGCGCTCTTCAGGCTGGCCTCCGGCGCCACGCGGTACCCGAGGAAAAGGGCGGGGTAGAGGAGCGTGAGCAGGATCGCGGTCGTGAAGACGAGGCCGGCCCGCGAGCTGCTGCCCTGCATCCCGCCATTGTAGGGCCTCGCATCCTCGCACGGACGGCCGCCGTCCGCGGCCCGGCTCCCGGACGCGCCCTGCTAAGCTGTCGAGGGGTGCCGATGCCTCGGGTGGAGCTGGGACGCCTCGTCCACGGCCGGTCGGGAGACAAGGGCGACGCATCGAACGTCGGGCTCATCGCCCGGAATGCGGAGGTCTACCGCTGGCTCCGCGAGCACCTCACGCCGGAGCGCGTACGCGCGATGCTCCCCGGGATCGCGCTCGGCGAGGTGGAACGGTTCGAGGTCCCGAACATCCTCGCGCTCAACTTCATCCTGCACGGCTCGCTCGGCGGAGGGGGCACGGCCAGCCTCCTGACCGACGCGCAGGGGAAGTCGCACGCGCAGGCGCTGCTCCGCTGCACGGTCGAGGTGCCCGCGGAGCTGCTCGCTCAGCTCTGAGGCGCGCGCGTCTCACGCACGCCGCCTCGCCGGTTGACACGCCCCGACCTCACCGGCATACTCTCCCGGCCTGGAGTGCCCAGGTAGCTCAGTTGGTAGAGCACGTGACTGAAAATCACGGTGTCGACGGTTCAATTCCGCCCCTGGGCACCATGTCGACTGACGACCCCGCCGATGGCGGGGTCTCGTGATTTTCAGTCACGTGTTCTGCGGGGGCGCGGGGGGCATTGCCCCCCGAGTGATGGCGAAGGTGACGACCCGAAGCGGACGGGGTGGCCGCGGCGCGGGCGCTCCGGAGCGGAGGGGAAAATCACGGTGTCGACGGTTCAATTCCGCCCCTGGGCACCATGTCGACTGACGACCCCGCCGATGGCGGGGTCTCGTGATTTTCAGTCACGTGCTTTGTCGGGGCGCGGGGGGCGTTGCCCCCCGAGTGATGGCGAAGGTGACGACCCGAAGCGGAGGGGGCGGCCGCAGCGCGGACGCCCCGGAGCGGAGGGGGAAAATCACTGTGTCGACGGTTCAATTCCGCCCCTGGGCACCATCCCGAACTCCGACGTCGGCGACGCTCACGCTGCTCGATGTGGTCCCGCGCGTAGAATTGAAATCTGAGGACCGCCTGCGAGGACAGTCCGTTCGGGGGTCGGCGTATGAGCGGGAACCGGCACGTCGCCACCAAGCTCCGACTACTCTTGGTGTGCTCGGCGCTCCACCTCGGCGCCCGAGCGACGGCATCTGCTGGGCAGGTGACGCACTCCTGGTGCGAGCCGCCCGAGGCGGTCCGGGCGGAGCTCGACGCGATCGACCGCTGGGGCAGCGACTGCATGCCTTCGGAGGACTGCTGGCCCTCACACATGGACACCGCGAAGAGGCTGCTCGCGGCCTACCCCGACGACCTCTTCGTCAACCGCACGTACCAGGACCTTGTTGAACAGGGCAGTGTCCAACACCGGGAATCGCTGTTGGCACTGCGCGCCGAGTACAAGGCACGCGCCGAGGCTCGACCCCGTGACCCGGTGGCCCAGTACCTCGCCGGACGCATCGCCGACAACGCCGCCGAGGAGCGGAAGTTCTACGAGAAGGCACTGACGCTCGCACCGGATTTCGCGTGGGCCCATCGTGGCCTGGCCAGGGTCGAGGCGCAGAAGGACGAACCCGCGACACGGGACCAGCAGTTCATCAAACACGAGCTCGAGCGGTTCATGACGCTCTGTCCGAACCGGCCGGAGGCTGTCCTGCAGCTCGCCACCGCCGTGGACGATGGCGCGTTCTGGCAGACGCACCGCGCGAGCCTGCGCGCTGCGGTCAAGGCGGAGAACCCGCACGATCAATTCGCCGCCTGGCACGGACTCTGGACGCTCGAGTTTCGGATGACGCCGGTGGGTCAGCACCCCCAGCTCCGGGAGCAGGTGGCCCGGGACATCGAGGGGATCGAGCGCTTGCACCTGAGAGACGACCCGAGCTGGTGGGCCGTCCTCGCGCACGGATTCGAGCTGACCGGGGACACCCAAGGCAAGAAGCAGCTGAACGCTGATCTCCTCCAGACGCACCCCTGCAGCACCCTCGCTGTCCGCTCGACCGAGGAGGCGTTCCGTTCCGATCACGCGATCCCCTCCGATGCCGCACCCAAGGAGGAGAAAGCCCACTACGAGAAGACCTTCTACGACGCCACCGGAAAATGGCTGGCGCGCTGCCCAGACAACTTCGAGTTCTGGCTCAACCGGCTCGGCGCGATCAAAGACCGGCCCGAGCTGCCCAACGAGGTGGTGCGGGCCGACCTCGACCGCATCGTTCAGCTCTGGGAGCGCAACCGGGGTCTCTTTGGGATGGCCGAATCGCCGTACGTCGTCGTGAGCCGCATCTTCCTCGAGCGCAATCTCGAGGTCGAGAGGGTCCCGTCTCTCGTCGAGAAGGAGATCGAGCTCCACCATGAGGAGCAGACGAACTACGAGCGCATCCCGGATGAAGAGGAGCGCGGCCTCTGGCGGATCTACGAGTCGACCCAGTTGGCGCGTCTCAAGGCGCTCGAGGGGCGGGCGGAGCTGGCGCTCGGGCGGCGAGACGCGGCCCGGAAGGACCTCGACACCGCCGCCGCCGGGATCGAGGCGCTGCGAAAGCCACCCCCGACGGACTCGAACCTGCTGAAGTCTCTCGACCGGGCGGAGGCCGAGGTGTGGGAGCAACGGGCCGCACTGGCGGCGGCCGACGGGCATGGGCCGGATGCCGTCGCCATGCTCCTGAGAGCCGCGGCCCTGGCGCCGGACCGGAAGGAGCTCGGCGAGAAGGCGGCGGCGCTCTGGCGCCAGGCCGGCGGCACCCCCGCCGGCTGGGCGCTCCTCGCGGAGACGAGCGCGACGTCCAAGGCGCCCGGAGTGACCGTCGCCACGGCGCAGACCGGCTGGGAGAAGGCGACGACCGTGCTCAAGCCGTTCGACCTACAGGCCACGGACGGCAGCCGGTGGACCCTCGGCCGGCTCAACGGCAAGGTCGCGTTCATCAACGTCTGGGCGACTTGGTGCGGACCTTGCCGGGAAGAACTGCCGGAGGTGCAGAAGCTCTACGAGCGCCTCAAGGGGCGCACGGACGTCGTCCTGCTCACTCTGGACGTCGACTCGGACGTGGGCCTTGTCGCCCCCTTCCTCACGGCCCAGAAGTACTCGTTCCCGGCGCTCCTCGCGGAGGCGTACATGCGAGATCTCTGGAAGGGGATGGTCATCGTCCCGACGAACTGGGTCGTGGACCGCGGAGGGAGGGTCCGCTTCGAGAGCAAGGGGTTCGATCCCAAGGCCCGGACCCGCTGGGCCGACGGCGTCCTCGCGCTCATCGACGGGCTGACGCAGGAGAAGGCAGGCACCCCAGGGCCGACGCCCACCAAGGCAGCTGGCCATCCGTAGACGAGGCCCGTGAACAGAAGAGGTGAGTGGCCGTGACGGATCGGGAGGCGGTATGAACAGATCGGGAGGCGGTATGAACAGATCGCGAGTCCTGCTCTTCGGGATCGTGTCCACGCTCCTCCTCGTCAAGGGGGATGCTCCCTGCTCTGCCGGAGCGCCGGAGCGGGTCGGCGTCCCCGCCTTCGCGTTCGACATCACGATCGAGCGTGCGCCGTCCAGCCATGAGGCGGTCCTCTGTCAGGCCAAGCTCACGGACTCTGAGACCGGCGAGGTTCTCTTCGCCCCCAACCTTACGCTGCGTCTCGGGGAATCTGGTGAGGCGTCGAGCGCAGGGACCGTTCGCGGCGCGCCCTACCGCTACGAGCTGACGGTGATGGGCGCAGCAGGGAACGCACGCTTCGAGCTCCGCGTCTCGAAGGACGGCAGGAGGGTCCTGACGACGGCCGGGACGGTCAGGATCTAGACACGGGCCGCGCCACCCGGTGCGGGTGGGGACGTGAGGCCGGGCGCACTCAAGCGCCGTGCCCTCGCGCCGTGGCGGCGCACCCCAGGCCAGCGGGCCGGCTACCGATCGGGGTGAAGGGACCTCGTCAGTCGGTCGAGCCCGGCTCCGCGGCTGCAAACAGGACCCGCCAAGACCCGCCCTGGACCGGACCGCGCCCCCCTGGCCCCCGGGCGGCGGATCGGCGCGGTCAGCCCTTGACGACGCCGATCGGCCGAAGGCGTGCGACCGGGGCGGCGATCCCGGACTCCCGGAGCGCCGCCACGACCTCGGCCGCGTCCTTGTACGCCTCCGGCATCTCCTCGGCGAGCGTCTTGGGGGAGCGCGCCGCGACCACGACCCCGCGGCGGGCGAGCTCGTCGGAGATGTCGCGTCCGGCGCCGGCACGTCGGGCCGCGTGCCGCGACATCATCCGTCCGGCGCCGTGAGCGGCCGAGCCGAACGTGTCGCGCATCGCGCGATCGGTGCCGACGCACACGAACGAGGGGCGGCCCATGTCGCCCGGGATCAGCACAGGCTGCCCGGCGGCACGGTACCGTGCGGGGACGTCGGGGTGACCGGCCGGGAACGCCCGTGTGGCGCCCTTGCGGTGCACGAGCAGCGACCGCCGGACACCCCCCACCGAATGCTCCTCGAGCTTGGCGATGTTGTGGGCGACGTCGTAGACGAGGCGGAAGCCGAGAGAGTCCCGCGTCCCACCCAGCACCTTGGTCAGCGCCCGCTCGATCAGCGCCATCATCACCTGTCGGTTGGCCCAGGCGAAGTTGGCGGCCGCCCGCATCGCGGCGAGGTACCGTGCGCCGTCGGACGACGCGAGCGGCACCGCGACCAGCTGCGGGTCGGGGAGGGGAACGCGGTCGCGCCGCTTGCCCGCGTGCATCGCCGCGAGGGCGTCATCACACACCTGGTAGCCGAGGCCGCGCGAGCCCGAGTGGAGCAAGACTGTGACCGTGCCCGAGGCGAGGCCGAACGCCTCGGCGGCCGAATCGTCGAACACCTCGTCCACGACCTGGAGCTCCGCGAAGTGGTTCCCGGAGCCGAGCGTGCCGAGCTGCGGCGCCCCGCGCTCGCGCGCCCGCCGGGAGAGCGCGGAAGGGTCGGCTCCGGCTAGGCACCCTCCGGCCTCCGTGAACTCGAGGTCCTCGGGCTGGCCGAAACCGGCGCGCACCGCCCACCGCGCTCCGATGCGGAGGACTTCGTCGAGATCGGCGTCCTTGAGTGTGGCGATCGCGCCCTCGCTGCCGACTCCGGCCGGGACATCCCTCTGCACCTGCGTCACGAGCCGGTGCATCCTCTCCCCGAGATCCGCCGCGCGCAGATCGGTCCGCATCAGGCGCACGCCGCAGTTGATGTCGTACCCGACGCCGCCCGGAGACACGATCCCGTCGTCCGCGTCGAACGCCGCGACGCCGCCGATCGGGAACCCGTACCCCTCGTGCATGTCCGGCATCGCGAGCGAAGCGCCCACGATCCCCGGGAGGTGGGCGACGTTGCACGCCTGCTCCAGGGATCGGTCGCCCCGGATCCCGGCGAGCAGTTTCTCGCTGGCGTAGACGCGGGCCGGCACCAGCATCCCCGCCGCGGGCGCGACCTCCCACACTCCGGGCGAGATCTGTTGGAGGTTCCGGCTCACACCCACAATATAGGTCGGCGCCGGCGGGTTGCGCCGCTCACGGTTGACGCCGGCGGCTCCGGGGCGTCGCGCGGCCGGTTCCGAAGAACGGCCCCGCCGCGGTGCCGGCGGCCCACTCCTGGACCAGTCCGGCCCACCGCCCTCGCGCCTCCAGAACGAACTGCACCAGGTCTCGGACGGCGCCGTGCCCGCCGGGGCGTCCCGCGACGAAGTGACACCGGTCGCGCACCTCCTCGGCGGCGTCGGACGGGCACGCCGCCAGCCCGACGGCCGTGAGGGCCGGGAGGTCGGGGAGGTCGTCGCCCATGAATGCCATCTCCGCCGTGGTGATCCCCATCTTCTCCGCGAGCGCCCGGATGTCGGCGCGTTTGTCTCGGCTGCCCTGCACGGTCAGCCCGGGCTCGATCCCGAGGTCGGCCAGCCTCGGCTTCACGGGGCCGGCCAGGCGTCCGGAGAGGATCGCCACGCGGATCCCCTCCGTCATCGCCAGGCGGAGGGAGAACCCGTCGCGCGCCGAGAACGCCTTGAGCGCCTCACCGCGGGCGCCGTAGAACAGGCTGGCGTCGGTGAGGACGCCGTCGACGTCGAGCACGAGCGCCTTGACGCCGCGGGCACGCGCCAGCGCCTCCTCCCTCGATGGCTTCACGGCTCACCTCCGGCAGCCATCCTAATCGGTTCCACGCTCGTTATGAAGGGCGCGCCGGCCGCGACGGCGAGCCGTCCCGCCTCCGTCCGCGCACGGCCGGGTGGGGGGAGCGCCGCCGAAAGGCGGCGCACGCTTGCCCGACCTCGTAGAATCGTACGGTGCGAGCGATTGTCGAGGTCACCAACCTCGCCGTGGCGTTCCCCGACCCGGCCGCAGGGTGGCGGCGCGTGGTCGACGGAGTGACTCTAGAGGTGGCCGAGGGCGAGGCGATGGGAGTCGTCGGCGAGTCCGGCTGCGGGAAGACGCTCACGGGGCTCGCGGTCGTCGGTCTCGTACCCGAGCCCGGCCGGGTCGTCGGCGGCTCCGTCCGTCTCGACGGAGAGGACGTGCTCGCGGCCGACGAGCGTCGATTGTGCGCGCTCCGGGGCGGCGTGGCGGGGTTCATCTTCCAGGAGCCCGCGCAGGCGCTGAACCCCGTGAAGTCCGTCGCTTCGCAGGTGACGGAGGCGGCCCGGCTGCACGGCAACGCACCCGCCTCGCGCACGTCCCGGCTGGCGGCGAGTCTTCTCGCCGAGGTCGGGCTCGAGGACCTCGACCGGGTCGCGCACTCGTACCCTCACCAGCTCTCGGGGGGCCAGAGGCAGAGAGTGCTCCTGGCGGCGGCGCTGGCGGCCGGACCGCGTCTGTTGATCGCGGACGAGCCCACCTCGGCTCTCGACACCGTCTCCCAGGTGAAGATGGTGGAGCTCCTGCAGACGCTGCACGAGACGCGGCGCCTGAGCCTCCTGTTCGTGAGCCACGACCTCGCGCTGGTCGGGCGCGTCGTCGGACGGATCACGGTCCTCTACGCCGGAGAGACCGTGGAGGTGGCCGGCCGGGACGCGCTGTTCAGGGCGCCGCTGCACCCCTACACGCAGGCCCTCCTCGCGACACGCCCGGCCGAGGCGGACGGCGCCCCGCGGCGCTTCCCGACGGTGCCGGGGCGCGTCCCCGCCGCGCGAGAGTGGGGAGCCGGGTGCCGGTTCGCGCCCCGCTGTCCCCGCGCATTCGACCGCTGCCGGCGGGCGCGGCCCGGCCTGACCGAGCTCCCGGACAGCCGCAAGGTCCGCTGCTTCCTTCAGGGCGATGCGGAGGAAGCCAATGGTTGAGGGACGGGCTCCCGCGATCCTCGCGGCCCGCGGGGTCTCGAGGCGCTACCCGCGGCGCGACGGCGGGGCCGGGCGCGCGGGTGCCGCCGTCATTGCGCTCGACGCCGTCTCGTTCGGACTTCACCGGGGCGAGATCGTGGGAGTGGTGGGTCGGTCCGGGGCGGGGAAGAGCACCCTCGCGCGGGTCCTGCTCGGCCTCGAGGTCCCCGACGAGGGCGAGGTGCTGTACGCAGGTCGTCCGCTCCGCGAGATGACGACCCGCGAGATGCAACGGATGCGGCGATCTGTCCAGGTCGTGTTCCAGGACCCGCACTCCTCGCTCGATCCCAGGCAGTCGATCGGCAGCATCCTCGCCGAGCCGCTGGCGGTCCACGGCGTGGTCCCTCCGAAGCGGCGCCGCGAGCGCTCCCTCGAGCTGCTGGCCAGCGTCGAGCTCCCGGCCGAGGGCGACCTCCTCGGGCGGATGCCGCGCGAGCTCTCGGGCGGCGAGCGCCAGAGGGTCGCGATCGCGCGGGCTCTGGCGTGCTCCCCGGATGCGCTGATCCTCGACGAGCCCGTCTCCGCCCTCGACGCCTCGGTCCGCGGCCAGATCCTGAACCTCCTCCTCGATCTCCGCCGCCGCACCGGCATGGCCATGATGGTGATCGCGCACGACGTGCGCCTGGTGGGACACCTCTGCGAGCGTGTTGCTGTCGTCGCCGGCGGCCGCATCGTCGAGGAGGGCGCGCCGGCCGAGGTGCTCGGACGCCCGGCGGACGCGGCCACGGCCGAGCTCCTGGCTGCGGCGAGGTGGCTGGAGACGGTCCCGCCGGCGGGGGCCCGTCCGGCGGGCGGCGAACCCGGGGGCTGAGAACGCCGTTTGACTCAGTGCGGCTTCGTAGGAGGACCCGCCTCGGGAGGGACCTGCCCGAGTTCGGGTAAAGTGGTGCCGCCGCCGGACCTAGCTGAAACCGGCGCCGGGTCCGGGACGTAAGAGATCAGCGATGTCGGAGCGGAGGTGCGCGTGAGATCGAGGAGCGTCAGGGTCGCTGTCGCAGCGCTGTTCTTGACCTTCACACTGAGTGCGTGGGCGGCCGAGCCCCGCTTCGAGGTCGCAACGGCCCCCGGGCAGCAGACGCGCGGGGAGCGGCTCGGCGCGCCGGAGATGAGGCTCTCTCTCCAGGACGCGGTCGCTCTCGCGCTCGCGCACAACATCAACCTCGAGGTGTCCCGGCTCGGCCTCGCCTCCGGTCGCTTCGGCCTGGTCGGGAGCACCGGGATATTCGACCCGGCGCTCTCGTCGACGTTGAGCGGCTCGTACTCGGAGGCCCCGACGACGACATCGCTGGCCGGCGCCCCGGTCGGGATCGAGCGGGGACGGGAGTTTGATCTCTCGCTGGGCGCCCTCGTTCCCACCGGCGGCTCGTACTCGATCGCCTGGACCAACACGCGGAGCCGGACCAACTCCACCTTCTACTTCCTGAACCCCGCCTACAACTCCGGGCTGCTGCTCTCGCTCAAGCAGCCCCTGCTGAAGGGATTCGGGACCGACGTCAACCGCAGCGGGATCGAGGTCGCGCGCAGGAACCGGAACATCTCGCAGGTCAGGTTCGAGCAGACCGTCATCACCACCGCGCAGTCGGTCGAGAGCGCGTACTGGAACCTGGTGTACGCGATCGACAACCTGAAGGCCAAGCAGCACTCGCTCATGCTGGCCCAGGACCTCCTCGACGAGACGCGGACGCGCGTCCGCATCGGGACGTCCGCGCCGATCGACATCGTCCAGTCCGAGGCCGCCGTCGCGGCGCGCGAGCTGGACATCATCCAGGCGGAGAACGCGGTCGAGAACGCGGGCGACGTGCTCAAGGGACTCATGGGGTTCGAGAACGCGGACGACTGGAAGAGCAAGATCGTCCCGACCGACGCACTCGGGGTGACGACCCAGCACGTGGAGCTCGACACGTCGATCGCGACCGCGCTCCAGAAGCGCCCCGAGCTGCGAGAGCAGCAGTTCGAGCTCGAGATCGGCGAGATCGATCTGCTCGCGGCGAAGAACGCCGTCAGGCCGCAGCTCGACGCGGGTCTCACGTACGGGTACTCCGGCGTCGGCGGCGACACCACCGGGATCAACCCGCTGACCGGCGAGGTGATCCCGTTCGTCCCGGGCGGGTGGACCGACGCACTGCGACAGATCTACCACCGCGACTACAGCCAGTGGGCGGGGATGCTCACGTTGTCGGTCCCGCTCGGCAACCACCAGGCGAAGGCGCAGCTGGCGCAGCGGCGATTCGACGTTGCGACGGCGCGGCAGAACATCGCGCTGCAGCGCCAGGCGGTGATCCAGGACGTCCGTACTGCGGTTCGCGCCCTCGAGGCCAGCGCGAAGGGGATCGCGGCCGCCGTCAAGTCGCGCGAGCTCGCGGAGCGGAACCTGGACGCCGAGCAGAAGAAGTTCGCCAACGGCATGTCGACCAACTTCCAGGTCGTCAAGATCCAGGACGACCTCGCCGCGGCGCAGGCGGCGGAGCTCCAGGCCAGGGTGTTCTACCGGCAGGCGGTCGCGGCGTACCAGGTGTCCTCGGGAGTCCTTCTCGACGAGATGGCGATCACGGTGAAGGGCGAGGCGGAGCTGCGCGAGCCGCACACGGCGCTCAAGGACGTCGGGTTCCTGAAGTTCGGCCACTACGTGAAGGACGAGGTCCCCCCACCGGCGGCGAAGCCGTGAGCGCAGCGCCCGCCGACCTGCTCATCGAGATCCGGGACCTCGTGAAGGTCTACGAGATGGGCGCCACGCAGGTGCGCGCCCTCGACGGAGTGTCGTTCGACGTCGCTCGGGGCGAGTTCGTGGCCATCATGGGGCCCTCGGGCTCCGGGAAGTCCACCTTGATGAACCTGATCGGGTGCCTCGACACGCCCTCCTCCGGAACGTACCGGCTGAACGGCAACGAGGTGTCACGGCTCGACGACGACGAGCTTGCGCGGATCCGGAACCGCGAGATCGGGTTCGTGTTTCAGACGTTCAACCTCCTCTCGCGGACCTCCGCGCTCGAGAACGTCGAGGTGCCGCTGGTCTACGCGGGTGTCCCGCGCGGGGAGCGGCGCCGTCGCGGGGAGGAGATGCTTGAGATGGTCGGGTTGGGCGACCGCATGCACCACCAGCCCAACGAGCTGTCCGGCGGCCAGCGGCAGCGGGTCGCGGTTGCTCGCGCCCTCGTGAACAGCCCCTCGCTGCTCCTGGCGGACGAGCCCACGGGCAACCTCGACTCCCGCACGGGTGAGGAGATCATGGCGCTCTTCGACGAGCTCAACGCGAAGGGGAACACGATCGTCCTCGTCACGCACGAGGAGGACATCGCGCGGCACGCGCGGCGCGTCGTCAAGCTGCGCGACGGGAAGATCGTCGAGGAACACACCACGACGGCGTAGCCGCCGCGGCCGTGCACCCGTGCCCCCCCGGCGAGGGCGTGGCGGCGCGAGGTCGAGGTGGGGGCGCCGCGCGAGTGTGGCAGACTACCTCCGTGGCCCGGGGGAACGAACCGTCGGTCGTTGTCGTCGGCAGCGGTCTGGCCGGGCTGACGTGCGCCGCGGAGCTCGCGGAGGCGGGGTGCCGGACCACGGTGGTTTCGCCCGGCCGCGCCGGCCGGGACGGCGCCACGCACCGCGTGCACGGTCTGGCGCCGTGGATCCTCCTCACCGCTCCGTGCTCGCGCGGCGACAGCCCCGACCTGTTCCTCCAGGACCTGAGGAGGAGGGGAGGTGGCATGGGACGCGAAGGGCTGGACCGCGTCCTCGCCGAGTCCGCACACGACGCCGCGCTCCGGCTGATCGAGGAGCTCGACCTCGAACGGATCGACCCGGGCCCGGTGCTCCTCCCTGGGGATGAGTTTCCCCGGGGGCTGCGATGCCTGCCGCGCAACCGCCACGTCATGCTTGCGCCGGCTCTCGCGAGGTGCGCGGCCGACGGCGTTCACCTGCGCGAGCGGACGCTCGTCTTCGGCCTCCTCCTCCGGAACGACCGGGCGGCGGGAGTGGTCGCGATCGGCCGGGACGACCGCGACCCGTCACTCGTCGAGGCGGACGCGGTGGTGCTCGCGTGCGGAGGCGGCGGCGCGGTGTTCCCGGTCACGACGTCGCCCCGGTGGTGTCGCGGGACCGGACTCGCCCTCGCGAGCGCCGCCGGCGTCATGCTGCACCGAGCCGGCCTCGCGCAGGTGCTGCCGGTGACGGCCACGCCGCCGCTGTTCTTCCCGAGCTCCGCTGCGCTGCTGCGCAGTCGGATCGAGATAGACGGACGCCCGTTGGGGTCCGACCGCGACGTCGAGGCGACGACGGTCGCCATCGCCGAGGCCGTCCGGGCCGGCGCGTCGGTTTCCCTGGAGCCGACGGCCGACGCCGTGGCGATCCTCCCCGCCAGCGTGCGCGCGAGCTCGGCGTTCCGGAAGTTCGGGCGAGTGCCGTTGACGGTCGCGCTCCATCACGCCATCGGCGGCGTGGCGATCGACGCGTGGGGCCGGACATCGCTGGCCGGTCTCTACGCCTGCGGCGAGGCCGCGGGCGGAGTGCAGGGCAGGCGGCGAACGATGGGGACCGGCCTGCTCGAGGCGGCCGTATTCGCGAGACGGGCGGCGCAGGCGGTCGTCGGCGACGGCCGGAAGGACCGGCCTGCGGGCACCGGCGCTCCGCGCCCCGTGGCGGTATGCGCGCCCGCCGATCCGGCACGAGCCGAGCGCCGCCTCGACGAGCTCATGGGTCCGCTGGTCCTGGTTCGACCCGGTGGGGAAGTGGAAGCCGCCGAGCGCGAGCTGTCCTCCTGGTCTCGGAGGGTGTTCGATCCCGGCTCCGCGCAGGCGCCCGGGGCGCTCGCGGGGATCCGGCTCGAGGCCGCGCTTGCAATGTTGAGGGGGTTTCGCGAAGATCGTCCCGCCGTGGAGGCCGTCGCGCCCGAAGGGGGACACGGGAGGGTCGATGGAGCACATGAGCGTCAAGCTGACTCCTGAGGAGTGGAACCTGATCGCCGGACTGCGGGACATCCCGCCCAGCCCACTCCGGGACCTCATGAACGAGATGATGGCGGCGCTGGTGGAGTACGTCCGCGAGCCGAAGTGCGCCGAGCTGCAGGCGGACGGTGCGCCGTGCACAAGCCCGACGGCGGACTGCGAGCAGTGCCAGAAGGTCCAGAGGCTGCTCACGACGTTGCGGCACGGCGTCGCCTAGGCTCGCCACGTCGGCCGAGCCGAATCCACCACGCGAGAGTTCAGAACGTACGGCGGCTCCCGATGCGGGAGCCGCCGGTGTGCCGCGGACGCGGCCGCGGAGAATCCGTCACGACAGGTCGAACTTGACGCCCTGGGCGAGCGGCAGGTCCGGCGACCAGTTGATCGTGCACGTCTGGCGGCGCATGTAGGCCTTCCACGCGTCCGACCCCGCCTCGCGCCCGCCCCCCGTCTCCTTCTCGCCTCCGAACGCGCCGCCGATCTCGGCCCCGGAGGTGCCGATGTTCACGTTCGCGATGCCGCAGTCGGAGCCCTCGTGCGACAGGAACCGCTCCGCCGACAGGAGGTTGGTGGTGAAGATCGCGGACGAGAGGCCCTGCGGTACGGCGTTGTGGATCGCCAGCGCCTCGTCGAGTGTCTCGACCTCGTAGACGTAGAGGATCGGCGCGAACGTCTCCTCCTCGGCGATCGCGAGGCCCTGATGCGCTCTCACGATCGTCGGCTCGACGAAGTTGCCCTTGCGCTGGACCCGGTTTCCGCCGACCAGGATCTCGCCGCCCTGGTCGCGCACCTTGTCGAGCGCGGCGATCATGTCCTGGACCGCGGCCTCGTTGACCAGCGGGCCCATCAGCGTGCCGGGCTGAAGCGGATCGCCGATAGGCACGGACTTGTAGGCCTTCACCAGCCTGGGCACGAGTGCGCCGTACGCGCCCTTCTGGACGATGAGGCGTCGCAGCGTCGTGCAGCGCTGGCCGGCGGTGCCCACGGCGGCGAACAGGATCCCCCGCAGGGCGAGGTCGAGGTTGGCGTCGTCCATCACGACGATCGCGTTGTTCCCTCCGAGCTCCAGGATGGAATGGCCGAAGCGCGCGGCGACCGACTCCGACACCTTCCGTCCCTGGGCGCACGAGCCGGTGAATGAGACCAAAGGCACGCGCTTGTCGTCCACCAAGCGCTGGCCGACCTCGCGGCCCGAGCCGATCACGAGGTTGAAGACGCCGTCGCATCCGAACTTCGCGGCTACGCGGTTGCAGATGTGTTGGACCGCGATCGCCGTGAGCGGGGTCTCGGATGACGGCTTCCAGATCACGGTGTCGCCGCATACGGCGGCGATCGCGGCGTTCCACGACCACACGGCCACCGGGAAGTTGAACGCGGTGATCACTCCGACCGGGCCGATCGGGTGCCACTGCTCGTACATGCGGTGGCGCGGGCGCTCCGAGGCGATCGTGAGCCCGTACAGCTGTCGGGAGAGCCCGACCGCGAAGTCGCACATGTCGATCATCTCCTGCACCTCGCCGAGCCCCTCGGAGAGGATCTTGCCCATCTCCAGCGAGACGAGGCGGCCGAGAGGCTCCTTGTTCGCGCGGAGCTCGTTCCCGAGCTCGCGCACCATCTCGCCGCGCTTGGGCGCGGGGACCATGCGCCACGAGAGGAACGTCTGTTGTGCCGCTGCGGCCACGCGCTCGTACGACGCGGCGTCCGCCTGGCGGACCTTGGCGATGACCTCGCCGTTTGCGGGGTTGAGTGAGCGGAGCTCCGGGCCCGTCGTGCCGGTGAGCCAGCCCCGGGCGTAGCCGCCCGGGTTCACGTCGTCGATGTGGAGAGCGCTCAGGATTTCGTTCTTCTGCATGGGGGTCCTCCGGGTTTGTTCAACCCTTCACAAGGGCGCAGTCTAGAGCTTTTGCGGTGATTCGGAAAGTGGCGGAAGCGTCTGGCCGGGGGCGAGCTCGTCCGCGAGGATGTCGACGTCCCCGGGGCGGAGGGTGAGCGCCGCCTGGAGCGCCTCCGATTGCTCGCGGGGGAGGGCGGCGAACGTCGCGGAGCCCCCCGCGACCAGGTCGCCCGCGGGAGACGCGACCTCGGCGTGTGCGCGGACGTACGGGCCCCACGACGTCTCGGCCCACGCGCTGATCTCCAGCGTCTCGCCCAGACGCGCGGTGGAGCGGAACCGGACCTGGAGGTCGCCGGTCAGGCAGTAGGTCCGCTTCTCCACGGCGCACGCCCAGGCCAGGCATTCGTCCACGAGCGCCGACAGGATCCCGCCGTGGAGGACGTCGGCGTAGCCCGTGTGCTCGGGTCCGGGTCGAAACCGCCCGACCGCACGCCGTCGAACGTCGTCCCAGAACCACCTGACCTCGAGCGCTCCGGGGTTGACCCTCCGGTCGCCGCACACCGGGCACGCCGGGTAGAACGGGAACGGGCGGAGCACGTCCGCATCGTACCAAACGGCGCCGAGCAGGCCGACCTACGGCCGTGCGGCCCCGGCACGGCGCGGGGAGCGGGTAGAATACCTGGCTGTGTCCGAGCCGTTCGTCCACCTCCATCTCCACTCGCACTACTCGCTCCTCGACTCGGCGATCAAGCTCGACGAGTTGATGCACCAGGTCGCACAGATGGGGATGCCGGCCGTGGCCCTGACCGACCACGGGAACCTCTTCGGGTCATACGAGTTCTACAGCGCGGCCAGGAAGGCGGGGATCACCCCCGTCCTGGGCTGCGAGATGTACGTGGCGCCCGGGAGCCGGAAGGATCGGTCGAGCAGCCCGTTCGGCTCGAAGAAGCCGTACCACCATCTGGTCCTCCTCGCGGAGAACCAGGCGGGGTGGAACAACCTGATGCAACTGGTGACCACCTCGTACATGGACGGGTTCTACCACCGGCCTCGGATCGACAAGGAGATCCTCGCGTCGCACTCGCAGGGGCTGATCGGGCTCTCCGCCTGCCTTTCGGGTGAGGTGGCGTCGAAGGTCCTGGCCGGCGACGAGAGGGCAGCGCTCCAGGCGGCGGAGGAGTATAGGGAGATCCTCGGCAAGGACGGGTTCTTCCTCGAGATCCAGGAGCACGGAGTTGCGGACGAGCGCGTCGCCCGCGAGGGGATGCAGAAGGTCTCCGAGAAGACCGGGATCCCCCTCGTCGCCACCAACGACTGTCACTTCCATAGGCGTGAGGACGTCGAGGCGCACCGCGTCCTGATCGGGATCGGTCAGAACAAGACGCTGGCGGAGCTCAGCCGCGACTACGCGTACAACGACGAGTTCTACGTGAAGTCCTCGGCCGAGATGGCGCGGATGTTCGGCGACAACGCCGGAGCGCTCGGCCTGACGAAGGAGATCGCCTCTCGGTGCCGCGTGACGTTTCCGGAGGGCGAGTTCTACCTGCCCAGATACCCGGTCCCCGCGGGGAAGCTGCCCGAGGACTACCTGGAAGCGCTGGCGCGGCAGGGCCTGGAACGACGCCTGAGCGACGGCCGAGATCGCCGGATGGACCTCGCGGAGTACCACCCGCGCCTGGAAGCGGAGCTCGGGATCATCCATTCGATGGGGTTCGAGGGCTACTTCCTGGTCGTCTGGGATTTCATCCGCCACGCTCGGGAGAACGGCATCCCCGTCGGACCGGGGAGAGGGAGCGCCGCCGGTTCGCTGGTCGCCTACGCGCTCCGGATCACGGACATCGATCCGCTCGAGTACGACCTCCTGTTCGAGCGGTTTCTCAACCCCGACCGGATCTCCATGCCCGACATCGACATCGACTTCTGCCAGAGGCGCCGCAATGAGGTGATAGACCACGTTCGCGCCGTGTACGGGAACGAGAACGTGTCGCAGATCGCAACGTTCAACATCCTTCAGGCCCGCTCGTGCATCCGCGACGTGGGCCGGGTGATGGGGATGTCGTTCGCGGAAACCGACCGGATCGCAAAGCTCGTCCCCGAAGGGATCGGGGTGACCTTGGAGGGCGCCCTTCGGGATTCGCCGCGACTGGCCGAGGCGGCGGCAGGCGACTCGGACGTCGCCCGGCTCATCGAAATCGGGCGCCGGCTCGAAGGACTGGCGCGCCACTGCGGCGTCCACGCGGCCGGTGTGGTGATCGCCCCGCGGCCCGTGCGCGAGATCGTGCCGCTGTACCGGACATCCAAGGACGAGGTGGTCACGCAGTTCGACAAGGACGTCATCGAGAAGCTGGGCCTCCTCAAGATGGACTTCCTCGGCCTCAAGACCCTGACGGTCATCGACGACTGCCTCAAGAGCATGGCGGCGGCGGGGGAGGCGCTTCCCGACTTCGAGCGGATGAGGTTCGACGACCCGGCCGTCTACGACCTGTTCTGCGCCGGCGACACCGACGGCATCTTCCAGTTCGAATCGTCGGGGATGCGCGACCTGTTGCGGACGGTCCAGCCGCGCAAGTTCGAGGAGATCGCGGCGCTGAACGCCCTCTTCCGCCCCGGGCCGATGCAGTGG
>Ga0335070_10003074_pt1 | contig 19385 bp, 17 predicted proteins | sample Lox_Sample_13_FD_206722 | JGI IMG/M metagenome (GOLD analysis project Ga0335070, IMG submission 206722) | Soil microbial communities from Loxahatchee National Wildlife Refuge, Florida, United States - Lox_Sample_1.3 | ecosystem: Environmental > Terrestrial > Soil > Wetlands | place: USA... | reverse complement strand
GCGACCAACGAGAAGATCGATCGCATGTTCAAGAAGTCGGTGTCGAAGTAATCCACTTCGCCTGATTTCCCGGGCCCTCGGGCCGGAAACAAAAACGCCGCGATATTCGCGGCGTTTTTTTTGGCCCTGCGTCCACGGAGCCGCCCTGTACGGCGTTGCGGTCAATAGCGCACGAGCGCTGATCCCCATGTGAATCCACCGCCGAAGGCCTCCAGCAGCAGCAGGTCGCCGCGCTTGATGCGCCCGTCGCGCACGCCGACGTCGAGCGCCAGCGGCACCGAGGCGGTCGAGGTGTTGCCATGGTCGGCCACCGTGACGATGACCCGCTCCATCGGCATGCCGAGCTTCTTCGCGGTGGCCTGGATGATGCGGATGTTGGCCTGGTGCGGCACGAGCCACGTGAGTGCTTCCTTGGCGACCCCATTGGCCTCGAGCGCCTCGTCGACGGCGCGCCCGAGCATCGTGACCGCGACCTTGAATACCTCGCTCCCGGCCATCCTGATGAAATCGCCCTCGGGGTGTAACCCCGCGGACACACCGCCCGTGCAGCGCAGCAGCTCGAGATAGGAACCATCGGCGTGCAGGTGCGTGGAGAGGATCCCGGGCTCGGTGTCCGGTGCCAGCAGCACCGCGCCGGCGCCATCGCCGAACAGGATCGCCGTGCCGCGATCGTTCATGTTGGTGATCTTCGAGAGCGACTCGGAGCCGACGACCAGCGCCAGCTTCGATTCGCCAGCGCGGATGAACTTGTCGGCCATCGACAGCGCGTAGATGAAACCGCTGCAGGCCGCCTCGACGCTGAGCGCCGGGCAGCCGAGGTTGCCGAGCCGCCCCTGCAGCATGACGCCGGCATTCGGGAAAATGAGGTCGGGCGTGCAGGTGCCGACGATGATCAGGTCGACCTCGCGCGCCTCGCGCCCGGCCGCGGCCAGCGCGTTGCGCGCGGCATGCTCGGCCATGTCGACGGTGGTCTCGCCGGGCGCCACGATGTGGCGCCGCTCGATGCCGGTGCGCTCGCGGATCCAGGCGTCGCTGGTATCCATGCGCTTCTCGAGATCAAGGTTGGTCAGCAGCCCCGCGGGCAGGTAACTGCCGGTGCCGACGATCCGGGAACGCATCAGTTGAGACCCGTCGCCACTTTGGAGATCGCTCGAGCGCTGGGCGGGCCGCGTTCAGCCCTTGTCTTCCAGCTCGGCCTTCTCGATGACGCGCTTGCCGCGGTAGAAACCGTCGGGCGTGATGCAGTGACGCAGGTGCGTCTCGCCGGTCTGTGAATCGATCGACAGCGCCGGGCGCTTCAGACCGGAATGCGAACGGTGCATGCCGCGCTTGGAAGGCGTCTTGCGGCTTTTCTGTACGGCCATGTCCTGGACACTCCTGACTGGAAATCGAAAAAACCTACTTGCGACCCTGCTCGAGCAGCGCGCGCAGGTCCGCGAACGGCCGCTGCGTTTCCTCTGCCTCTGCCTCCGCGCCGCCCTCGGCGCAGCGCTCGCCGGCCGCGTGCCGCGGCACCAGCGGGAGCGAGAGCAGCAGCTCCTCCGCGACCAGCGCGGCGAGCGTGCCGTGCCCATCGGCGGCGAGGAACGTCTCCGTCGCCTCATCGACGCTGGCCGCCTGCGCTTCGCTGTCGACCACGGCGACATGCGATGCACTGTCGATCGGCAAGCGCATCTCGCGCAGGCATCGCTGGCACTGCGGCTTCAGGACCGCCTGCACGCGCACGTCTGCCACGCAGGCCCCGCGCTCGCGGCCAAACCGCAACCACGCCTTGACGGGCCCGTCGGCGAGACTGAATTCGGCTGGAATACCCGGCAGGTCGCCCAGGGGAATCTCGAACTCGAACCGCGCGCCGGTGTCGGCCAATTTGGCCAAGTCACGCGGCTTGGACCAGCCGTCAGGCATGGGGCGCGTATGATAGGTAGGCATGGGCGGCAAGTCAAAACCGGGGGCAACCGTTAAGCCCTTGTTTCTATTCCGCTGATTGGCCCGGCTGTCATGAGCGTTGCGCCTCCCGGACTGATCCTGGCCTCCACATCACCCTACCGCCGCGAACTGCTGGCCCGCCTGGGGCTCCCCTTCAGCGTGCACCGGCCGGACGTCGACGAGCAGCGACAGCCGGGCGAGCCGCCGCGGGCGCGGGCCGAGCGGCTCGCGCTCGCCAAGGCCAGTGCCGTGGCGGCTCTGCACCCGCAATCGGTGGTTATCGGCGCCGACCAGGTGGCCGCCTGCGGGGCGTTGATCCTCGACAAGCCCGGCAATGCCGACATGGCGCGGGCGCAGCTGCGCGCCCAGTCGGGCCGCAGCGTCCAGTTCTTCAGCGCCGTGGCCATCGTGCAGGCCGGCAGCGGTTCGAGCGATTGCTTCACCGACCTGACGACGGTTTCGCTGCGCCCCCTCGGCGAGGCCGAGATCGATGCCTACGTCGCGGCCGACCGCCCCTTCGATTGCGCCGGATCGCTGCGCAGCGAAGGACTGGGCATCAGCCTGTGCGAGCGGATCGAGAGTACCGACCCGACCGGCCTGATCGGCCTGCCGCTGATCAGGCTCGCGGCGGCCTTGCGCGCGCGCGGCTACGCGCTGCCCTGAGGCCCGCCGCGCCGCCCGCACGGCCGCGTGCCGCCGCCGCGGCGAGCGCATCGAGCACCGCCTTGAGCTCGGGCGGGAGCGGCGCGCTGATGCTCACCTGCCCGCCCTGCGGCCAGTCGAAGGACACGCTGTGCGCGTGCAGGAACATGCGCTGCAGCCCCAGCTCGCGCAACGCCGCGTTGGCGGCCGCATCGCCGTATTTCACGTCGCCCGCGACCGGGTGGCGGCAATAGGCGGCGTGCACGCGGATCTGGTGCGTGCGGCCGGTCTCGAGCGTCGCCTCGACCAGCGACGCGCGCGTGCCGAACTGCTGCACGAGCCGGAAGCGCGTGCGCGCGCTCTTGCCGCCCTCGCCCACGCGCACGGTGCGCTCGCCGCTGACGCGCGCCTCGGTCTGGAGCGGCGCGTCGATGAGCTTGCGGCCGAGCTCCCAGCGCCCGACGACGAGGGCCAGGTAGCTCTTCTCGACGCGGCCTTCGCGCAGCAGCTCGTGCAGCACGCGCAGGGCCGAGGGCTTGCGCGCGACCATCAGGATGCCGCTGGTGTCGCGGTCGAGCCGGTGCGCCAGTTCGAGCGTCTCATCCGGGCGCGCGGCGCGCAGCGCTTCGATGACGCCGTGGGACAGGCCGCTGCCGCCATGCACGGCCAGCCCCGCGGGCTTGTCGAGCACCAGCAGCCGATCGTCCTCGTACACGATGGCCGCGTTGACGCGCTCGACCAGCGCCGGCGGCACCCGCGCGGCGCCGCCGGCGGCGAGCAGCTGGGCGGTCCCGGAGCGCTCGTGCACCGGCGGCACGCGGATCATGTCGCCGGCCGCCAGGCGCTGCTCGGCCCGGCAGCGCTTGCCGTTGACGCGCACCTCGCCCTTGCGGATCAGCCTGAAAATGCGGGTCATCGGCACCCCCGGCAGCAGGCGCGCGAGCGCCTTGTCGAGCCGGGTGCCGGCGTACTCGGCGTCGACCGGGTGCTGCCGCACCGCCGAGCGGGCCCCGGGGCCCGCGGCGGGCGCTTCCATCACGTTTTTGCCGGCTGCCACAGGGTCGATCCTAAATCTTTGTTTCTAAAGCCCGCTGCCGCTATACTGCCCAAGTCCCGCAGCGTGGCCGGGCTCGATGAGGGCCTCAAAACCGCGCGCGGCGGCAAGTACGCGGCCCATATGCTCGGTAAGAGCGGTCCGCATGGTAGTTGGTCCTCGGTTACGAGGCCATCGCAAGAGTTCGGCCGACCTTCAGGGTCTGCGCCCTTGCCCTTCAAAGCTGCTCCCGCGAGAGACGGTAGAGCCTGAAGCCAAGCGCGCAATGACGGGTCAGCGAACCTCAAGGTTTTCCGGCGCTGCCGATATCGGCGGCTACAACAAAATCGATGCCCCACCGCACGCGCCGCCAATCAATCTTCGGGTTCACCAGCTGTCCGCCTGACGCCGCGGCGCCGCCTGTTTCCAGGCTTGGCGCCGCGCGGTCGGTCCCTCACGCAAATGTAGCAGGGACAAATGAAGAGAATGCTCATCAATGCAACTCAAGTGGAAGAGTTGCGCGTCGCACTGGTTGACGGCCAGAAGTTATACGACCTTTCGATCGAGATACCGTCCAAGGAACAGAAGAAAGCCAACATCTACAAGGCGCGCATCTCGCGCGTCGAGCAGTCCCTCGAGGCCTGCTTCGTCGATTACGGCGCCGAGCGCCACGGCTTCCTGCCGCTGAAGGAAATCTCCAAGGAATACTTCAAGGGCCAGGGCGCGGGCGGGCGCACGAACATCCGCGAGCTGGTCAGCGAAGGCCAGGAGCTGCTGGTCCAGGTCGAGAAGGAAGAGCGCGGCACCAAGGGCGCGGCGCTCACCACCTTCATCAGCCTGGCCGGCCGCTTCCTCGTGCTGATGCCCAACAGCCCGCGCGCCGGCGGCGTCTCGCGCCGCATCGAGGGCGAAGACCGCGACCAGATGCGCGAGGTCATGAACCAGCTGAACGTGCCGGAGGGCATGGGCGCGATCATCCGCACCGCCGGCGTCGGCCGCGCGGTCGAGGAACTGCAGTGGGACCTCGATAACCTCAAGACCCAGTGGGACGCGATCTCGCAGGCGGCCAACAGCCGCCAGGCGCCGTTCCTCGTCTACCAGGAAGGCGACGCGGTCACGCGTTCGCTCCGCGACTACCTCGGCGATGACATCGGCGAGGTGCTGGTCGACGACGCCTACGCGCACCAGAAGGCGCAGGAGTACATGCAGCGCTTCATGCCGGCGGACATGCAGCGCAAGCTCAAGGCCTATACGGACGACATCCCGCTGTTCACGCGCTACCAGATCGAGAACCAGATCGAGTCGGCCTACGCGCACAAGGTGCAGCTGCCCTCGGGCGGCTCGCTGGTGGTCGACTACACCGAGGCGCTGGTCTCGATCGACATCAACTCGGCGCGCGCCACGCGCGGCGGGGACATCGAGACCACCGCGACCAACACCAACCTCGAAGCGGCCGACGAGATCGCCCGGCAGCTGCGCATCCGCGACATCGGCGGGCTGATCGTCATCGACTTCATCGACATGGAGGACACGAAGAACCAGCGCGCGGTCGAGGACCGCCTGCGCGAGGCGATGAAGATGGACCGCGCGCGCATCCAGATCGGGCGGTTGTCGCGCTTCGGCCTGCTCGAGATGTCGCGCCAGCGCCTGCGACCGAGCCTCGGCGATTCGAGCCACCTGGTGTGCCCGCGCTGCAACGGCATCGGCAGCATCCGCAGCGTCGAATCGCTGGCGCTGTCGATCCTGCGCCTGATCGGCGAGGACGCTCGCAAGGAGCGCACCGCGCGCATCATCGTGCAGGTGCCGGTGGAAGTCGCCACCTACCTGATGAACGAGAAGCGCGACTGGCTGCGCGACACCGAGGAGAAGACGCGCGTCAACATCGTGCTGGTGCCCAACCCGCACATCCAGACGCCGGAATACTCGTTCCGCCGCGTGCGCGACGACGAGGTCGCGCTGCCCGAGCACAGCCAGGCCAGCTACCAGATCCCGGTGGCGCCGACGGTCGCCGAGCCGACGCTCGAGCGCGACAAGCCCGCGGCGGTAGCGCCCGCGGTCGCGACGTTCATGCCCACGACGCCGGCGCCGATCGTCGAGGCGCCCGCGCCTGCTCCGGCGCCGGCGCCGGCACCGGCAGCACCGCGCGCTGCGGCGGGCACGGGCGGATTCTGGTCCCGGCTGAAGGGCCTGTTCAGTGGCGGCGAGGCTGCGGCCGAGGCTGGCGGCGGACCGGCTGGCGACCTCGGTGGCCGGCACGAGTCGCGCCGCGACGGGCGAGATCACCGCGATGGCCGTGATCGCAACGCGCACCGGCGCGGTGGCGGCCGCGGTCCCTATGGCGATCGCTCCGCTCGCCGCGAGGGCGGCGGCCACCGCAACGAGCCGCGCCGCGATGGGCGCCCGCGCGATGAACAGAACCGCGGCGATTCGCGCCGCAACGAGGCGCCGCGCGGCGAAGCGCGCGCGAACGCCCCGCACCGCGATGCCCCGCCGCGCCGCGATGAACCGCGCCGCGACGAGCCGCGCGATGCCGCGGGTGCCGCGCCACCGCCCGGTGGCGAGCCGCGCCGCGAAGGCGAGCGCGGTGAACGCAGCGGCCGGTCACGCCGCGGAGGCCGGCGCCGTCGCGGCGGCGGCAATCGCGAAGGTGGCGAACGCCACGGGCTGGGTAATGACGCAGGCAATGCCAGCGCCAGCGGCAACGGCAACGGCAACGGCAACGGCAACGGCAATGGCGCTGGCAATGGCAATGGCCAGGCGGCGAATCAGGGGCCGGCTCCGGCGCGCAGCGCTGACCTGGGTGGCGGCGCTGCAGCCGCAGACTCGCGGCGCGAATCGTTCGAGTCCCCCGCGGCGGAAGGCGGCGCAGGCGGCGCACCGGCGATGAGCTGGACCCAACCGGCGCGCCCGAACACGGGCCAGGCACAGTTGTTCGACGCACCGCCCGCGCCCGCGCCCGCGCCCGCGCCAGCGCCAGCGCCGGAGCCAGCGACTGCACCGGCGCAGTCGGCTGCACCACCGTCCGCCCCTGCGCCGGAACCGCATGCGCCATCAGCACCGGCGCCGAAGCAGGTGCTCTGGTCCTCAGCTCCGGCCATCGACTCCTGGCACAGCGAGTCGCGCCGCGACGAGTAAGGCGCCCACGCGTTCGAGGTCGGCGCTCGTGTTCACATCGGGTCCCGGCGGCACGATGCCGTCGGCGACCCGGATGTCGAAGCCCGCCTCGAGCGCGCGCAGCTGCTCGAGCTTTTCGATGAGCTCGAGCCGCGAGGGCGGCAGCTCGGCCATGCGCCGGAGCGCGCCGACGCGATAGGCGTAGATGCCGATGTGGCGGCGCGCGCCCCGCCAAGGCGCCGGCGCGGCCGCGCCCGCATCGTCGCGATGCCAGGGAATCGGCGCGCGGCTGAAATAGAGCGCCCGCTGCGCGGCATCAGCCACCACCTTCACCGCGTTCGGATCGAGGAACTCCTCCTGCGACTGGATCGGCGTGGCCAGCGTCGCGACGTCGGCCTGCGGATGCCGCTCCAGGAGCGCTGCGACCTGCCGCACCAGCTGGGGCGGCAGCATCGGCTCGTCGCCCTGCACGTTGACGACGATCTCGCCGGCATCCCAGCCGCGCAGGCGCGCGACTTCCGCGATGCGATCGGTACCCGAAGCATGCGTGGCGGCGGTCATGACGATGTTGCCCGCGTGCGCCGGCGTGACGAACTCGCGCGCCGCGGCGGCGATGCGCGCGTCGTCGGTGGCGATCAGCACCTCGGTCGGCTGCGCGGCGCAGGCGCGCTCGTACACCCACTGCAGCATCGGCTTGCCGGCGATGGCGAGCAGCGGCTTGCCGGGGAGTCGTGTCGAGGCGTAGCGCGCCGGAATCACGACCTTGAACACTAGGGCCTGCCCTGGAAGGTTGCGCTCACAACGTACTCATACGGCCGCCCGGCGCTCACGTGGAATGACCACGCAGCGCTCCTCGCGCCTTGCCTGAGAGCATTTTGAGCAGCAACGCATCGATGTCCCGGGCAGGGCCAGGCCCTAGCGCTCCAGCAGCGGATCGCCGGGCTCGAGCGGCCGCGCCGCCTCCTCGAGCATGACCGGTATGCCATCGCGCACCGGGAACGCGAGCCGGTCGGCGCGGCACACGAGCGCCTTGCCGCCCGCGTCGTCGGCCAGCCGTAGCGGGCCCTTGCACAGCGGGCAGGCGAGGATGTCGAGCAGGCGTGCGTCCATCAGGATTCTCCCTAGCAGGCCGCGCTCGTCCGCGGCGGCGAAACGCGCGCTGACGGGCAGGCACCAGCAGTTGTCCGGCGCGATGTCGCGGCATTTTACTGCATCCTTCTCCGTCATGATGACCGGCAGGCCGTCGCCGAAGCGAAGCTCGTGGCCGCTGTAGCGGTGGTGATCGGGGAAGCGATGCGCGACAGGCTGCAGGCCCGCTGATTCCAGCGTGGCGAAGAAGCGGCGCGGATTGCCGATGCCGGCCACGGCATGCACGCGCTGGCCGCTGAAGCTGCGCAAGGTGCGCTCGAGCGCCACGCGGCCGACGGGCTGCAGCAGCTCGCCCGCCAGCGACATGCGGTGTGCCGCCGACCAGTCTCCCGGCGGCGCGCCGGCGCCCGCCTCCGTCAGCACCACCGCGGCGACGCCGCGCAACCGCGCCGCGCTTTCGCGCAGGGGCCCGCCCGGCAGCAACGAGCCGTTCCCCAGGCCCCGCTGGCCGTCGACGAGCGCGATCTCGACCGCGCGCGCCAGCCGCAGGTGCTGCAGGCCATCGTCCGCGACGATGACGCGCGCGCCGTCGGCGATCGCCGCCTGCGCTGCCGCGACGCGGTCGCGGCTCACGTACACCGGGCTGCCGGTGCGCAGCCGGATCAGCAACGCCTCGTCGCCGACGTCGACGGCACGGCAATTCTCGTCGACCCGCAGGATGTCGGTGGTCACGCGCCCCGTGCTGCCGCGCCCGTAGCCGCGCGTCACGACCGCCACCGGCAGGCCGAGCGCGCGCAGCTGCCCAACCAGCCAGATCACCAGCGGCGTCTTGCCGGTGCCCCCGACGGTGATGTTGCCGACGACGATGACCGGCGCCGCGACCCGCACGCGCCGCAGCCAGCCGCGCGCGTACAGCCACTGCCGCAAACGCACCCCCGCCCCGTACAGCGCCGACAGCGGCCGCATCCACCACGGCGCCCGCGCCCGCTCGTACCAAACCCGCTGCAACCACGCGTCGATGTTCACGGCTACGCGCAACACATCGACGAAGCATCAACGCGCGGACATGCCGGCGCCGGCGCACGGACATCTCCGTCCGGATGCCGCGGCGGGCACCGCAGCCCGAGCGTCGGCGCAATGCAGTGTTTCATCGGATTCTCGCGAGACTACAACAAGCCATTGGGCCAGCGAGGGCAAGGAACGCCGGCCAGGCTTCGCCCGGCGAAGCCTGGCTGAAGCGTGCCCGCCGGCATCCGGACGGAGATTTCCGTGCGACGGCGCTGGCGTCTCACACGTTGAAACTCAGCTGATGCAATTGCGCGTACACCTTCGAATGCGCGACCAGTTCGGCGTGCGTGCCCGACTCGATGATCGCCCCATCCTGCATGACGACGATCAGGTCGGCGTGCTCGATGGTCGAGAGCCGATGCGCGACGATGAAGGTGGTGCGGTTCCTGACCAGCTGGTCGAGCGCCGACTGGATGTGGCGCTCGGATGCGGTGTCGAGCGAGGAGGTCGCCTCGTCCAGCACCAGGATCGGCGTATTGCGCAACAGCGCGCGTGCGATCGCAATGCGCTGGCGCTGGCCGCCCGAGAGCAGCAGCCCGCGGTCGCCGACGATGGTGTCGAGCCCCTGCGGCAGCTCGGCGACGAACTCGCTGACGAATGCCGCCTGCGCCGCCGCCTCGACCGCGCCGGCGTCCACGCCGCTGGCGCCGAAGACGATGTTGTTGCGGATCGTGTCGTTGAACAGCACGACTTCCTGGCTCACCAGGCTGATCTGCGCACGCAGGTCGCGCAAGCGGTATTCGCGGATATCGACGCCGTCGAGCAGCACGGCGCCGGAACTGGGATCGTAGAAGCGCGGCAGGAGCGAGACCAGCGTCGACTTGCCGCTGCCTGAACGCCCCACGATAGCCACGGTGGTGCCAGCAGCCACGCGGAGGTTGATGTCGTGCAGCACGCGGCCCTTGTCGCTGTCGTAGGTGAATTGCACGCCGCGGAACTCCACGTCGCCGCGCGCACGCTCGAGCCGCCGCGCGCCGCCCTCGGGCTCGCCCGGCGTGTCGATCACCTCGAACAGTCCGGCGCCGGCGGCGATGCTCTGCTGGAGCGGCCCGCTGATGCTCACCAGCCGGCGGAGCGGTTCGGGCACCAGCAGCAGCGCCGTGAGGAACCCCAGCAGGTCGCCGACGCGCATCGCGCCGCTGTTGACCTGGTGGATCGCGACGTACAGCACGCTCGCCAGGCCGAGCGCCGCGATCATCTGCACGACCGGGTTGCTGGTGGAGCGCGCGGAGATCAGCCGCATGTTCGAGTGCCGGTTGTGCTCGTTCGCGACCGCGAAGGCGGCCTGCATGTGCTCCTGCGCGTTGAACACCTTGACGACGCGGTGCGCCTCGATGGCTTCCTTCGCCAGCCGCGTCACGTCGCCCATCGAATTCTGGATGCGGGTGCTGTAGCGGCGGAAGCGCCGGTTCACGCTGCTGACGAGCCCGGCGATGACCGGCGCGGCCAGCATCGCGAAGATCGCCAGCTGCCAGTTCAGCCAGAACAGGTAGACCAGCAGCGAGATGATCGTGATCGTGTCGCGGATCACGACCGTGGCGGAATTGGTCACCGCGTCGGCGACCAGCTCGATGTTGTAGGTGAGCCGCGAGAGCATCGCGCCCGAGGATTCACGCTCGTACCAGGCGGTCGGCAGCCGCATGTAGTGCGCGAACAGGTCGGCGCGCATCGTCTTGGTCATCTGCCGGCTGACCCAGCCGGGGAAGAAATTCGCCAGGTAGTCGCCGATGCCGCGCAGCAGGAACAGCAGGACGATGCCCGGCGGCACATAGCGCAGCACCGTCAGGTTCTTCTCGACGAAGGCCGCGTTGAGGAAATTCTTGACGAACCAGGCGGTGATCGTGCTGACCGAGGCGTACATCAGCATGCCGAGCACGCCGATCATGAACATGCCCCAGTGCGGCCGGGCGTAGCCCAGCAGCCGGCGGTAGACCGCGCCCGCGTCGACGGCGGCAGGCGGCGGATTCAAGGCGCCTGGCCCCCGGCGTCGTGCGTGGTGATGAAATCCAGCTGCGAGAACCCGAGCTGCCCCAGCACGTCCATCGCCGTGACCACGGACTGGTGCGTGGCGCGGCCGTCGGCGCGCAGGCTCACCGGCGCGTCGCGTCGCGCCGGCGCGACCTGCTCGATCGCCCGCCGCAGCGTGTCGGGGCTCGCGTTGACGAGCTCGCGGTGATTGACCAGGTAGCTGCCGCCGGCCGTGACGGTGACCACCAGCGGCGCATCGGTGTTGCGCTCGACCGGCACCGAGCTCGCCTGCGGCAGGCGGATGCGCAATCGCCCCTCGCCCGAGAAATTCGCCGACAGCATGAAGAAGATCACCAGCATCAGCACCACGTCGATCAGCGAGACCATGTTGATCTCGGGATCCTCGTGGCGGCGCGGCTTCAGGTTCACGATGCGCCGGCCTGCCCCGCCGTCTGCTGCGATTCCAGCGCATCGGCCAGCATGATCGCGTCCTTCTCGATCTCGATGACGATGCGGTCGACGCGCCCGCGCAGGTAGCGGTAGCCGATCAGCGCGGGAATCGCCACGCACAGTCCCGCGGCCGTCGTCACCAGCGCCTGCGCGATGCCGCCCGAGAGCATGCGCGGGTCGCCCATGCCGCCGGCGTTGATCGCATTGAAGGCCTTGATGATGCCGCCGACCGTGCCGAGCAGCCCCAGGAGCGGCGCGACGCCGGCGATCGTGCCGAGCGTGTTGATGAAGCGTTCGAGCTCGTGCACGACGTGGCGGCCGGCGTCCTCGAGCCGCTCGTTCAGCGCCTCGCGCGTGCGGTGGCGATTGGCGAGCCCCGCGGCCAGCACCTTGCCGAGCGGCGAATTCTGCGCCAGGGCGGCGATGACCTGCTCGTTGACCTGGTTGGCCTCGACCAGCTGCCACACGCGCTTGGTCAGGTCGGGCGGCAGCACGCGCCGGTCTTGCAGGGTCCAGAGCCGCTCGAGGATGATCGCCGCGGCGATGATCGAGAACAGGATGATCGGGCCCATCATCCAGCCGCCGGCGCGCACGATTTCCCACATCTGCTGGTCTGCTCCGCTTCGATGCCGAACTCCCATGATACCTAAGGCGCCGCGGCGGGACCTACCATTAGGGGCAGGGCGCGCCCTGGGGCCGGCGCCAGCACTCGACGTCGATGCGGCCCGCCGCCGACACGCGCAGCTCGAACGCGCCGTGCAGCCCGGTGATGAGCGCGTGCGCGCCCGCCTCCGCCCACGCGCGCCGCGCCGTGGCGATGTCCGGCCGCGCCGCATCGCGGGCACCGCCACTCAGCAGCAGCCACGGTGCCGCGGCGCTGTCGCCGGCCTGCGGAGGACGCAGCGCCCCGACCGCGCGTGACACCGGCAGCACGATGGCCTGCGCCGCGGGCGCCGCCGGCCACGCCGTCGCGGCAACGGCGCCGGACCCGGGCAGCAGCAGGCTCGTCGCGCCGGCGTGCACGCGCAGCGAGCAGGTCGCCGCCTCGAGCACTTCGAAGTCGACGCCATCCCAGTTCCAGCGCGCGCCGGGCCGGCAGGCGGGGAATTCCGGCGGCAGGGCCATCGCGTCGCCGGAGGCGAGGCTGCGCACCGGCAGCGCCGCGCCGAGCGCCAGCACGCCCGCGCCGCGATCGCCATCGAGCCGGGGCAGCACGATCGCATCGAGCGAGCGCACGTGCTCATGGCGCAGCGCGCTGACGAGCAGGTTGGCGGCGATCGCGCCCCGGCTGCCCCAGACCTCGCCATCATCGAACAGCAGCGCGTGGCGCGCGGTGCGCAACAGCACCGCTTCGCCGCGGCCCACGTCGAACACCGTCGCGGCCAGCCCGCCCGGCGCCAGGCGGCCGGCGGCGGGGAGCGCCGCCGGCAGCAGCGCCAGCACTGCCGTGCAACGCATCCAGGGTCGCCAGGGCAGCAGCGCGACGCCGAGCGCAAGCGCGGCCAGCAGGTACCACCACGGCGGCGGCGCCAGCCGCAGCAAGGCGAGCGGACCCGATGCGATCGCGTGCAGCGCGGGCCAGAAGCCTGCGATCAGCAACGCGGCCAGCTTGAACAGGAGCGTCGCGAGCGCAGGCCAGGGCGCCAGCAGCACGGTGGCGGCCAGGACCAGCGGCACGAGCAGCAGGCTGAACACGGGGATCGCCACCAGGTTCACGGCCAGCCCCGCGAGCGACACCGAGCCGAACACGGCCACCGTAGCGGGCAACAGCGCGGCCATGACGTACAGCTGCGTCTGCACCAGTGCGCGCCAACCCCGCAGCGGCACGGCCGCCATCGCGCCCAGCACCAGCAGCGCGCCGACCGCCAGGAACGAGAGCCAGAACCCGGCGGCGAGCGGCGCGAACGGATCGAGCACCAGCACGCCGACCAACCCCACCGCCAGCGTGCGCGCCGCCGGCCGCGGCCGCGCCGCCCAGCGCAGCCCGTGCCAGGCCGCCAGCATCAGCAACGTGCGCTGCGTCGGCACCGACCAGCCGGCGAGCAATGCGTAGCCGAGGGAAGCGGCCAGGCCGATCAGCGTCGCGAAGGTGTGGCGCGCCCAGCGCTGCTGCACCCAGCGGATGCGCTCCCACAGGCGCGCGGCGGCCCAGGCCAGCACCACGCAGAACGAAGTCACGTGCAGGCCGGAGATCGCGACCAGGTGCGTGATGCCCACGGCGTTGAACACGCGCCATTGCTCGTTGGACACGCGCTGTGTATCGCCGACGGCCAGCGCGATGACCAGCGCCGCGGCGTCGCGCTCGGTGATGCGCGCGTCGATGGCGCGTGCGATGCGCTCGCGCAGCGCATCGAGTGGCGCGCCGCCCGATGCGAGCGGCCGATCGAGCGCCGAGGCCAGCACCTGGCCGCTCGCGTGCACGCGCAATCGCAGCGGCTGCAGCGCGAGGGCGGCCGAGCCGGGGTTCGCGCCCGCCGTCGGCGCATGCAGCGCCACCAGCAATTGCCAGCGTTGGCCGGCGCGCAGCTCGGGCGCGTCGGGCCAGCGCAACGTGGCCCGCAGCCACGCGCCCGGCAGGTCGCCCGCGCGCACCGGCCGCAGCCGCGCCGTGAAGGATTCCTCGGCGCCGCGCATCAGCGGCAGGCCCTCGATCTGCGCCGTGACGAGGATGCGCTGGTCGAAGTCCGGCGGCAGCCGGGCGTGGTCGTACTGCTGCAGCGCCCACCAGGCCCACAGGACGCCAGCGCAGGCCGCCGCGAGCGCGCGCAGCCGCGGCGCCCACGCCAGCGCCACCCCGGCGCCCGCCCACCACAGCGGCTGGTATGCGCCCTGGGGGCCCCAGGCATACACCGCCAGCGCGGCCAGCACGCCGGCCAGGAAGCCCAAGGCCCTGACGCCCGTCACATCGCGGCCCCGGGAGGCCGTGCGGGGCCTGCGCGGGCGCGCCGGCGGCTGTTACAGTGGGCCACGCATGCAACGCCGGATCGTCAGGCAACTCGCCCATTGGGTCAGCACGCGCCGCAAGCGCTGGTACCTGCGCATCTTCGGCACGCGCGTGACCGACCCGCTGCTGTGGTCGCTGAACCGCCACTCGATCACCGCGGCGTTCGGGGCGGGCCTCGCGATCGCCTTCGTGCCGCTGCCCATCCACACGATCAGCGCGGTGCTGGCGGCGTTGTACTGGCGGTTGAACCTGCCGGTGACGCTGGTCAGCACCTGGGTGGTGAATCCGTTCACGGTGGTTCCCATCTACTACGGCGCCTATCGCCTCGGCGCGTTGCTCTTGCACCGCCCGACGCGCCACTTCGACTTCCACCCCAATTGGCACTGGCTGGAGCACGGCCTGGGGCCGTACTGGAAGCCGTTCCTGCTCGGCTGCCTGGTCAGCGCGGTGGTGGCCGGCGTGCTCGGCCGCTGGGGACTGGAACTGGCCTGGCGGGCTGCGGTCAGGCGCCAGTTTCGGCGCCGGCGGCATGCTTCGCCAGCGGCAAAACTGCCGCGTTAGCGCTGTTTCAGCCTGCCGTTCTCGAACTCGAGCACCCGGTCCATGCGGGCGGCGAGGCGCATGTCGTGCGTGACGACGACGAGGCTCGTGCCCAGTTCGCGGTTGAGCTCGAGCAGCAGCGCGAACACCTGTTCGGCGTTGCGCCCGTCGAGGTTGCCGGTGGGCTCGTCCGCCAGCACCAGGCGCGGCGAGGTGACCAGCGCGCGCGCCACGGCCGCGCGCTGCCGCTCGCCGCCCGAGAGCTGGTGCGGCCGATGCCGCGCGCGCGCCGCCAGGCCCACGCGCTCGAGCATCGCCAACGCCTGCCCCGCCGCCTGGGCGGCGGGCATGCGCCGCACCAGCAGCGGCATCGCGACATTTTCCTGCGCGCTGAATTCCGCCAGCAGGTGGTGGAACTGGTAGACGAAGCCGAGCGTGCGGTTGCGCAGCTCGCCGCGCTCGGTCTCCGCCAGCGCGTGCAGGTCGCGGCCGTCGATCTCGACGCGGCCCGCGTCCGGCCGGTCGAGCCCGCCAAGGATCTGCAGCAGCGTGGTCTTGCCCGAACCCGAGGCGCCGATGATGCCGAGGCGTTCGCCGGCGCGCACCTCGAGATCGAGGCCGGTCAGCACCTCGAGCGTGTTCGTGCCCTCGCGAAAGCGGCGCACCAGTCCGCCGGCGCGCAGCACGACGCCGTCCGCACCCTGCCCGTCACTCATGCCACATCCCTTCGGTCATGGACCTTCATTCATGCCGCAGCGCCTCGGCCGGCTGCGTCAGCGCCGCCCGCCAGGCAGGATACAGCGTCGCCAGCGCGCACAGCGCAAACGCCACCGCGCACACCCGCAGCACGTCGTGCCACTCGACGTAGGCCGGCAGCTCGCTCATGAAATACACGCGCGCGTCGAGGAACTGCGCGCCGGTCGCGCGCTCGATCGCGGCGACCAGCGCGGCCAGGTGCGAGGACAGCACCCAGCCGAGCAGCGCCCCGGCCAACGTGCCGGCGAGCCCGATCAGCGCTCCCTGCACGCTGAAGATGCCGAGCACGTTGCGCGGCAGCGCGCCCATCGTGCGCAGGATCGCGATGGCCGGCCGCTTCTCCTTCACGACCATCACCAGCGTCGCGACGATGTTGAATGCGGCGACCGCGACGACCAGCAGCAGGATCATGAACATCATCGTCTTGGTCACCTGGATCGAGCGGAAGAAACTGGCATGATCGCGCGTCCAGTCGCTGACGTAGAAGCCCCCGCCGATCTGCAGCGCCAGCTCGCGCACGACGCGCGGCGCCGCGAGCGGATCGCGCAACGCGAGGCGCAGCCCGGTCACGCCCTCGCCCAGCCGGTAGATGCGCGCGGTGTCGGCGAGCGGCGCCAGCGCCAGCGCGCTGTCGTACTCGTACATGCCGGAGTGGAACAGGCCGCTGACGTGGAAGCGCCGCATCGTCGGCGCGAACCCGGCCGGCGTCACGCTGCCCTGCGGCGCGATCAGCACGACGCTGCCGCCGGCCTGCACGCCGAGCGCCGCGGCCAGCGCGTCGCCGAGCACGATGTTGTAGCTGCCGGCCTCGAGCGCATCGATGCTGCCGCCGCTGATGTGGTTGGCGAGGCTGACGGCGCGCCGCTCCTGTTCCGGCAGCACGCCGCGCAGGCGCGTCGGCGCGGAGCGCGCGCCATTGACCAGCATGGCCTGCACCTCGATGTATGGCACCGCGGCCGTGATGGCCGGGTTCGCCTGCGCCAGGCGCTGCGCCTTCCGCCAGTCGGGCAGCGTGCCCTCGAGCCCCATCAGCGTCGCATGCGAGGTCACGGCGAGCATGCGCGTGCGCAGCTCGCGCTCGAAGCCGTTCATGACCGACAGCACGACGATCAGCACCGCGACGCCGAGCGCCAGCCCGAGCATCGACACGATCGAGATGAATGACAGGAAGCCGCGCCGCTGCGTCGACAGCAGGTAGCGCGTGCCTACTGTAAATTCGTATGGCATGTGCGATGGCTACTCGTAACGAAGGGCATCCGCCGGCGGCGTGGCCGCGGCGCGCAGCGATGGATAGACGGTCGCGGCCAGCGTCAGCAGGAGCGCTGCGCCGCTGATCCACAGCACGTCGGCGGACTGCAGCTGCGAGGGGAGCGCCGTGATGTAGAACACGTCGGCATCGAAGAAGCGGAAGCCGAGCACGCGCTCGAGGAACGGCGCGATCGTGCCGACGTTGCGCGCCACCAGCACCCCGAGCGTGACGCCGGCGGCCACGCCGCACCAGCCGATCACCAGTCCCTGCGTGATGAACACGCGCAGCACCGTGCCCGGCGCCGCGCCGAGCGTGCGCAGGATCGCGATGTCGGTGCGCTTGTCGTTGACGACCATGACCAGCATGGCCACGATGTTGAACGCCGCGACGCCGACGATCAGCAGCAGGATCAGCGCGACCATCGACTTCTCGATGCGGATGGCGCGGAAATAGCTGGCGTTGTCCTGCGTCCAGTCGCGCACCAGGTAGCCCGCGCCGGCCGCGGCGCGCACCGCCGGCATGAACGCCGGCGCGGCCAGCGCGTCGGTGAAGCGCACGCGCAGCCCGCCCGCCCCGACCGCCGCCGGCGCGAACGCGCGCACGTCATCGAGCGCCGCGAGCGCCAGCGTCGCATCGTGGTCCTGGATGCCGGCGCTGAAGATGCCGGCGACGGTGTAGACGCGCAGGCGCGGCTCCGGCGGCGCCTCGGCGCTGGCGATCGGCACCAGCAGCGTCACCGCGTCGCCGACCGTGGCGCCGAGCTGCTCGGCCAGCGCGTCGCCCATGATCAGCCTGTTGTCGCCGCCGGCGAGGTCGCGCAGCGAGCCGGCGACCAGGAGCGGCGCGACGTCGGTGACCGCGGATTCGCGCTGCGGATCGATGCCGCGCAGCGTCAACGGCAGCATCTCGCTGCCGTGCATCGCGAGCGCCTGCAGGTCCATGTACGGCGCCACGCCGGCCACGCCGGGCAGTGCGCGCACTCGCGCCGCCAGCGCGCTGTCGTCGGCCAGCGCCGCGGGCCGCGCGTCGACGATGCGGGCATGGGCGCTGAGGGCGAGCAGCCGCTCGCGCAACTCGCCCTTCAGGCCGTTCATGACCGACAGCACGACGATCAGCGCCGCGACGCCCAGGGCGACGCCACCGAGCGACACCCAGGTGATGAAGGACACGAAGAACGTGTGCTGGCGGGCGCGCACGTAGCGCAGGCCGATGAACAGTGGCAGCGGCTGGAACATATCGGAACGGTCATTTAATCACGACCGCGCGGCCCGCGGCGATGAAAGCGGACCGGCATCACATTTTGGAGCGCCGGCACGGCGATCCGGCGCCGACCGCGGTGCTATAGTGGCGCCAGCGCAGCGGGCCCGCGTGGGGCCCGAGGCACGCACGAGGAGAGAGCCGATGAACGCACGCATCCTGAGCGCGGCGCTGGCCCTGGCGGCGCTGTGCGGCAACCTCGCCCTGGCCGAGACCATGGTCGTCGACGATCAGGTCGTGTTGCGGCCGTCGAACGTCGAACGCCCGGCCCGCGGCCTCACGATGGCCGCCGTCGAAGCGAAATTCGGCGCCCCGCAGACGCGCTATCCGGCGGTCGGCAAGCCCGCGATCACGCGCTGGGACTACGCCGGGTTCAGCGTGTTCTTCGAGGGCGAACGCGTCATCGACGCGGTAGCCACCGCGCAGTAAGCGTAAACTCCGCCGCGAACCCGACGAAGCCGGCCATTGGGCCGCCGGCACGGGCGCCTTTTGCATGTCCGTCCTGCCAAGACCCACACTGCCCGCCCCGGGGGCGAATCCATCGCGCTGGTACGGCCTGCATGGGGCTGCGCACGCGCTGGCGCTGTGCGAGGCCGCGCAAGCCGACACGCGTCCGTGGGCCTGCATCGCCTCCGACGCGCGCGAGCTGGAGCGGCTGGCGGCCGAATTGCGTTTCTTCGGCGGTGCCGGGCTCGAGATCCTGACGCTCCCGGACTGGGAGATCCTGCCCTACGACCAGTTCTCGCCGCACCCGGATATCGTCTCGGAGCGCCTGGCCACGCTCGCGCGGCTGCCGCAGTTCCGCCGCGGCATCCTGCTGCTGACGCCCGACAGCCTGCTCGGGCGCCTCCCGCCGCTGCACTACGTCAATGCCCGCAGCTTCTCGCTCGAGCGCGGGGCGGCGCTGCCGATCGAGCCGCTCCGCAGCCGCCTGGTCGAGGCTGGCTACGCGGCTGTCAGCCAGGTCGGCGGCCCCGGCGAGTTCGCGCTGCGCGGCTCGCTGTTCGACGTGTGGCCGATGGGGATCGACGCGCCGGTGCGCATCGACCTGCTCGATGAACGCGTCGATTCGATCCGCCGCTTCGATCCCGACAGCCAGCGTTCGCTCGATGCGCTCGATTCGCTCCGCCTGCTGCCGGCGCGCGAACTGCCGCTCGATGCCGAGGCGGTGCGCGAATTCCGGCGGCGCTTCCGGCTGCGCTTCAGCGGCGATGTCACGCGCATGGGCGTCTACCGCGGCGTCGGCGAGGGGCTGGCGCCGCCCGGGATCGAGTTCTACCTGCCGCTGTTCTTCGAACAGACGGCGAGCCTCGCCGACTACCTGCCCGCCGACCTGGTGATCGCCTCGG
>Ga0335070_10003072_pt1 | contig 19387 bp, 17 predicted proteins | sample Lox_Sample_13_FD_206722 | JGI IMG/M metagenome (GOLD analysis project Ga0335070, IMG submission 206722) | Soil microbial communities from Loxahatchee National Wildlife Refuge, Florida, United States - Lox_Sample_1.3 | ecosystem: Environmental > Terrestrial > Soil > Wetlands | place: USA... | reverse complement strand
CCTTTCACGTCCCACGGTTCTCTTGCTTGCGGTGCGCCAGATGGCACGCACGGCGTTGCCGATCGGGTTGGACATGAAGACGGCCCGCTGGCGACCCAGGGCACGGGCGAAGTCGGCCGGGAAGGAGGCTGCGGAGACCGTCCGACAGCGCACGCCGCGCGTGCGCAGCCAGGCCACGGCTTCGCGGTGCGCCGCGAAGAGTTCCTGCAGCGTGGACCCGACTAGGCACTGGCGGAAGGAACCGTCGTCGCCTGGCAACGTGCCGCCGCGCGGGTTTGCGCTTGTAGTCAGGCCACCACGCTCACCCTCCAGTAGCGAGACGAAGTCGGAGGCGACGACCGGTGGGATGGTGCCTGTGCGAAACACCGTGCCGAACACAGGTTCGCGCGGGTGCACCAGGCCAACCAATGTGGCGGCGGGCGCAACGCCCACGGTGTATACCGGCCCGGCGAGCTGGAAGCCCAGCGCGAGGTAGCCGTCCACGAGGTGGCGCATGGCGGGATCGATGGCCGCCATGCTCGGCGTGAGCGCCGCCTCGCGGGGCAGCGCCGCCGCAACACTCATGACCACGGTACCGACGAGCAGGACCGCACCGGCGAGGATCATCACGACGTAGCGGAGTGCCCCGAGTGGGGCCAGGAAGGCCGGCGGGTGGTAAAGCATCCAGCCGATTGCCGCCCCCATTACGATCGGCATCACCTTCGCCATCAGGTCTTTCATCACACACATCGTACCGCGACGCCGCGTCGGTGAGATTCACCGCGCCGACCTACCGCGGCGGGAACGCCTCGTCGCGCCAATCTTGGCTGGAGAGAGCGAGCGAGGCACTCGCGATGTTCTTGACAGGAGTTTTCGGCTTGATGCCAACGAGATTCAGGCCTTGGCGCCTGAACCCATGTACCGCTTGACGAGCTCGGCAACCAATGGGTTGCCGGGAAGCAGCTCTGACATCTTCGGGAGAATCGTCCGCATGACCTGTCGCGCCCGGCCCTCCGCCCCCGCCTGCCACGGCTTGCCGTCACTGAATTGCCCGGTGAAGCCAACGGTCGAGAGGCCTTTGATGACGCCGAACAGCTGGGCCTGTTCGGAGGAGCCATCGGGCAACAGGCGAACCAGCCTCCGCATGAGCTCGACGGAACTTAGCGCAGAAACCTCGCTTTCAACCATCGTCCCCTCCTGACATCACAGCGGGCCTGACCACGCGCCTCGGCCGCGTGTCCCCGACTCCAGGGGTCACGCGGGAAGGATACTCCTTCGGCCGGATCACGTTCGGTAATCGACGGGCCAAATCGGATCGGGACCGCCGAGGCGGATAGGGTCGATACCCTACCAGGCCTCGTGTAGAATCCCGCCACCACGGAGGTTGCCTGATGAAAATGGCTGGTCGGCGACCGCGACCCAAACCATGCGGCCCGGTCGGCATCGGACACTCGAAGAGGAGAAAAGACCCATGAACGCGATTCTGCATGAGCTCCGTCACCAGCCTCTGAACTGGCTCCTGGTCTTTGTGCCCGTGGTTCTCGTGGCGGAACGGGTGACCCCCAAGGCGCACACGGCCCTGTTCCTGCTCTCGGTCCTCGCCATCATCCCGCTCGCTGGCCTGCTCAGCCGCGCGACCGAGAGCGTGGCGGCAAAGACCGGAGACGTCGTCGGCGGGCTGCTCAACGCCACGCTTGGGAACCTGACCGAACTGGTCATCGCCATCACGGCGCTGCGTGCCGGCATGTTCGACCTGGTGAAGGCGTCGATCGCCGGGGCCGTCGTGACCAACACCCTCTTCATGCTGGGCGCAGCGTTTCTCCTCGGCGGGCTTCGGCACCGGGTCCAGGAGTTCAACCGCGCAAACGCCCGTGTCCAGGCCGGAATGCTCCTGCTTGCGACGATTGCCCTGCTGATCCCGTCCGCAGTCGCGAACGTCGAACAGCTGAGCGCTCCCTCGTTCACTCACCCGCTCAGCGTAAGTCTGTCGGTGATCCTCCTGGCCGTCTACGCGCTCAGCCTGCTCTTCTCGCTCAAGACTCACCGTGAGATCTTCGCGAGCGCCGGAGGGGGGGAGCACGACGAGACGCCCTGGCCCCTGCCGGCCGCCCTCGCGACGCTCGCAATCGTCACGCTGTTGATCGCGCTGGTGAGCGAGATCTTCGTGGGGTCCGTGCAGGAAGCCGGTCAGGCCCTGGGGATGTCCCGGGCGTTCGTGGGTTTCATCGTAGTCTCGCTGGTCGGTGCCGCGGCCGAGATGACGGCCGCCTTCTCCGCCGCGCGCAAGAACCGCCTGGATCTGAGCGTAGGGATCGCCATGGGCAGTTCCGTGCAGATCGCCCTCTTCGTCGCCCCGGTTCTCGTGATCCTCAGCTATGTGGCGGCTCCCTCCCCGATGGACCTGAACTTCAGCGGCGGCCTGGTCCTCATGGTTCTTCTGACCACCTTCAACGTCTCTGGGGTGGTCTCGGGTGGCCGCTCCGCCTGGTATCTCGGAGTACAGCTCCTGGCTCTCTACGCCATCTTCGGCGTGACGCTCTACCTGCTCCCCAGCTGAGCGGAAGCCGATTCCCGGATCCCGCTGGGGCGCCAACGGCGCCGCGCACCCTGCGCCCCAGACGAAAAGACGTCTCACGAGCTGGGTACGGCTCCCACCGCCGAACATGCCGGCGAAGGGCCAACCATCGAAAGCCGATCGGTCGTGGACAATCTTGCCGCCCTTGAAGTGACCTTGACCTTCCTCACCGCCGGGCGATCGTCGCGGCAAGCTCAGTGCCCCTGCGTGCAAAACGTTTCGGGGAGATGGCTTGTTGGGGCGCCGGGCACGGGCTCGCACTCCGGTGAGGTTTAGTCCGGACCCTGTCCCCTGTGCCCTACGTCTTGTAGATCTGCTGGGCGCGTAATTCCTTGATGCGGTCGCGCAGCTGCGCCGCCTCCTCGAACTCCAGCCGTTTTGCTGCCGCCTTCATCTGTTTCTCGAGCTCGGTGATGGCCTTCGCGAGCGAGGCCGCGTCGGTGACGTCTACCTCCCCGACCCTCGGCGGCAGGAACGCTGCGTCGTGGTAGTCGAGGTTGGAGAGGGCAAGCAATGGGCTCGCGATGTCCTTGACGATCGTCTTCGGCTCGATCCCGTGCTCCCGGTTGAAGGCCTCCTGCGTCGCTCGCCGCCGGTTTGTTTCCTCGATCGCCTGTTTGAGCGAGTCGGTCATCACGTCCGCGTACAGGATCACCGTGCCGTTGAGGTTCCTCGCCGCGCGCCCGATTGTCTGGATCAGCGACGTGCTGCTCCTCAGGTACCCTTCCTTGTCGGCGTCCAGGATCCCCACCAGCGAGACCTCCGGCAGGTCGAGCCCTTCGCGCAGGAGGTTGATCCCCACCAGCACGTCGAACGCCCCCCGCCGCAGGTCGGCCAGGATCGCGGTGCGCTCGAGGGTCTCGATCTCGCTGTGCAGGTAGCGCACCCGCACGCCCAGCTCGGCGAAGTACTGGGTGAGGTCCTCGGCCATGCGCTTGGTGAGCGTCGTGACCAGCACCCGCTCCCCCGCCGCCACCCTCTCGCGGATGCGGGCGAGGAGATCGTCCACCTGCCCCTGGGCGGGCTTCACGACGATCTGCGGATCCAGGAGGCCGGTGGGACGGATGAGCTGCTCCACGACCTCGCCCTCGGTGAGCTTCAGCTCGTACGGCCCGGGCGTCGCGGAGACGAACAGCGCCTGGTGGATCCGCCCCTCGAACTCCTCGAAGGTGAGCGGGCGGTTGTCGAGCGCCGACGGAAGCCGGAACCCGAACTCCACCAGCGTCTCCTTGCGCGAGCGGTCGCCGTGGTACATCCCCCGAGTCTGCGGGATGCTCACGTGCGACTCGTCCACGACCAGCAGCCAGTCCTTCGGGAAGTAGTCAAGCAGCGTGGGGGGCGGCTCTCCGGCCTTGCGCCTCGTGAGGTGGCGCGAGTAGTTCTCGATGCCCGAGCAATAGCCCAGCTCCTGCAGCATGTCGAGGTCGAACAGGGTGCGCTGGGAGAGCCGCTGTGCCTCCAGCAGCTTGCCGGCGGCGTTGAGCTCGGCGAGCCGCGCGTCCAGCTCCGCCCGGATGTCCACCAGCGCCTCATCCAGCACGCGCCGGGTCACGACGTAGTGGGAGGCCGGGTACACCGCGACGCGCGAGTCCGCCTCCTCGAGTACGTTGCCGCGGATCGCGTCGATGCGCGAGACGCGCTCCACCGTGCGGTCCCAGAACTCCACCCGTACGGCGTGGTCCTCGTAGGGCGGGTAGATCTCCAGAACATCGCCGCGCACCCGAAACGCGCCCGGCACCAGGTCGAGCATCGTCCGCTCGTACTGCATCGCGACCAACTGCCTGAGAACGGCGTCCATCCCGGGTTCGCTCCCGGGCTCCAGGAGGAGCAGCATCCCGTAGTACGCGTTTGGATCGCCCAGCCCGTAGATGCAGGACACCGATGCGATGATCAGCACATCGCGGCGCTCGAAAAGTGCGCGGGTCGCCGAGAGTCGCAGCCGGTCGATCTCCTCGTTGATCGAGGTCTCCTTCTCGATGTACGTGTCGCTCGCGGGGACGTAGGCCTCAGGCTGGTAGTAGTCGTAGTAGGAGACGAAGTACTCCACGGCGTTGTCGGGGAAGAACCCCTTGAACTCCTGGTACAGCTGCGCCGCGAGAGTCTTGTTGTGGGAGAGCACCAGCGTCGGGCGGTTCAGGCGCTCGATCACCTTGGCGACCGTGAACGTCTTTCCGGAGCCGGTCACGCCGAGCAGCGTCTGCGCGTAGAGCCCGCCGGCGAATCCGTTGACGATCCTCTCGATGGCCTGGCCCTGGTCCCCGGCCGCATCGAACGGCGCCGCGAGCCTGAACGCCTGGCTCACCGCCCCGCGCCTCCCCCGGCCTCACGACAGATGGTGTCCGCGAGCGTGCCGATGCGAGCCTCCTCGTCCGCGCTGATGAACTTGTCGGCGAGGGCGTCCACGCACGCCCGCGCAAACTCGCCCAGGCGCTGCTCGTTCACCCGCCGCTCGCGCGCCGCCTGCACGACGCAGTCGAACCGGCGCCGCATCTCGTTCCGGATCGTGGGGGCAGTCCCTTGCGGGAGATTGGCGATGACCCGGTTCGCCAGGCGTCCTACCCCCCACACCATCATCCGGCGGGACGACAGGACGCCCCCGACCAGTGCCAGCACGAGCGCCAGGACGACCACCCCGCACCCGATGCTCGCCCACCGCCACCACGCTGGTGGCTGCCTTTGGGGTGTCCCGGTGAGGTCGAGCGGGCTGGTCTCCACGCCGCAAACCCTACCACGTGACCGGTCCCTGGCAACCGCCTGGAGGACGCGCACCCAAACGGGAAGGAGAAACTTGACACTTCCCGCGCGGCAGCCGAAGCTTGCGCGGATGTGGAAGAAGGTACTGCGCTGGCTGGTGGTCGGGCTGTTCGTGGGACTGGGCCTTGGGGCCCTGATCGGGCTCGTGCTGTCGAGGTTCGTGGAGCTCCCCGCCGTGGAGGCGCTCACCAGCTACCGTCCGGCCGCCGCCACCCAGGTGCAGGCCCGCGACGGCTCGCTGCTCGGCACGTTTTCCTCCGAGCGGCGCATCCCCGTGGGAGCGGAGGACATCCCCAAAGTCCTCCGCGACGCGATCATCGCGGTGGAGGACGCCAACTTCTACCGCCATCCCGGCGTGGACCCCCAGGGGATGCTTCGCGCCATGATCAACAACATCCTCAGGCGCCGGTTCTCGCAGGGCGCCTCCACGATCACGCAGCAGCTCGCGCGGACTCTCTTCCTCACCCGCGAGAAGGTGCTCCACCGCAAGATCTCGGAAATGCTGCTGGCGATCGAGATCGAGCAGCGCTTCTCCAAGGACCAGATCTTCACCTTCTACGCCAACCAGGTGAACTTCGGGCACGGCAACTACGGGGTGGAGGCTGCGTCCCGTTTCTACTTCGGCAAGCCGGCCAAGCAGCTCTCGCTTGCCGAGGCCGCGCTGCTCGCGGGTCTGCCCCAGCGGCCGGGCGAGCTCTCCCCCATCGATTACCCGAAGCGCGCCCTGGGGCGCCGCAACCACGTTCTCAAGCGCATGCTCGAGGAAAAGATGATCGACGCGGCGACGTACCAGACGACCGTCGCTGCGCCCCTCGGGGTCTCACCCCACTACGACCGCAACGTCACCGCCGCGTACTTCATCGAAGAGGTCCGTCGCTCCGTGGAGGAGAAGTTCGGCAGTCGCACGATGCTCGAGGGTGGGCTCTCGGTCGACACGACCCTCGACGCGAAACTGCAGGGCTTGGCCGAGGACTCGCTGCGCGAGGGTCTCGTCGAGCTTCAGGAGCGACTCGGGTGGCCGGGTGCGCGACGCAACGCGCTCGCCGACGGCGTGCGCGACCCCGCCGCTTTCCGTGAGGAGAGTTGGCCGTTCATCCGGTGGCAGACGAACGAGCTCGTGTACGCGGTGGTCACCGACGTCCAGGCCGCGAATGCCTCCCTTCTGATCGGTGGCAGGGGCGCGCGGCTCCCGGTCGAGGGCGCGAAGTGGACCGGCCGCACCAACCTCATGCGGCTGATCAAGCCCGGCGATGTCGTGCTGGCACGGCTGGAAGCGATTCCGGCCGACGCCTCCCAACCGGTGGTCGTAAAGCTCGAGGCCGAGCCCCGGGTGGAGGGGGCGATCCTGGTGCTCGACAACCGCACCGGGGCGATCCTGGCGCTGGTCGGCGGCTTCGACTTCAACCGCTCGCAGTTCGACCGCTCCATGCAGGCGAAGCGGCAGTGCGGCTCCGCCTTCAAGCCGTTTGTCTACCTGGCGGCGTGGGAGCGCGGGTACTCCCCCACCGACACGATCTTCGACGGCCCGGTGCTCCTCCCGGACGAGAAAAACGAGCTGACGTATTGCCCGCTGAACTACGAGCGCAGCTACCTTGGCATCGTCACCTTCCGGCATGCCGTCGAGCACTCGCTCAACGCCTCGGCGACCAAGGTCCAGCAGATGGTCACCGGGGAGGTGGTCATCGACGTCGCACGCCGCCTCGGCATCACGGAACCCCTCGCGCCTTACTCGTCGCTGGCTCTCGGCTCTTTCGAGTTGCCCATGGTGGAGCTGGCCTCGGCCTACTCGGGCATTGCAAATCGTGGCCAGGTCGCCGCCCCCTACTTCATCAGCCAGGTCAAAGACGCTGAAGGCAAGGTCGTGGAGGAGAGGCGCCCCCGCGTGCGGCAGGCGCTGCGCGAGGACGTGGCCTGCATCATGACGTCCGTCATGGAGGGCGTGATCCAGCGCGGGACGGCGGCGGCCGCGGCCGGGCTGCCCGGCCACCTGGCCGGCAAAACCGGCACGACCGACCGCTACACCGACGCGTGGTTCGTCGGTTTCTCGCCCCGCATTACTTGCGCCGTCTGGGTGGGTCGCGACCTCAAGGAGCCGATCGCGCGCCACCACATGTCGGGCGCCGAGGCCGCGCTGCCGACCTGGATGCGCTTCATGAAGGCGTACATGGAATCGCAGAGCGAGGCGGTGCGCCAGGAGGATTTCTCGGCGGCGGCGGGGGTGACGATGGTGCCGGTAGACAGGAACACCGGCCTGCGCGCCACCCCGGCCTGCGGCGACGCCGTGATCCTGGAAGCCGTTCCAACCGGCCGCGAGCCGGCGGAATGCAACCCCCAGGCCCACGCGGTGCTGGCACTGCCGTGGCTGCAACAACTCCCCTTCTACACCTACAAGCCGGGGGAGCCCCCGACCACGCCAGAGGCCATCGCGGCGGCGGAGGCGAAGCTGGCCGCCGAGGCGGCGGAAGAGCAGAACCCGCGCCAGCCCTGACGTTGGCGCGTCCAGGCACAGGCTAGACTCACGCCGTGACCCGGCTTCCCCAGGCACTCCGTAGGTCCCTCTCCGTCGCCCCTGCCCCGTGGTCCGCACCCGTGCAGGCACCGGCCCGCAATGCCTGAGCCGCTCTTCGTCCTCCTGGTGGTGATCGTCATCGTCGCCCTCATCTTCGATTTCTTCCATGGTCTTCACGACGCCGCCAACTCGATCGCCACAGTCGTCTCGACCCGCGTTCTGTCCCCAGGGCTGCCCGTCATCTGGGCCGCGTTCTTCAACTTCATCGCGGCGTTCGTCTTCCCCCTCAAGGTTGCGGGCACCATCGGGAAGGGGCTCGTGCAGCCGGCCGCGGCGACCGAGTACGTGATCCTGGCTGGCCTGGTCGGAGCGATCGCTTGGGACATCCTCACCTGGTACTTTGGTCTGCCCACCAGCTCGTCACACGCCCTCATCGGCGGTTACGCGGGCGCAGCCATTGCAAAGGTCGGGTTCGGCGCGATCATCCCCGCGGGTTGGACCAAGACTGTGGTGTCGATGTTCCTCTCACCCGTCGTCGGACTGGTCATGGGCCTCCTCTTCATGACCGGTGTTGCGTGGGCGTTCCGCAAATCGCTCCCGGCCCGCGTGGACAGGTACTTCCGCAAGCTCCAGCTCGTTTCCGCGGGACTTTACAGCCTCGGGCACGGCGGCAACGACGCGCAAAAGACCATGGGGATCATCGCGATCCTCGTCTATACCTATGAGAAGTCGGTCGGCCGGGCACCTGCCGACATCCACGTCGCGTTGTGGATGGTCCTCGCGTGCCACGCGGCGATCGCCCTGGGAACGCTTTCGGGCGGATGGCGCATCGTCAAGACGATGGGCTCCAAGATCACCAAGCTTAAGCCCGTCGGTGGGTTCTGTGCGGAGATCGCGGCCGCTCTCACGCTCTTCGGGAACTCCTACCTCGGGATCCCCGTCTCGACGGCCCACACCATCACCGGTGCGATCATGGGTGTGGGAGCACAACATCGGCTTTCTGCGGTCCGTTGGGGAGTCGCTACGCGGCGGATCATCTGGGCGTGGGTGCTCACGATTCCGTGCTCGGCCCTCGTGGCGGCGCTCTGCTACTGGGGTCTCGCTCCCCTGCTCAACCTGTAGCCCGTGCCCCGCGGCAGCGGGCTAACTCCCTTTTATGATGATGCTCTCGATAACGTTGGCCACATCCTCGCACCGGTCCGTTGCGTCCTCCACGAAGGCGAAGAGCTCCTTGAGCTTGATCACCTCGATCGCGTCGTGGGCGTTGGCGAAGAGGTCGCCGAGCGCCTCGCGGAGTACGACGTCGGCCTCGTTCTCCAGACGGTTGATCTCCACGCACGAGGCGATGGCTTCCTCCCGCTTCTTCCGGTTGGGAAGCGCGAGCACGGCCTTCTGGACCTCCTTGGCCGACTCCACGAGCAGGTCCGCGAGGGTGAGGAACTCGGGCGGCACCTTGGTGATCCGGTAGACGACCAGCCGCTGGCCAGCGGCGTCGGTGGCGTCGAGGATGTCGTCGAGCCGGGTCGCAAGGACGTGGATGTCCTCGCGGTCGAACGGTGTGATGAAGCTCGTGTTGAGCTTGTCGAGGGTGAGGTGGGTGAGGCGGTCCCCCTCGTGCTCGATTTCCTTGAGCTGCTCGACGCCCGAGCGCACCGACGAAAGGTCGCCCGCCAGCTGGCGGAAGAGCGAGACACCCTCGACGATGTTCGCGGAGGCCTGGTCGAAGAGGGTGATGAGGTCCTCGGTCTTGGGGAGGAACCAGCGCACTCGCTACCCCCTTGGCCCTGTCGGCACCCGCGGATCATACACTCCGACCGGGCTGACCAGGAGCGGCCAAAAGACCGGGGTGGATGCGCCAACTACGCTTTTTGCAGGATGTTGTGGAGCTCGTCGAGGAACGGCCTCGGCTCCATGTACCCGGGGATGCGGCCGACCTCGGCGCCGCGGGAATCGAGGAAGATGAGGGTCGGGAAACCCTCGACGTTGAAGCGCGCAGCGTCCTCGCGCCCCTCCTTCTCCGCGTTGAGCCGAACGGTCACGACCCCCTGCAGCGCCCTCTGCACCTCGACGTCAGTGAACGTGTTCTGATCCATGCGCTTGCACCACTGACACCAGTCCGTGTAGAAGTCCACCATCACCAGCTTTCCCTCGCCGCTGGCGCGGGTCAGCGCAGTGGGCAGATCACGCTCCCAGGGAAGCGCCGCCGCCCCGCCCGTCGGCTGAACACCGGAGTCGTGCGAGGCGAGGATCACCGCCACCAGCATCGCCAGGACCGCGACAACACCCCAGACCGAGGCTCGCTTCATAGCACCCCCCGGCGTGAACTTTGCCACACAACACCTACCGGTAACAACATTCTTCATCTGCGAATACTCCGTGTGGGCGCGCCGAGACTCAGTACGAGAGAGCGGGTACCGAAGGGACCGGCTGGAACCAGATGCGGCTGACCGCGACGCCGAGCGCCCTCGTGTCGCCTCCGCTGGGGATTACGGTCGAGGTGTACAGATCGAGCTGAACCCTCCCAACTTGCAGCAACTCGGGGGGGACCGGGAGGGCGACCCGTGTCAGGGTGGCACCCACGGTGACCTGCGCCCGTGAGCTGCCAAGGCGCAACTCGACGAGCGCAGGCTCATCCCGCGGCGCGAAGAGCTCGATCCCCACGACGCCCTCCCCGGCCGGGAAGCGGAACGAGGCATGCGCCTTCGTCCACGCCGCGGGCACCGGGGGGTTGCCCATCAACTCCGGCGGATATGTTCCCTCGGCCTCGGCACAGGCGAGGAGCAGCGAGGCCGTCTCCGGGAAGAACGTGACGACCGTCGGGAGGTGGGGTGGGGCCTGCAGTGAAGCGACGAATATACGAAGCGAAAGCGCCCGTGCGTCGCCCGCCGACCGGGCTTCGCCCTCCACGTTCAGGTCCACCCAGAGTGCCGTGTCGGGGTCCGGGGGCGGGGCCACGGGGATCGGGATGACTTGCAGGCCAGGCGCGAGGCGACCTCCCCAGGCTCGGACGCCGCCGACAAGCGCCTCGGCCCGCACCCCCTCCAACCCGGGGTGCGCACCAACGGTGAGGGCGAGGGTGCCTGGCCCGTTCACCGGAGGCGCCAGGAGCGCCGTTCGGGCGCCGCACCACACGAACCGGTGGGTCCCCTCCATCTCGACCGGGGATCCGCCGCGCGCCACCAGTACCGGGTTGCGGGCCAATCGCGCCTGCAGGAATCGCTCCTGGGAGAGGCGCCGGACCCGCGGTTGTTGGCACTCGAACTCGACCACCCGGGACGCCGGGCATGGCAGGTCCTCGCCCGGTCCCTCCGCCAACAGCCAGAGGGGCACCCCCACCGGCCCGCGGCCGGCCCGCTGCATCTCGGTCACGCGCAAGGACCTCATCGACAGCCGGCCCGTGAGGGTCGCGAGGTTCCTGAACGAGAAGAGTTGGTCCTCATAGATCAACGAGCCTCGGCCCTCACCATGAACTGCCCGCAACGCCGCCACGATGGGGAGTGGGTTGCGGTGGATGTACCGAACTGCGGGGACAGTCCACCACGCCGAGGCCGCCACTCCGACCCCCGCAACCATGACACCGACCTCCCGCGAACGGCCTAGCATCGCGGCGCCGGCCACCGCCGGCGTCGCGAGCAGCAGCCACACCAGCACCCAGTAGCGCGGGTAGTTGCGGTTGTCCGCGAAGATCAGCAGGAGAACCAGCGCGACTCCCCCGAGAGTCGCTGGCCACCAGCGGTGGGTCAGAGCGCGCCGCCACCCCCACCACCCGAACGCCGCCAGCGCCACGAAGAGCACGGCGACCGCCGACCCGCCCAGGCCCCGCACCAGGCCGAGGCTTCCCGGCGCCCACGACTCGGTGCCGAGGGTGGACAGGTGCTGCTCGGCGTGCGCCGCGCTCACCTCCACCAGGAAACCCAGCCCCCCCGTTGCAAGGGCCGTGGGAACCATGACCACGATCAGCGTCACCGCCCCCGCAAGCGCGCCGGCCACGAGACGGCGCGGCTCGCGGTGCACCCCCCACGCGGCAAGCAGGACGGCGAGGATCAGGAACGGAGCGAGCGGCGGCCGCACCAGGGCGGCGCAGGTCATCGCCACGACCCCGGGCGTGAAGCCGGCCCGCCCGCAGCGCAGCCAGAGCGCGAGGCCGATGATCGCGAACGCCGCGGAGGGTGTCTCCGAGAACCCCCGCGCGGCGTGAAACCAGACCCCCGGAAGGAACGCCGCCAGCGCCGCCCCGGCCAGCGAGAGCCGACGCCCGGCCACGCCGTCCCACAACCCGACCAGCGCCCAGAGCGCCGCGACGGAGAGGAGAGCGCTCGCGACCTGGAGCGCCTGCAGGGGGTCAGCTACGGCCAGCTTGCGCACGACCTTTCCGATGAAGACCCAAAGCGGGAACCCCGGGGGCAGGGGCATGTGGCGAGCCGGGTCGAAGTCCACCACACCGCAGGCCATCAGCGCCTCGTCCTGTTCCCAGGCTCCATCGGGGAGCAACAGAAGGCGCGAGAGCAAGACGAGCAGGAGGGCCACGGCGCTCACCACCCCCGACACCCAATGCCCCCCGACGGACACCAGCGGCCACGGGAACACCTTCGCCGCCATGGGGGAGACCCCTTGCCAGAGGCGCGTCACGCCGGGAGTCTAGCATCGGCGTACCCGTCGCCTTCGAATCACAACCTGAGACGATGGGCAGGCCACGCGCAACTAGTGGTAAGCTTCCCCGCCATGTCGGCGGTGTCGGTCGAGTTCCAGAGTGTGGGCAAGCGCTTCGGCAACCGGGGCGTGCTCGCGGCCGTGAGCGGCACCCTGCAGCGGGGCCGGGTACTGGTCGTGGCAGGCCCCAACGGTGCCGGCAAGTCAACGCTCCTCAACATCCTGGCCGGCCTGCTGCGCCCCTCGCGCGGCGAGGTGGTCTACCGCGAGGGTGACAGCCCGTTGCCACGCGCGCACTGGTTCGAGCGGCTCGGGATGGCGGCCCCCGACATGTCGGTGTATGAGGAACTCTCTGCGCTGGAGAACCTCCGGTTCTTCGCGCGCCTGCGCGGTCTCCACCTCGACAGCCAGGCGATGCAGGGGCTGCTCGAGGAGCTGGGGCTCGCGTCCAAGGAACAGAGCCGCGCCGTGGGGACCTACTCGTCGGGCATGAAGCAGAGGGTCAAGCTCGCGCAGGCCGTCCTTCACGAGCCGGCAGTGCTGCTGCTCGACGAGCCGTCGTCCAACCTCGACGAATCCGGCCACGCCGTCGTGGCCGGTCTGGTGGCCCGCTTCCGCGAGCGGGCCGCGGTCGCCGTCGCCACCAACGATCCGCGGGAGATGGCCTGGGCAGATGCGCGCATCGACCTTGCTCTCTGAGAGCGTCGCGGTCCTCGGCAAGGAGCTCACGTCCGAGCTGCGCAGCCGCGTTGCGCTCAACGCGGTGGGGCTTTTCGGCCTGACAACCCTGATCGCGGTCGCCTACCAGATCGGGCCGTACCGCATCCAGGAACAGGACCGGCCCCACCTGCTCGCGGCCCTGCTCTGGGTGATCCTGTTCTTCGCCGCGACCTCCGGCCTCTCGCGGGTGTTCGTCAAGGAGGAGGACGCCCGCACCGCCAAGACCCTGCGACTGGCGGCGCGGCCACTCGCCGTGTTGGCGGGCAAGTTCCTCTTCAACCTGATCCTCCTCTCGGCGCTCTACGCCTTCATCGTGCCGCTGTACTGCGCTCTCATGGGGTACTCGGTCCAGGGGATCGCCAGTCTGGCGTTGCTGCTCGCGTGCGGGGCCGTCGCGCTGTCCGCCACCTCCACGATGGTGGCCGCCATCATCGCACGCGCCTCCGGCTCGACCACCCTCTTTGCTATCCTCAGCGTGCCGCTGGTCCTGCCGCTGCTGGTGATGCTGATCCAGGGGACGCGCGCGGCGGCCGGGAGCACGGCGATTGCGGCCGTCCTGCCGGCGCTCCGGGGTATCGTTTCGCTCGGGGGTGCGACGCTGATCATATCCGTGTACCTGTTTCCGGTGGTGTGGCATGACTAGAGCCAGAGTGAGAACGCTCCTCCAGTGGGCACTTTGCGTGTGGCTGGTCCTCGTGATCCTGGGTGCCTTCTTCTACGCACCCTCCGCCCTCGGCTTCAAGGGTGAGTCGGCCCGCATCGTGTTCTTCCACGTGCCGCAGGCGTGGGTCGCGGTGCTGGCGTTCTGCGTGAACCTGGTGGCCTCGCTGCGCTACCTGCGCACCCGCGATGCCCTGGACGACGCGCGGGCCGCCGCGGCCGCTCGCCTCGGCCTGGTGTTCTCGGTGCTGGCCACAGTGACCGGGTCGTTGTTTGCCAACGTCATGTGGAACTCGTTCTGGAACTGGGATCCGCGCGAGGTCTCGATTGTGATACTCCTTCTCATTTACGCCGCCTACTTCGCCCTCCGCGAGGCGGTCCCGGACGAGGAGCGTCGGGCCAGCCTGTCCGCCGCCTACGCGGTCCTGGCATTCGTCACGATGCCGTTCCTAGTCTTCGTGGTGCCGCGCATCTACTGGTCCCTGCACCCGGATACGATCATCGGGGCCACCGGCAAGCTGAAGCTCCAGATGGACTCCCGGATGCTGCAGGTTCTCCTCGGCTCGTTAGTGGGATTTACTGGGCTGTTCTGCTGGTTGTACACTCTCGAAGTCCGGCTGGCTCGGGTCCGGTTGGCCCGCGCGGGGCGGGAGGAGGCGTAGACGATGCCCGGGGCAGAGAGCTTGGTGTGGGTAGCGGCGGTCACGGTCGTCATCTGGCTCGGCCTGTTCGCCTACTGTGTCGGCCTCGCGCGCCGCGTGCGCCGGCTCGAGGACGAGTCATGACCCGGAGGCTCGTGTGGACGATCGCCGGCGTGGTGGCGATCATCGGCTTCGTCGCCTTCGGCGCCGGAGCCTTCAGGTCCAACCTCACGCCGTACGTCAGCTTCCAGCAAGCGCGCGCGACCAAAGATGCGGTGCAGGTCGCGGGCAAGCTCGTCCCCGGCTCGGACAGCTTCGAGGAAGCCTCCTCCCGGCTGATGTTCAGCCTCCAGGACGATCATGGTGACGTCCTGAGGGTCGCGTACAAGGGATTGAAACCTGGGAACTTCCACGACGCCACGCAGGTGGTGGCCATCGGCCGCTTCCAAGGTGGAGTCCTCGAGGCAGAGAAGCTTCTGGTGAAATGTCCGTCGAAGTATCAAGGGGTCGAGGAGAAGGAGTACCGCTCCAGCTCCTCGTGAGATTCGCGGCGCGCTGGCGCCGCACCTAGCCAAGGGGGGAGAATGTTTCTACCGGGTGCCATCGCGCTGTGGGTGGCCTTTTTTGCCCTCATCGCGTCGACGTACTTCTACGTCCGCAGTCTGCGAGGCCACACCGAGGCCAGGGCCTGGGCGAGGCAGGCGTACGGGCTCGCGACGACGGGAGTGCTGATCGCTGCAGGGGTCCTGCTCTACCTCATCCTGACCCACGACTTCCGCGTTCACTACGTCTTCTCGTACTCGGATCTCTCCCTGCCCACCCGCTACCTGATCTCGACCATGTGGGCCGGACAGGAGGGCAGCTTCCTGCTGTGGCTGATGTGGGGGATGGTCGTCGGCCTGCCGCTCATCCGCTACGCACAGCACTACGAGGATCGCACCCTCGTCGTCTACAACCTCGCCCAGCTCTCCCTCCTGATCCTCCTGCTCAGGCAATCGCCCTTCCGTTTGCTCGCCGATCTGCAGCCCGGCCAGATGCCATCGGACGGCCAGGGTCTCAACCCGCTGCTCCAGAACCCTTGGATGACGATCCACCCGCCGATCATGTTCCTCGGCTACGCGGCGACTGCGGTGCCGTTCGCCTTTGCCGTGGCGGCGCTGTGGGAGCGGCGCTACGACGAGTGGACCAAGGCTTCGATGCCCTGGGCGCTCGTCACGGTGGTCACGCTCGGGTGCGCCATCCTGCTCGGAGGCTACTGGGCCTACGTGACGCTCGGCTGGGGCGGGTACTGGGGCTGGGACCCGGTCGAGAACTCCTCCCTGGTACCGTGGATCGCCTCTGCCGCCCTGGTGCACGGGATGCTCCTGCAACGGGCGCGAGGCCGCTTCCGAAAGCTCAACTTCTCGCTCGCCATCCTGGCCTACGTGCTGGTGGTGTACGCCACCTTCCTGACGCGCTCGGGCGTGCTGGCGGACTTCTCGGTGCACTCCTTCGTCGACCTCGGGATCACCGGATGGCTGGTTGCGAACCTCGTCGGGGCCCTCCTGATCGGCTTCGGAACGCTGGCCTGGCGTTGGCGGGAGATACCGACCCAGCCGGGCGACGAGCCATTCCTGTCGAGGACGGTGTTCTTCGTGCTCGCAATCGCCGCGCTTCTGGGCACTGCCGCGATGGTCTTGCTGGGCACCTCCGCGCCGCTCATCACCCGTCTCGCGACCAAACCGTCGCAGGTCGGTCCCACGTTCTACAACCGGGTCACGCTGCCGATCGGGATTCTGCTCGCCGCCCTCCTGGGCACCGTTCCCTTCCTGCACTGGAAGGGAACCTCAAAGGAGTTCGCAAAGCGCGTGGGGACGGCAGGTGCCCTCGCAGCGCTTGCGACCGGAGTCGGGCTCGCGCTCGGCGCCCACGGAGTGCTCTACGTGGCGTTCCTCCTTGTCGCCCTGTTCGCCTTCTTCTCCAACGCTCTGAAGACCTGGGACGAGGCGCGCGCGAAGAGGTTTCGGGTTGCGGGCGGTTACCTCGCCCACGTCGGGCTCGGACTCATGCTCGCCGGCATCGTCATCTCCTCGGCCTACGACCGCTCGCAGAAGGTGGTGCTGACGCTCAACGAGAGCAAGCAGGTCATGGGTTACACCCTCACCTTCAAGGGCGTTGACAAACCGACTCCGACGGCACGCGACGCAATGATGGTCGAGGTGCGCGAAGACGGCGGCAAGACCTACATCGCCCGCCCGCGCATGTTCCGAAACGAGAAGTCGAACCAGCTCGTGGCCAATCCCGACGTGCGGGTCCACCTGACCCATGACCTCTACGTCTCGCCGATCGAGTTCGACCCGGGGCGCAGCCCCGAGACCGGCCAGACGCTCGACCTCGGCAAGGGCGAGACCGGCCAAGCCGGCCCGTTCGCGGTGACTTTCGACGGTTTCGACATGTCCGGGGGCCACAAGGAGGCCCAGCGGATCTCGATCGGTGCCCGGCTCACGGTGCGCAACGGCTCCGAGTCGCAGCAGATAACGCCGACCATCAGCTCGAACCGGACCGGCTTCACGAGCGAGCCAGTGGTGCTGACGGGGCTCAAGGGCGCCGCGATCTCGATCTCGGGTGTCAATGCCGGCGCGGGTCGCGTGCGCCTCCAGGTGGAGGGGGTCGGCGGGGGCGTGGCGCAGCGCGCCGTGTTGCACAAGGGCGAGACGCTTACCTACAGGGGTTTCGCGCTCAAGTTCGACGACTTCGACCTCTCCGACTTCGACCCGCAGGCGGGGAAGATCAACATCGGCGTGGTTTTCAAGGTCACCGACCCGTCGGGCAAAACCTCCGAGGCCGAGCCTCGCTATCAAGGTGGAGAGAACGGGGAGAGGCACGAGGATGCCGCAGTTGCAGGCCTGCCCGGCGTGCTGCTGAGAGTCGGGCGGATGAACCCCAACGAAAAGACCGTCGAGGCCGAGGTGCTGGACCCGAGCGCCCCCGGAGACCCCGGCGAGCCGATGAAGTTTTCGGTGGATGTCACGATCAAGCCGATGATCGGCCTGCTGTGGGCCGGACTCATCGTGCTGCTGGCCGGGGGGATTCTGGCCGTCGTCCGGCGAGGGGAGGAGTTCTCGAATGCCGTCGGCGTCCGGCCGACGCCGAGCGCGTAGCGCGCCCGGCCCAGCCCCAGGCGAGAACGCTCTTCCGGATCCGAAGCCGCAAGACCGGAACTGCCGGGTGTTGAGCGTTGCCCGCGCCGGTTGTAGTATGCGGTCAATGCGAGGCGTCTTCACGCTTCCCCTCTACCCCCTCGAAGGGGCCGTCCTGCTGCCGGGTGAGCGCGTCAGCCTGCCTCTGGCGCGCATCGGGACCCGGGCCATCCTGGAGCGGGCACAGGGTTTCGGTGGCGCCGTAGTGGCCTCGCTTGTGGATGGCGAGTCCGTGCACGAGGTGGGTGTCACCGCCATGGTCGCGGACGAGAGCGAAGGCGAGACGGCGTTGCACGGGGTGAGCCGATGTCGGTTGCTCTCGCTCGTGACCGACGACGTGACCCTGGTTCGCGCCGAGCGGTACCCGGAGCAGCCCCTGGCCGGCCGACGGGAGGAGCCCACTGCCCACCTCCTCCTCGCCCGCTACGAGCGGCTCTGCCAACGACTCGGCAAGGACCTCGCGGCAGGGATCCGCCAGAACGACTTGAGTGGCCTCACGTGGCGGATCACAGCCGAGCTTGGGCTTTCGACGGAGCAACAACAGAGCTTTCTCAGCGTTCCTGACCCCCTGACGCGCGGCAAGCTGCTCCTTGTGGCAGTACGCGAGCTCGAGCGCCGCGAGCGCTTCCTGCGACGTTGGGCCCACTTGCGGAGCACGACACCGTGGAACTGACAGGTAGCCATGACCAAGCTTGACACCAACCTCGACGCGTGCCAGATGTCCAGCGAGATCCTCCTGCGCCTGCGCAAGATCATGCGCGAGACGCTGCGCGCGATCCACGGCAAGGAGTGGGAGGTGACCGGGATCCCGCCGGAGATCCGGGATTACCTGACGCAGCGCCAGGCCCGCGAGGCGAGCATCAACTGGAACCTCAGCGACGCAGTCGACATCCTTGACTTCGCTGGGTTCGTCAATATCTACGACATCATGGAAGCGAATCCGCAGCTCCTTCAGCGCCTCCTCCCGCTGGCCCCCGACGCCAGCGTCCTGCGCATCCGCTTTCTGGAGCTGGACACGATAGTCAACCGGATTGCGTTTGCCAGACCGATCTCGGAGAGCGAGCTTGGCTTCCTCGTGACCTTCGAGGACCGACTCAAGAAGACGGTCAGCGGCTCCCAACCCGCCGTCGAGCAAGTGCCGGCCGCGGCGCCGACCACGCCCGCAAAGGCTCCCTCCACGCCGACGCCGCCACCCAGGGCGGTCCCCCCACCTCCAACTCCGCCGAAGGCCCCGTTGACCGACGCCGGACCGGCTTCCCACGCGAAGGCCGCCCCGCAGCAGCCGCAGGCGCCTCCCCCACCACCGCTTCCAGCCGAGCCCGCCACGCCAGCCGCCGCTGCCGGGCCGATCGGCCCCCAGGACCTGGACAGCGCCATCAAACGGAACGACAACAAGGTGATTCTGACGGCTCTCTATCAGGAGGTCACGGCGCTCGCGGATGGCCTGTGGAACGGATCGGTGGCCTCCCTTCAGGCCCGGACATGGGAGCAGGTACGCGAGTCGCAGTGGTACCACGACCGGTTCACCAAACTCGGACTCAAGCCGATCTCCGACTTCTTTGGCCTGTTCGACACCGCCAAGGAAAAGATGGGCGCCGGCACATCCCGCAACGACCTGCAGGAGTTCCTCAAGGACCACAACTTTGTCCAGGTGCTCCTGGCGCTCAAGGACCTTTTCCGCCAGCACATGAAGGCTTAGGGGTTCCCCACCCCTGCGCCC
>Ga0335070_10003071_pt1 | contig 19391 bp, 21 predicted proteins | sample Lox_Sample_13_FD_206722 | JGI IMG/M metagenome (GOLD analysis project Ga0335070, IMG submission 206722) | Soil microbial communities from Loxahatchee National Wildlife Refuge, Florida, United States - Lox_Sample_1.3 | ecosystem: Environmental > Terrestrial > Soil > Wetlands | place: USA... | reverse complement strand
GAAATCCGCGGTCCCTCCGCCGGCGCCCAAGTTCGCGCCCCCGCCACCGCCCAAGCTCGCTGCGCCCACGCCGGCGCCCAAGCTCGCTTCCGCACCCCCACCGAAGGTGAAGTCGGCGTCCGCGGCACCGCCCGCGCCCGCGGCACCGCCCGCGCCCGCCGCTGCGCCTTCGCCCGCGCCGCGCGTCGCGCAGGCACCGCCATCCGCCCCGCCCCTGCCGCGCGATTACTGCGTGAACTGCGCCGTGGTGACGTCGATCACGCCCCGCGGCGAGTTCTGGGACGTGCGGGTGCGTTTCGAGGACGGTTCCTCGCAGACGCTGCGCTATCCCGAAGAGCCGCGCTATCACGTGAACGACCACGTCCACCTGGAGGACGGGCGCCTCGTGAAGGACTGAGGCTATTTCGCGGCGCTGAACTCGTAGCGCGCGCCGCTCGCGCCGACCGCCACCAGCCGGTTCCCCTCGCGAGTGACGCGGCTGTTGTCGTTGATGGCCGCAAGCACGCGCCGTTCGATGTCGCTGCCGGGCCCGGCGCACGCCCGCTTGGTGATGACCACGCGCGAGATGCGCACCGCATCGCCCTCGGGGTGCCATTGGCCCGAGAGCATGTTGCAGCCCGTGTAGCCCGCGATGTGGTCCGCGTTCACGAACTCGAGCGTGGGCGTGTGGGCCGGCTCGCCGGCGTCGGCGCTGCCTACCCAGCGCGTGCTCGCGAATTGCGGCGGCGCCGGCGGATCCGCGGCGCAGGCCACGAGCAAGGCACAAGAGGCGAGGACCGCTCGCATCGAACCTCCTACGGAACGGCCCGCAGCTTGAGGGAGCCGCCGGAACCGCTCATCACCATGCTGTCGCCGGTGATGATGTAGCTCGAAACCGACTGCAGGACGGCCAGCATGCGATCCTCCGAGGCTTGCGGGCCCGGGTCGCAGCCGTGGTGCGTGGTTTCCATGCGGCCGATCGCGAGAAAGCGGGAGCCCACCGTGTCCTGGACATAGCGCGCGACGAATTGGTTGCAGCCGCCGAAGCCCTCGACGCGCCCGTCGCCGAAGCGCATGTTGGGCTGCTCGCCCGATAGCGGCAGCTCCAGGATCACCTCCCAGCGCGTGCCCACGAAGGGCTTGGGCGGCGGTTCCTTGTTCGCGGGGTTCGCGCACGAGGCAAGCAAGGCCGCTAATGCGGGCACCGCGATCCAGTGACGAGTCATCGCATCTTCTCCGGTGGTTTCAATCGACGGTAGCACCCAGCAGGCTCACCACGTCCCACAGCAGGTCCAGAGGCGCCGCCTCGGGCCGCGTTCGCTCGGCCGAGAAGAGCGCGTCGAAGGCGGCCCCGGGATCCACGGGGCGCTGGCGCGCCTTCTCCTCGGTGGTGAGGTGGGCGATCGTGTGCGCGACCGCGTCGCCGTCCAGCACCTCGATCGGCGCGTGGCAGTAGCTGCACTGGGCGTCGCGCGAGAGGTCGATGGGCGCGCCGCAGGAGGAGCAGCGAACCTGCGAGACGACCGCGCGCAGGCTCGCCATCTCGCCCGGCGTGAGCGGCCGCACGAACTCCTTCTCGCGCAGGAACTGCACGAACGGCGTGAAGCGGCCGTGCCCCGCGTTGCAGCGCAAGTAGCTGATGCGGGTGGTCTTGTGGAAATCGTGCGTGAGCGTGAGCGGCGAGCGGCACTCCGGACAGCGGCACGGATCCTTGAGCGGCCGTGGGGCCGTGGCCTCGCGTTCGCGGATCGCCTGGAAGAGCTCGAGGATCGCGCCCGGCGTGAGCTGCGCGCTCTCGAGGTTGTCGAACCAGATGCCCTGGCAGTCGAAGCACAGGTCGATGTCCACCGCGGGCGCGACGCCGCGGCTCGCGAAGGTCCTTTGCACCATGGGCAACGTGCAGCTCGGGCAGGGCCGCCCGGCTCGAGGGGTCGTCGGCGGCGCTTGCGTCACGGCTTCTCGGCGAGCGCCTTCAGGTTCGCGAGCCCCGCCTCGAAGTCCGGGCCCACCATGCGGTCCATCGTGAGGGCGAGGTAGTGCTTGAGGGGGTTGCCGCCCAGGTCGCCGCCGTTGGTCCAGGTGATGCGCGTGGCCTGGCCCTCGGGCTCCAGGCGCAGCGCGCCCTGCGAGCGCATGTTGTAGTCCGGCATGAAGAGCGCGTACTCGACGGCCTTGTCGGGCTCGACCCGGGTGAACTCCATGCTGCCCGAGCCTTCGCTCTTGCTCACCCATTCCCAGCGCGCGCCCATGCCGAAGGGCGGGCCCTTGTAGGTGATCTTCATGGCCGGGTCGCGCTGCGTCCAGACGCTCCACTGCGCCCACTTCTTCGGCTCGACCACCAGGTCGTAGATCTTCTTCGGGGGGGCGTTGATGACCGCGGAGCGGCTCACGAGGAAGGCGGACGGGACGAAGAAGCCTCCGATCACGATCGCCAGGGCGAGGGCGCCCACCACGGCGAGCGACCACTGGAGAATCTTCATCTTCATCCCGTTTTCCTCCCGGCGGTAGCTTAGCGCACTCTCTCGTAGAATGGTCGCGTGTGCTCGCGCTATTTCCTCGACGCCGACGGCAACGTCATCGCCTACACCTTCCGGGTGCCGGCCGACGATCGCGTCGTCAAGCGATACAACATCGCGCCCACGCAGGATGCCCCGGTGATCCGCGCGCTGGGCACCGACCGGGAGCTGGCGATGCTGCGCTGGGGACTCGTGCCGCCATGGGCGAGGGAGCTCGCGGTAGGCACGCGCATGATCAACGCGCGCGGCGAAAGCGTGGAGACCAAGCCCGCCTTCCGCGAAGCGATGAAGGCGCGCCGCTGCCTCGTGCCGGCGACAGGATTCTACGAATGGAAGGGCGTGGCCGGGCGCAAGCAGCCGTTCGCGATCTCGTTGCCCGACCGCCCGCTCTTCGCCTTCGCGGGCCTGTGGGAATCGTGGCGGCCGCGCGGCGGCCAGGTCATCGAGACGTTCACCATCCTCACGACCGATGCGAACGAGACCGTGGCGCAGATCCACGATCGCATGCCGGTGATCCTTGCGCCCGAGGCCGAGGAGATGTGGCTGCGCGGGGAGGCGGCCGAAGCCGCCTCGCTCGTGAAGCCCTACGCGGGCGCGGTCACGATGCGCGCGGTGAGCCGGTTCGTGAGCAGCTCGAGGAACGAAGGACCGGAGTGCCTCGCCGATGCCAAGGACGAGGGCTGGGGAGCCCAGGGCTCCCTGTTGTAGCCGGCCGCTACCTGCAGTCGATCGGCAGGTGGGGATTCGGCAGCGTGGTCTCGTTCTCGCCCGCGACCTTCATCTTGCCCGGGGTGCTTGCGTTCCCGCACACCCAAGCGAGGGGAACGGAAGGGTAGCCCTCGACGGTCGCCGGGCGCAGCGTGAGCTTCTTGCCGGCCGCATTCGCATTGACGCGGTTGCCGAAGGTGATGACGATCGCGCCGCCTCGCACCAGGACATCCGAAACGTAGTTGCCGACGATCGCCCCGCTGGGCGGCAGTCCCGCGGCCGCATTGTCGGCGGGCATGCGGTGGTTATGGGCGTAATAGGCCGCCACGGATTGCTTCGCGAAGTCGCCGAGCAGCAGCCCCTCGGCCACCTGCGAGCGGATCGCGCGGTCCTGGAAACTGGGGGCAGCGAGCGTGGAGAGAATGCCGATGATCGCAATGACGATCATGAGCTCGATGAGGGTGAAGCCTCGTTCGTTTCGGGTCATGGCCATCCTTCAGAGCACGGAGCCCATCTTGAAGATGGGCAGGTAGAGCGCGATCACCATGAAACCGACCAGCAGGGCGACCGCGGCATATGCGACCAGCAGCAGGTATTGCTCGATGCGCACCAGGGAGCGATTGGTGTCCTCGGCGTTGAGGTCGAGCACCTGGCGAACGGCCTCGGCGAAAGCGCCGCTGCGTGCGCCCAGCTCGACCGACACCCGCAGCCGCGCCGGAAGCTCGGGAGTTTCGCGCACCGCATCGACGAGCGGCGCCCCGCCATCGAGCCTGGCTTGCAAGGCGTCCACGGCCCTCGCCAATGGCAGGCTTCCGCAAGTCGCACGCAGGTGCTGCAGCATCTCGCGAAGGGGCGCACCCTGCTCCGTCGCGAGGAAGATCAACGAGAGCCGGGCAACGAACACCCGGCGCAGGTAGTCGCGAAGGACCGGGATGCGCGCATTCCACCCATCGGGCCAGCGAAGGTTCGCGAACCTGCGCCATCCGAACCAGGCGGCGACGATGCCGAGCGGAATCCAGACGACGGCGCCGTTGGCGAATGCGAGGAGCATGCGGGTCGGCAACGGCAGGTCCGCCGCGAACGCCTTGAAAAGATCGGCGAAGACGGGGATCAGCATCGTCGAGGCTACGAGCAGCAGGATCACGAAGACGACCAGCGAAACGCTGGGCCAGGTGAGGGCCGCGCGAATCGCGCCCCGGTAGCGCTCGCGCTGCTCGAACTCCTCGGCGAGCAGGCCGAACACGACGGGAGCGGCCGTGCTTGCCTCGGAAGCACGCACCAGCGCCACGGTTTCGGGCACGAAGAGCGACTCATGCCTGCGCATCGCGTCCGAGAGCGACGCCCCCGAGCCTACCTGCGCCGCGATATCGGCAAGCGTCCGGACCGTCGCGCGGTCCGCATCGGAATCCTCCGTGATGATCTTCAATGCGTCGTTGAGCGGCAGTCGCGTCCGCGCCGCGAGGGCGAGGCGCTTGAACACAAGCGAAAGGGCAGGCGGGCGGCGGAACATCATGGCCTTTCTCCCCGGCAGGTCGAGGGCAGCAGCTGCGAGGGCAGCGTGGACAGCGTGGTGGCCGGTGTGGCGATCATTCCTTGCGGCACCGGCGCGTTCCCGCAGACCCACTGGAGCGTCGCCCGCGCTTCCCCCGGGTCCCACGCCGTGCGCATCGACACCTGGAACGGCTTGCCATCGCCGACGCTGCGGCCGATGCCGATGATGGTTCCCTGCACGACGCCGGTCCGTACTCGCTGGCTGCGCGCGCGCACGGCGGGCTCGTCCGACGGCGCGATAAGGCTGAGGGAGCGGCCCGACAGGCGCGACTCGTAGTCGCCGCCCGCCGATGCGCCCGCCCCGCTGCTCGCGAGGTACGCGGCGTCCGACTCGAGCGCCCTCCCGGTGATCGCGTGATGCTCGACGATGGCGATCTGCTGCACGCGCACCGTGTTCAGGAGTTCGACGAAGTGCGCCTGGAACAGGATCGTCGGCGCCTCCACGAGGATACGGGCACTGGCGACCAGGATGATGAAGACCACGAGGACCAGCTCGATGGGCAGCACGTCGAGCACGGAAGGCGGCGTGGGATCCGATGCGAAGCTCCAGGAGAATCTCTTCATCGGCAGCTCGCCGGCATGTAGCGCTTGTCCGGCATGGAATCGGCGCGGATCGTCCCGATGGCCTCGAAGCCCGCCGGGGGACTGCTCCCGTTGCACACCCACACGAAGGGCGACAGCGGATTCGACTTGTTCAGGGCCGGCCGGAGGAACATCGTCCGGGGGGGAAAGTTCTTGGGATCCACGTCCACCTCGACAACGCCGTTCACGATGCGGATCGCCGCGACGACCCGCCCGCGCCACGCGGGGGGCGCGTATATGCCGGCGGCCGCGTTGTCCGCGGGCATCGAGCCCCACCGCTCGTAGTATTCCGCGACGGCGTGCTGTGGGCCCTCGGCCAGCGAGAAGACTTCGGCCATCTTCCCGCGGATCACATAGTCCTGGTACGCCGGTATCGCGATCGACGCGAGGATTCCGATGATGGCCACGACGAGCATCAGCTCGATCAATGTGAATCCACGCGACGTGCGGGTCCCTTTGCTTCTCATGGCTTCGCCTCCCTGGCCTTCTGCGGACGCTGTCTCGCGAGCACGCCTTCTCCCCATGACTTCCACCACGCCACGGGCTCCTCGCCCACGGCGCTCGCCACGGCCCGGTGCTCGCGGCCCGGGTCCTCGAGGGGTGTGATCGAACCGGTCTTGTCGAAGTGGCTGCCGCCCTGCACCTCCACGATCGCCGGAAGCCACTTCGCGGGGGGCAACGGGAAATCCAGGTCCACCTGCTCGGCGCGAAGCGGCGCGGCAGTCTCCTGGCTCAGCAGGAGCGCTCCGCCGGACACGAGCGCCGCGGCGGTGACACGAGCCGGCAAGCGCAACTCGTCGGCGACGGCATAGCCATTGCGGCCGTCCCAAAGGCGCACCGCGTTCTCGGTGCGCGTGAGAATCCATCGGCCCTGCTCCGCAAAGGTCGCGGCGAGCACGACGCCATCGTGCTTCATCGGCGCCCCCGTAAGGCGCATCTCGTCGAGGTCCACGACGCGCGCGACGCCATCGATGCCGCCGACGACGAGGCGATGCGAGGCAGGGCTCAGGTCGGCGGACCAAACGGAGTTCAGGAACGTGACGCGGCCCCGCTCGCGCGCCGTGAGGTCTCCGCGGGCGAGCCCCTTGTCGTAGCTCATGTCTTCCGGCGGCTCGAGCACGATCGCGCGCGCTACGCGTTCGTCGACGATGACGAGCTCGCCTTGCGCGGCGGTGAAGCCCACGAATGCGATCCGCGCCCCGCCCATCGCGGGCGCGAGGGAAACGAGCCGCAGGGTCGAATCGGTATCCCAGAGATCGACGTAGCCCGATTCGTCGGCGACGGCGAGCAGGCGGCCCTCCCCGTCGAACGCGAGATGGGCCACGCGCGAAGCGCTGGGAATCGGCAGGCCGCGCAGGGTCCCATCGCGCAAGTCCCAGATGCGGACCGCGCCATCCTCGCCGACGGTCGCGAGCTGCCCGCCCTGCCGGTCGAGCGCGATGCGGTCCACGCGATCGGGCACCTCGACCCTGGGGGCGGCGGGCGTTCCATCGGCACCGTTGCGCACCTCGACCGTCGAGGCGGTGAGCCCCATGGCGATGCGGCGCCCGTCCTCACTGAACGCAAGCGGCGGCGATCCGCGCGAGGACGCGACCTTCCATCCCTGCGCTGCAGCGCCTGGCGGCGGTCCGAGCGCGAGGCTCACCGCCCCGGAGGGATCGCGCAGCTCGCTCGCGATCAGGCGTCCATCGGGGCTCGCGGCACGCAGTTGCCGGTCGGCGGTCAACGCGGGCGGGCTCTCGCCCGCCTTCGTATCCACGTCCCAGATCGTGATGCGCGAGGCCGCATCGAGCGTCGCGACCCGCGCCGCGTCGGGGCTCATGCGCGCATCCAGCACCGCCGAGGTATCGATCAACGCCTCGAGGACCTGGCGGCCGGAGGGCATCGACCATATCCGCGCCGTGCGATCGAGGGAACCGGTGACGAGGAATCGTCCGTCGGCATTGAACGCGAGGGACAGGACCGCGCCTTCGTGTTCCAGCGGCGTGCCCACCAGTCCGCCCGTCTGCAGGTCCCACACGCGAGCGCGTTTGTCCTGGCATCCGGTCGCCAGCCAGCGGCCGTCTCTGCTGAACGCGAACGCATTCACCGGGCTCGGGTGGCGAAGCGTCCAGCGCGCGCCCGTGCGCGAGCTCGCGGCGACCACGACGTCGCGCTGGATGGTCGCGCTCCATTCCGCCGGGGCCGGCTGGGTCGCGGGCACCGCGCGCTCCGCAAGCTCGACCACCGGGGCCGCGGAGCCCCCGGAGAGGTCGATGGATGCCGCGCCGCCCGGCCCTTCGACCGCCAGGTGGCTCGCGTCGGCCCACGAGAGGTGAAGGTCGCGGCGATTCGACTTGTCCGAGATGAGGACGACCGCCACGGGCCGCGCGAAGGAACGCTGCGTGAGGTACGTCACGACGCGCGCCGCGGCCGCCGTGTTGCCGGGATTGAGGCGGAGCGATGCGGCGAGCATGGCCTGCGGCTCGCCGGGCACGTTGCGGTCGATGAGCGAGATCGCCTGCTCGAGGATCACGTTCGATTGCGTCTCGATGAGGCGATGCTTCTCCTGCGTGGACCGATCGAGCAGCACCGCGAAGAGGGCGGCCAGGCCGATTGCCGTGGCGACCACCGCGCCCCCCGCGATGGCGAAACGCCGCGTGCGGCGCTTGCGCGCGGCATCGGCTTCCGCTGCCCGGCGTTCGGCGACGCGCGCCTGCCTCAGGTCGCGGCTTTCCTTCGCCACGCGCGTGAGCACATCGTGGGTGAGCTCCACGCGCAGCACGCCGGAGCGCTCGTCCAGGCGCAGCAGGCGCCGGGCGATGAGCCTGTCGATCTCCGGGCGCGTAATGCCGGGCAACCTCAGCGCATCGTCGAGCGCATAGCTGTCGCGATAGCCCGCCTCCGTGAGGAGCTGGTCCTCGATGAACTCGCGCGCGCGCGGATCGATTCCCTCGAGGCTCGCCTCGTAGAATTCGCGGATGATCTCGTGCTGCGCTCCGCCCTCCAGCAAGTCGGAGGAAATCTGCGCGCGCCCCATGCGGATGCGCTTGTTGTTGAGCTCGCGGCATACGACGCTCAGGAGCGCGGGCTCGACTTCGAGCCGCTCGAGATCCCAGTCCGCGGCATCCGCGCCGTAGGATCGCGGCGAGGCCACGAAACGGATGATGAGGTCGCCTACGGCCTCGGTCACGAGGTGGCCGCCCGACTTGAGCACCGCCTCGCGCGCCTGCAGCCCGTTCATGCGGGTGAGGCGAAGGCGGCTGCGCATGATGGACGGGATCGCTGCGCGCAGCGCCTCGAAGTCCGGAAGGTAGTCCTCGCGGAAGCTCATCACGACCTTGCAGTTGCGCCGGCCGAAGTCGAGCTCGGAGCTGCCCGAAGGATCGGCCTCGAGGCGCGCGGCCACCCGCGCGGGCACGCGGCCTTCGGTGAGGTCGGCCACCTGCTCGATGAACTCGCGGCACCTCCTGGCGATCGCGTCGTCGCTGCGGCCAAGCGTGAAGACTTCCTCGAACTGGTCGAGCACGAGGACGGGCGTCACCAGCCGGTTCCTCGCGCTCCAGAAGTCGGAGTCGCGCCGATGGAAGTACTCCCACAGCGTGTCGCCTTCGCGCCGCGCCGGCGCCTCGATCCTGTGGGCGATGCAGCTCGCCTCGATCGCCAGGAGCGCCTGCTCGACGAGGTCCTGGCCGGCCAACACGTCGACGCGCAGGTAGACCGGATGGAAGTCTTCGCGCCGCAGCTGCGGGAAGAGACCTGCGTTGAGCAGCGAGCTCTTGCCCAGGCCCGAGAGCCCGAAGAGCACCGTGAGGGTCTCGCGCTTGATGAGGCGAAGCAGCTCCGCCACTTCCGCATCGCGGCCGTGGAAGAAGGCCTGCGCCTCCTCGGTGAACGGCATGAGGCCGGGCCACGGATGCTCCGCGCTGACGACCGCGACATGCTCGTTCACGCGAGGCCTCGCTCGCGCTTGCGCGCGTCGCGCACCAGCTGCACGACGCGCGCCTCGAATTCCGCCGTGGTCCGTCCCTCGGGAAGGCGGGTCCATTGCGCCTTCTGGAAGCTCTCGGGAACCGCGCCCGAGTACTCGGGCGTGTCGTCGATCACCACGGGCAGGATGAACGGAACCTGGTCTGCGATACCCATCGAGCGCTCCTCCGCGAGGCGCCACTCGCGGCGGAAATAGCCCTCGAGGCGCCGCTCCGTCGACCGCGAGATCACGGGCATGAAGAGCGAGCAGTTGCGTATGTTGCGCTTGATCTTCTGGTCGTACAGGTCGCCCGCCTCGAGGCGGTCGCGGTCGAACCAGACGTCGATGCCGAGGTCTTCGAGGCAGGCGAACAGGTGATGGACCGCGCCCGAGTCCTCCTTGGCGTAGCTCACGAAAATCGCGCCGGGCGCCATGTCCGTCATCGCCGCGGGCCCGGGCGCTTCATCGGGCCCGGCAGGCGCGGACGCCGTCGGTGCGCGAGCCGGTGCGGCATAGCCCGGATAGCGGTCGAACCACCGCCGCTCGAGCTCCGCCACGAAGTCGGCCGCGTCCACGGCCGTGATCTTCGTGGCGTAGCTGAAGCTCTTCAGGAAGAGGACCAGGTTGCGATCGGCATCGGCGCGGCGGTCGACGACGATCTCCGACTCGCCGCGTTGCACCGAGAGCTGCCGGCTCTTCGACAGCCGTATGAAGAACCTCGCGAGCCAATCGGGAAAGGGACACCCGACGATGAGCAGGTGGTTGTTCTGCAGCTCGTCGAAGAGCAGGTGGGGACGCCTCGCCTCGGACTGCAGCGCGCACATGAACTCGAGCGTGTCCTCGTCGGAGATCACGTAGTCGGGCGCCACCGACACCTTGCCGAAGAGGGAATAGACCACCGGAGCCGGAAGCCGGCCGCGCGGCGCGGGGAGGTCCTGTGCCTTGTTCGGCGAATACGCGAGGTGCAGCGCGCGCTGCTCGCCGCCAAACCGCTCCTGGTTGAGCGCGTCGACGAGCAGGGAATCGAAGGTCGTCGATACGAAGAGGTCGAACGCGGGGATGCGGGCGAGGCGGCGCAGGGCCTCGGGCACGGCAAGCGCCAGGTCCTTCGCGATGGCGCGCACTTTCGAGTAGAGCTCCTCGCGCCGGCCGCCGGCGGCAAGGCTCGCGCACACGACGTCGTTGAGCCCGAATTCCGGAGGAAGCGCCGAGGGATCCAGCCGCAGGCGTTCGGCGAGCCTTTCGGCGATCACGCGCTGCACCGTGGCAGGTCCGCTCGCGCGTCCGACGGTCGCGAGCTCGGGGCCCACGATCGGCACCACCCGGCCCTCCTCGAGGTAGGCGAGCAGGTCGTCCCAGAACTCGTCTTGCGCCGTCGAGAGCATGTTGTTGTTGTCCCCCGGCGAAGAATACTTCACGTGGCAGGGCTTCGCCAGACGCGGCGGCGTGAATTACAGCGCCGAGTGCGCATTTTTCCGGCGTGCGGGGCGCGAGATCGACCTGCTCATGGCGACTCGCTGTTCGCGAGCAGCTTTCAGCGCATCGCGCGCCTGGGGGCAATCCTTCCCTGGCGCCTGTCGAGCGCACCCGCGGCCGCGGCCTTGAGCAAACGCCGAAAGGTGGGACATTCGGCATGGCTGCGCGCCGGGCAGGCGGCCGCGTGCCGCAACCCGTCGCTCATCGCCTTCAGCCGCTTGATCGTCGCGTCGAGCTCGTCGGCCTTCGCGGCGAGCTTCGCGCGGTCGATGCTCGGCTTTCCCGATGGCGAGAACATCGAGCCGATCTCGTCCAGCGAGAACCCCGCGGCCTGCCCCAGCGCGATCAGCGCGAGCTGGTCCAGCACGCCCGGCCCGAACCGGCGCCGCAGGCCCTGGCGGCCGGTCGAGGCGATCAATCCCTTCCCCTCGTAGTAACGCAGCGTCGAGGCCGGCAGCCCGGAGCGCTTCGCCGCTTCCGCGATGTCCATGGAGAAACCCCTTGACTTCAAGTTGACTTGAACTTCTAGAGTGCCTCCATCGACATCGCATCGTCAACTGGAGGCCACCATGAATCCCATGACGCAGGACGCAGTCCGCATCGCGCTCGTCGGCATCGGCGCCACCGCCGTGATGGACGCCTGGCTCGCCCTTCTCAAGCGGGCCGGCGTCCCCACGCTCAACTTCGCCTTCATCGGCCGCTGGGCCGGGCATGCGTTGCGGGGGCGTTGGAAGCACGACGCCATCGCCAAGGCCCCGCCGGTCGCGGCAGAGACGGCCCTGGGATGGCTCGTCCACTACGCGGTCGGCATCTCGTTCGCGGGCGTGATGGCCGGCGTGGGCGGGATCGCATGGATGCGCTCGCCCACGTTGCTGCCCGCGCTTGCCGTGGGTGTAGGCACTGCCGTCGCGCCCCTCTTCATCATGCAGCCGGCGATGGGCGCAGGCATCGCGTCCTCGCGCACCGCGGCGCCGGTGAAGAACTGCCTGCGCAGCCTCGCCAACCATGCGGTCTTCGGCACCGGGCTCTACCTGGCGGCGACCGGCCTCCAATGGATCTCGCCATGAGCGCCGCAACGAGGAAGCTCGCCGTGATCTACCACAGCGCGCACGGCCACACCGAGCACATCGCCCGCCATGTGGCCGACGGCGCTCGCGAGGTGCCCGGCACTGAAGTGCACCTGCTGAGGGCACAGGACCTCGCCGAAAGCCCGGACAAGCTGCTCGACTTCGACGGCCTCGTCCTGGGCTCGCCCACGTATCTCGGCGGCGTTTCGGCGGCGTTCAAGGCCTTCATGGACTCGACCGGGCGACTGTGGCGGGACCAGCGCCTGAAAGGGCGGCTCGCCGCCGGATTCACCGTGTCCTCGCTGCCCGCCGGCGACAAGCAGTCGACCCTCATGTCGATGTTCGTCTTCGCCATGCAGCACGGCATGGCCTGGGTCGGCAATCCCGTCATCCCCGAGCAACATCTTGGCGTCCCCTACGACGAGGCAGCCAATCGCCTCGGATCCTGGTCGGGATTGATGGCGCAGGCCGGGCACGCGTCAGCGGCGAATTCGTTCGTACGCGGGGATATCAAGTCGGCGCTGATGTTCGGCAGGAACTTCGCCGAATCGCTGCATCGGTGGGCTAGGCCTTGCGCTGCGCGAGGAAAGCCTTCGCCGCTTCTTCCCAATGCTCGCCATCGAACTGCTTCACCGGAAGCGAATCAAGATCGATTCCGTCCACGCATCGAAGGTTGACGACCCATACCGCCGGGTTGATCCGGGGCCGCGCGAAAGGATGGATGCCGCAATGGCGGCAGAAGTAATGCTTCGCGGTCTTCGTTCCGAATTGGTAGAGCTCGAGATCGGATTCGCCGGTGAGGATCTTCAGCGTGGCATCGGTGGCGGTCGTCCAGAGCGCGCCGCGCCGCCGGCAGATGGAGCAGTTGCAATAGACGGCGTACTCGGGCTTCGCGTCGAGCTCGAAGGTAACCCTCTTGCAGTGGCAGGAGCCGTTGTGTGTCGTCATCCCGGACTATGCGGCCTCGTCGTACCGGGCTGGCGCTTCGATCGGCCGAATCGACCTGGCATGGCGCGCCATGTAGGTCCGCAGGATCGAATAGACGTCCGGATCGAAATCGATCTGCGCGCGCGCGGCCGCGAGGTCTCCCAGCTCCTCTTCGCTGCGCGCGGTGCCCAGGTGCGACCAGCGTTCGAACACGTGCACCTCGTCCATGCGCCCTTCGCAATGGTGCTCGCGAACCGCCACGCGCCCGGGGAAAGGCCAATCGGCCAGCCGATACGGCGCCAGCACGGTGATGAGCCGCAGGTTGTGCTGCTCCGGCGTCTCCTCGCCCAGGCAAGCCCCTCGGCACTTCTTCACCTGGCGCGCGAAGCACGGCCCGCCGCGCTTCTCCCACCCGAGTTGCCGCCAGCAAAGGCCATGCTCGCCCGCCAGGTTCTCGAGCATCGCCTTCACGTGGGCCCGCGTGGCGAACGGCCCGAACAGCGCCTCGGCGCCCGCCTCGCGCGCATTCCAGTCGATGTCCTTCGTCTTCACGATCTCGGGCGCCGAGCGCAGGTCCGGGATGCGGATGAAGCATGCGTTGAGCTTGCGGCGCAGGCGGTGGTTGTGCAGTGGCAGCAGCTCCTTCACGAGCCGCGCTTCGCGCAGCAGCGCGCCCAGCTCGCCCGCCGTCTCCTCCACCTCGATGCGGCGGATCTCGCTCGAGATGCGCACGTCGTTGGCCGACTGGTAGTCGCTGGAAAAGTGCGAGCGCACCCGCTCGCGCAGGTTCTTGCTCTTGCCGATGTAGATGGGCAGGTCGTTCACGCCGTAGAAGCGGTACACGCCCGGGCCCTCGGGCAGGTTCTCGAGCGCGTCGGGCGCGAGCTGCGGCGGCAGGCTCGGGATGCGCAGCAGGCGCTTCACGACCGCCTCGACCTCCGCGGGATCGCGCTCGCGGTAGAGCATCTGCACGAAGCGCCAGATCGCGCGAGCGTCGCCGAGCGCCGAATGCCGCCCGGTGCGCGCCGCGCCATCGGGCGCGACGGCGTCCTGCAGCCCATGGCGCGCGATGAGCGCGTCGAGCCCGTGCCCGCTCGCCTCAGGGTACATGCGACGCGAAAGGCGCACCGTGCACAGCACGTCCGCCGTGAACTTCATCTCGCAGCGGCGGAACTCGTGCTTGAGGAAGCCGTAGTCGAAGCGCGCGTTGTGCGCGACGAATACGTGGCCGTCGAGGCGCTCGAACACCTCGCGGCGAATCTCGGAGAAGGTCGGAGCCTCGCGCACCATCTCGTTGGTGATTCCGGTGAGCGCGCGGATGTCCTCCGGGATGCTGCATTCCGGGTTCACCAGCGTGGACCACTCGTCGAGGAATTCGCCCTCGGCCGCGCGCACGATGCCGATCTCGGTGATGCGGTCGCCGCGCGCCGCCGTGCCCGTGGTCTCCAGGTCTACGAACGCGATGGCCGGCGAAAACATGCCGTCGATTGTAGCGATAAAATGTGGGATGCCCCGCACCCGCTCGAAATCCCATCCCCGCCTCACCCGCGACGCCGAGCGCCTCATTTCGCTCGCCAACGGCCTGAACGCATCCGGCAGCCTTACCGAGGACCGCTTCTGGGAGACGGCCATGTCGTCGCTCGTGGCGAAGCTCCTCGAGAACGGCAACGACGCCCCCATCGACGGGGCGCTCGACCACCTCTACCAGACCAACCTCGGCGCCTACGACACGCTGATCGAGCTGGTGGAGAACGAGTCGGAGTCGGTGGTCGCGATGCAGGGCGACCGGGCGTGGCAGGCGTTGCTGGTGGCCGCCCCCATCGTCGCGTGGTCCAAGTACGCGATTCCCTCGGGCGGCATCGCGCGCGACGAGGCCGAGATCCTGCGCGTGCAGCTGCAGGCGCACGTGCTGGCGGGCGGCGCGAAGGTCACGCTCGTGCCCTACCTCTATTCGATCGACCAGCTGCCGCGGCACTTCTCGGAATTGCGCCGCCTCGCGGCGCGCCTCGCCGATGCCGCCGTGACGGGCGAGAACCCGCGCCTGGATTTCACTCGCCTGCCGGAAACGGCGAACCTGCTCGCCGACACGCGCTTCCTCGTAGCCTGCGCCGCGGTGCCGCGCGGCGAGGCGCTCTTCCGCTGGCAGGAAGATTCGTCGGGCCACGCGGGCCGCACGGGAAGCCTCGAGCAATGGATCTCGCAAGCGCGCCCCACGATCTCGAAGCTCCTGCCCGGCTGCGTGTTCGAGTGCCTGCTGCCCGATGCGTACTACGTGAACTGCCGCGAATCGGACCGGCGCGTGCGCCCGTTCGGCATTCGCGCGGCCGTGGCTTTCCTCGAGAACGCGCTCAAGGTGAAGGCAGCCGACCTGCACGCCACCGTCGCCGGGTTCGGCGAGGAGCGCGTGGACGAATACCGCATCGCCTTCACGCGCGGCGACGAGGCCGAGGTCGCCCACGGCGTCGTTTGGCCGCTCTACGGCCGCGAGGACGAGAACGCCCGGCCCGGCCCGCTCGACGAGGTGGTCGAGCAGCTCACGCAGGTCGGCGTGAACGAGGTGAAGAAGCTCTCCGGCACGTTCACGCCCGAGTACTGCGAGGATTGCGGCGCGCCGCTCTTCGCCAACGCCGAGGGCGAGATCGTGCACGCCGAGCTGCCCGAGGAGGCGGACACGCAGGCAGCGCACTTCCACTAGGTGGACGCGCTCTCCGAAGTCCTTCGCCTCGCAAGATTCAACGCCGGCGTCACCCTCGACGCGACGGCGCGCGATCCGTGGTGCGTTTCGGTGGCGGCGAGCCCCTCGATCGCACGCGCGCACCTGGTGATCGACGGCCAGTGCCAGCTGAAGCTCTCGGGCGCCGAGCCCATTACGCTCAACAGTGGCGAGTTCGCCTTCATCCCGCGCGGCGACGCGCACCTCATCGGCAGCTCGCTCGACGCGGATGCCACTTCGCTCTCGGCGCTCGTGAAGTCGCCCATCGCGGGAGAGCTGGTCCCGATCCGGCTGGGCAGCGAGGGTGCGGCCACGCGCTGGATCGCGCTCTCCTCCTCGTGCGAGCGCCACCTGGCCGAGCCGCTCATCGCGGCGCTGCCCCGCGTGATGCGCGTGGACCTGCACAACGCGCCCGCGCTCTACTGGCTCATCGATGCCCTGGGCCTCACGCTTTCGTCGAGCTCCGCGCCGCCCATCGGGGCCAGCGCGGAACGCTCGCGGCTCGCGGAGCTCGTGATCATCGAGGCCATCGCGCGCTACATCGGGTGGCTGCCGCCCGGCGGCAAGGGATGGCTCGCGGCGCTGAACGACCGCTACGTGGGCCGCGCGCTCGCCCTCGTGCACGGCCGCCCCTCCGAGGCGTGGACCGTGCAGAAGCTGGGGCGCCAGGTGGGGCTCTCGCGCAGCGCGCTCGCCGAGCACTTCGGCGAAGTCATGGGCGAGCCGATCTTCGGCTTCCTCACCAACTGGCGCCTCACCATGGCCGCCGAGTTCCTTCTCACCACGTCGCGCCCGATCGACGCGATCGCGCACGAAGCGGGCTACGAATCGGCCGGCGCCTTCTCCGCGGCGTTCAAGCGGATGTTCGGCAAGCCTCCCTCCACCTGGCGCAAGCGCCGCCGCGCTAGGGCTTGAGCGCCTTGTAGAGGAACGGGAAGGACACGTCGTACCGGTAGTCGATGTCCGAGTGGTTGTCGTCGAACTCCTCGTACGTATGCGCGATGCCCGCTTCGTGCAGGCGCTTGGAGAGGATGCGCGCGCCGTAGTGGATGTGGTACTGGTCCTTCGAGCCGCAGTCGATGTAGATCCCCTTCAGCGACCGCAGGTTGGCGCGGTGCTTCGAGACCAGGTTCACCGGGTCGTTGTCGCGCCAGCGCTTCCAGCGCTCGGGAATCAGCTCGCCGGTCTCGAGGTTGAAGGGCAGGCGGAAGCCGTTGGGCGCCTTCGGGTCGGGATCGTAGGTCGCGGCCATGCAGAGGTTCATGATCGCGTGGCCCTCGGCCATCGAGAGCTTGGGCTTCTTCCAGACCGTGTCCAGGAACCGCCTCACGCGCCCGTCGTCGAGACCCGCGTCGGCGCCCTTCTCCATCTTCGTCACGTCGTAGGGACCGGGCCTGAACGTGTTGGCGCGGTAGCGCGCAAGCTCGTTCAGCGTGTTGGGCCAGTCATGCCAGTACACGAACTCGAAGTAGGCGTCGCCGGAGTGGTCCGCGATGGCGCCCCACGTCTTCGCGTACTTCATGCCGTGGATGATGGCGCCGTAGCCGCCCGAGGACTTGCCGAAGCAGCCGCGGTGCTCGCGCGAGGCGAGCGTGCGGAATTCGCGGTCCACGAAGGGCACGATCTCCTGCGTGAGGTAGTCGGCGTAGTCGCCCACCGCCGACGAGTTCACGTACTGGTTGCCGCCCAGCGCGGTGAAGCAGTCCGGCAGCACGAAGATCGCCGGGCCCATCGCCTTCTCGTGGATGAGGCGCGCGACGCGCTCGGGCAGGTTCTCGCTGAAATTGCGCCATGCGATGTGCGCGAGCCCCGAGCCCATGAATCCCACCATGTCGTAGATCACGGGGAAACGCCGGCCGCGGCCGCGCGTGGCGCCTTCGTTGTACTGGGGCGGCAGCCAGACGGCGAGCTTGCGCACGTGCGGGTCGCCCAGCGGGTTGTTGCGCAGGACCTTCGATTCGTGCTCGAGGACCACGGTGGTCCCCGCGCCCCACGTGGGTCGCTTCAGGGTCATTCGGTCTCCTTCAACCAGCCTGGGGTAGAGGCGCGAGTTGCTGCGTGCCGGACTTGGCGGCCTCCAGGATCGCCTTGCGCACGGCCTTGGTGACGTCGATCGTCTTCGCGGTGCCGCCAAGGTCGGGCGTGAGGATACCATCCGCGGTCACGCGCTCGACCGCGTTCATCAGGCGGCGCGCCGCATCGTTCTCGCCCAGGTGGTCGAGCATCATCGAGACCGTCCAGAACGTCGCGACGGGATTGGCCACCCCCTTGCCCGTGATGTCGAACGCCGAGCCGTGGATGGGCTCGAACATGGAGGGGAATTTTCGCTCGGGATTCAGGTTCGCCGTGGGCGCGATGCCGAGGCTGCCCGCGAGCGCGGCCGCGAGGTCCGAGAGGATGTCCGCGTGCAGGTTCGTGGCGACGATCACGTCGAGCGTCTGCGGCTTGAGGACCATGCGCGTGGTCATCGCGTCCACCAGCTCGCGGTCCGTCTTCACGTCGGGGAAATCCTTCGCGACCTCGAAGAAGATCTCGTCCCACATCACCATGCCGTGGCGCTGCGCGTTGGACTTGGTGACGAGGGTGAGCTGCTTGCGCGCCCGCGTCTGCGCGAGCTTGAACGCGAAGCGGTGGATGCGCTCGACGCCCACGCGCGTGAACACCGAGACCTCGGTGGCCGTCTCGATGGGCAGGCCCTGGTGGGCGCGCCCGCCCATGCCTGCGTATTCGCCCTCGGAGTTCTCGCGGATCACGACCCAGTCGACGTCCTTCGCATTCGCGAGCGGGCTCTTCACGCCCGGCAGCACGCGAGCCGGGCGCACGTTGGCGTACTGGTCGAAGCCCTGGCAGATCGGCAGGCGAAGGCCCCAGAGCGAGACGTGGTCCGGCACCTCGCGGCTTCCCACCGCGCCGAAGAGGATCGCGTCGAACGCCTTCAGGCGCTCGAGTCCGCCCTTCGGGATGTACGCGCCGTGCTTCTGGTAGTAGTCCGAGCTCCAGGGGAAATGCTCGACGTCGAAGCGGAATCCGCCGTCGGACGTGGCGAGCGTCTCCATCACGTCGAGGCCCGCGGCGACCACCTCGGGCCCGATACCGTCACCGCCGATGGCGGCAATCTTGTGGATGCGCATGGAAGGGCTCCGTCATTCCCGTGACGACGGGAAACGAGCCCATTCTAGAGCGGGAAAACAAAGGGCGCCGACGGCGCCCCAGTATTGCTCCCGGCGTTGCGCCGGGCGATGGAGAAGCGGCCGCCTTATGCAGCGACCCTTCTTTTGTACTCGTTCGTCCGCGTGTCGATCTCGATGCGGTCGCCCGTCTCGCAGAAGGCGGGGACCTGGACCTCGAAGCCGGTGGAGAGCTTGGCGGGCTTGAGCACCTTGCCCGACGTGTCGCCGCGCACCGCGGGCTCCGTGTACTTCACTTCGCGCACGATCGTGGTGGGCATCTCGAAGGAGATGGCGCGGCCCTCGTAGAAGAGCGCCTCGCCCGTCATGCCGTCCTCGAGGTAGTTCACCGCGTCGCCGAGGCTGTCCTTCTCGATGTCGATCTGGTTGTACTCGCTGTCCATGAAGACGTACATGGGATCGGCGAAGTACGAGAAAGTCACTTCCTTCTTCTCGAGCATCTGCAGCTCGAACTTCTCGTCGGCCTTGTACACCGTCTCGGTGTTGGAGCCGGTGAGGAGGTTCTTCAGCTTCATCTTCATGGTGGCCGCGTTGCGGCCGCCCTTGTTGTACTCGGCCTTGAGCACGACCATGGGGTCCTTGCCCACCATGATCACGTTGCCGCTGCGCAGTTCCTGGGCGATCTTCATTGGTTAGTCCTAGACGTTGGTAGCGGGCTGCCGCATGCCCGCTGCATAGAAAAGCCTATAATTATAACGTGTTATCGACGAAATCGACAAGCTCCGCGGCAAGGTC